>BABE01000200.1_pt1 | contig 6462 bp, 4 predicted proteins | sample 270308 | NCBI WGS metagenome assembly BABE01 (sample SAMD00036534, study PRJNA27875) | human gut metagenome | isolation source: feces from healthy human sample In-E, | reverse complement strand
GGAATGCGTCGCAAGCCTGCGCGCCACTGACCGCACAGGCGCGTAGGTTGTGAGGTATGAGCGAAACCAATGATGTCAATGACGCAATCAAGCATTTCCCACGCCTCCGGGCGCGCACGCTGCGCTTCGGCTGCGGCGCACCGCGCTCCGCACAGACCGTGGGCGACGGCTCGCGGGCCCTGTTCCTGCGCTCCGACGGCCCCGAGGATCTGGTGACCGCACTGTGGCTGAGCTGGTTCGACGAGTCCGGCGAACACCATGAGACCAAGCTGGCCGATCCGCGCGAACTGCTGGGCGCAACCGCCGACAGCGAGGACGTGCCGGCCGAGGAGAAGGCCCGCCGCGAGCGTGCGCGCGAAGGCGGCACCGGCATCGTCGGATACTCCGCAGATGACGACGGCAATCGCATCGTGTTCACCATCAACGGCCGCCTGTTCCTGACCGACATCGATTGGAATGACGAGACCGGCGCACCCGAGCCGCACACCCGTGAACTGGCCGGCGAATGGCTCGATGAGGACCCGGCGATGTACACGCCGGTGCTGAACCCGCGCATCGCCCCGGATGGCGAACATGTGCTGTACACCACGGGCAGCTACCTGATGCTGGTCGATATCGGCGGCGAACTAGGTGACCGCATCACCGCCGTCTACGGCGTGAGCGTGGAGGATGAGGACGGCAATCCGGCCGAAAACACGTGGAAAATCGGTCTGGCCGAGTTCGTGGCCGGCGAGGAGATGGACCGATACGACGGCTTCTGGTGGGCCCCGGATTCGCAGCACGTGCTGTTCGAGTCCTTCGACACCGCCGACGAGCCGACCTGGCACATCAGCGATCCGGCTGACCCCGAGAAGCCGGCCGCCGGCCGCCGTTACCCGCGCGCGCTGACCCGCAATGCCGACGTGTATCTGACCGTGATCACGCTGGCGTTCGATGAGAACGACCGGTACGCAGGCATCACCGGCAACGCCGATGTGGATTGGGATCGCGAGGCGTACGAGTATGTGGCCGCCGTGAACTGGCGTCGCGGCCACGATCCGCTGGTGCTGGTGCAGAACCGCCGTCAGACCCGCGATCAGGTGCTTGAGGTGGCAGTCGCGGCGGATGGGGCCGCGCTGGGTGCCACGCGTGTGCTTGAGGAGCACGCGAACGAGCAGTGGATCGACCTGGTTCACGGCACGCCCGCCTACACGCCGGATGGTCGTCTGGTGTGCTCGCTCAACGATATGGCCACGGACACCAACCGTCTGACAATGGACGGCCGCCCGTTCACGCCGGCTGGCTGGAACGTGCGCACGGTGCTCGCCGTGACCGACGAGGATGTGCTGGCCGTGGTGCAGCGCGCGCCCGAAATCGCGCCTGAGGTGCCGGACGCTTGGGCCGATGCGGCCGCCACCGAGTCCGTATTCGGCGACCACGACGCCCGCAGTTTCGACGTGGTGAGTATCGATTACAACGGCACGATCACGCCGGTCACGACCGATCCCGGCCAGTGGACCGCCTCGCGCGGCGAGCGCGGCATCATGGTCTCCGGCCGCGATATGCGTTCCGCCCGCGCCCAGATGCGGCATATTCTGGGAGAACAGAGCGCCACTATCGCGTCCACGGCGGCCGAACCCGGCTTTACACCGAACGTCACGTTTACGCGACTGGGCGAGCACCAGCTGTACACGGCAATCATCGCGCCGAGCCCGGAAAGCCCGTACGCGCACGCCGAGAAGCTGCCGGTGCTGATGAAGCCGTACGGCGGGCCCGGCTTCCAGCAGGTCATCGCCTCGCAGTCCTTCTACTGGGAGGGCCAGTGGTGGGCCGACCAAGGCTTCCTGGTGGTCACGGCAGACGGCCGTGGCACCACCGGCCGCGGCCCGGCATGGGACCGCGAGATCTTCGAGGATATGAAGGACGTAACGCTGGCCGATCAGGTCGAGGCCGTCAACGCCCTGCCCGAGGCCGTCGCCCGGCTCAACGCCGATGTGGAATCACGTGCGGCACAGCCGGCTGCGGGCGATCAGGCAGACGCCGAGAACCACCCACCGGCGCTTCGCGCCACCTCCCGCCAGCGGGAGGCGATTCCCATGCCGGACCTCGACAAGGTGTGCATGATCGGCTGGTCGTACGGCGGCTTCCTGTCCGCACTGGCCGTGCTGGACGCGCCGAACGTGTTCAAGGCCGCATGCGCCGGCGCCCCGCCCACCGACTGGACGCTGTACGACACGCACTACACCGAGCGCTATCTGGGCCTCGACCCGGATGTCTACTACCGAAACGGCATCGTGCAGGACGCACCGAAACTCGAGCGCCCGCTTATGCTGATCCACGGTTTCGCCGACGACAACGTCACCATCGCCCACAGCCTGCGCCTCTCGCAAGCCCTGATGGCGGCGGGTCGCCCGCACACCTTCCTGCCGTTGACGGGCATCACCCATATGACCAATGACGAGACCGTGGCCGAAAACCTGCTCACCCTCCAGCGCGATTTCCTGCGCGACGCGCTGGCCTGACAAATCGATAACACGCGCATCCCACCCGAGGTGCTCCACCGGTAAAGCACCTCGGGTGGTGCGCCGCACCCATTTCCGCCCTGAATTTTTGGATATTTTGCACTCATCGTCACGTGAAAGACCGGTTTTTTGTCTCATATTCCCATCACCGCGTAGGATGGGTGAAGATTAGAAAGGGAGGACTATGAGCGTTCTCGACCGTTTTGAAAAAAGCGTGGAGGGTGCAGTCAACGGAGTATTCGCCAAGTTTGGCTCCAAAGACCTGCAGCCTGTCGATCTTTCCAGCGCCTTGGAGCGCGAGATTGACGCCGAGGCCATGCCCGTGGGCCGTGACCGCACGGTGGCCCCGAATGAATACCGTTTCAAGCTCAGTACTCCTGACTTCGACCGTATCGAGGCATGGGGTAGCGAGACCCTGGCCAACGAACTGGCCGATAACCTCACCGAGTACGCGAAGAGCCAGCATTACGCCTTCGTGGGCCCGGTGATCGTGATCTTCGAGGAAGACCTTGACCTGTCCAAGGGCAACTTCAACCTCACCTCCGAATCCGTGCAGGGCAATGCCGTGCCGGTCACCACCGATGCGCAGACCGAGGATAGCCCGGTGCTCGAGGTGAACGGCAACCAGTACCTGCTCACCAAAGACAAGACGGTAATCGGCCGCGGTTCCGGTTGCGATATCGTCATCGACGATCCGGGCATCTCCCGCAAGCACCTGGAAATCGACATCACGGATAACGGCGTGATCGCCCGCGACCTGGGTTCGACCAACGGCACGTACGTGGAGGGCCACCAAGTGCCCGCCGCCACGCTGCTCGACGGCAACACCATCACCATCGGCCGTACCCGCATCCTGTACTGGGCCTCCGCCCAAGCCCAGGAGTAGTCGAGCACACGCCCGAAAGTCGTCCACTTATGACCGAACTGACATTCGCCCTGCTCAAGTATGGATTCCTGATCCTGCTGTGGATATTCATCTGGCTGGCCGTACGTTCGCTGCGCAAGGACATCGAGACGTTCAGTCCGCGACCTTCGCGCGCGCGTCGTCGCCGTGAGCGTGAAGTGCATAAGGCCAAGGCCGAAACGCCGCAGGCAGCTGCGCCGCGCCCGCATCGCCAGCCCAGCGCTTCCGCGTCGTCCGCCGCCTCGGCGCAGCCTACCCTGTTGGTCATCATCGATGGTCCGCTTGCCGGCAGCTCCGTGCCGCTGGCCGAAGCCGACATCACGCTTGGCCGCGCCGCCTCGAACACCGTGGTGCTCGATGACGAATTCGTGTCTTCCCACCATGCCCGTGTCTACCGTGACACGCGCTCCGGGCAGTGGGCCATTGAAGACCTGAACTCCACCAATGGCACCGTGGTCAACCAGCAGCGCATCAACCGCCCCACCATTCTGCCCGCTCGTATTCCTGTGCGCATCGGCGCCACCACCTTCGAACTGAGGTAGCCGCATGCCAAAATCCGCCGCTTCACAACCGCTGTTCCTGTATTCCACCACGGTGTCCGATGTGGGCACCGTGCGCGCGAACAATCAGGATTCCTCCTTCGCCGGCGAGCATCTCATCGCCATGTGCGACGGCATGGGCGGTCACGCCGGCGGCGATACGGCATCCTCCATCGCCATCCGGTCGCTGGCCCACATCGAGCAGGATGACACCGGTGGCAACGTCGAGACGATCTCCCGCATGATGGAAACCTCCGTTATGGCCGCGCATGACGCCATCGTCGGCAAGGCCAAGCGCGAACGCAAGCTTGCCGGCATGGGCACCACCGTTACCGCAGTGGCATTGGTGGCCGGCTACTGGGTCATCGCCCATATCGGCGATTCGCGCGCCTACCTGCTGCGCGACGGACGCCTGAGCCGCATCACGTGCGACCACAGCTACGTGCAGCACCTCATCAACACCGGTCGTATCACCCCGTCCGAAGCCAAGAACCACCCGCAGCGCAACGTCGTGATGCGCGTGCTTGGCGACTTTGACATTGACCCGCGCCCGGATATTTCGGTTCGCCGAGCCCACCCCGCCGACCGTTGGCTACTGTGCTCGGACGGCCTGTGCGGTGTGCTGGAAGATTCCACCATCGAAGAGACGATGACCACGCTGTCCGATCAGGGTGAATGCGCGCAGCGTCTGGTGCAGATGGCACTGCGGGCGGGCAGCACCGATAATGTCACGGCCGTTATTGCGGATGCCACGTTGGCGTTGGATGCCGATGCGTTCGACCTGCCGCACCAAACGCCGTTGGTCGGCGGTGCCGCCAGCCGTAATCTTGAGCCGATTGCCGACATCGTCAACGAGCCGGTGGCTACCGCGCCCGCACTGCGTGAGGATGATTCCCCCGCCCAGCGCGCCGCAGCATTGATTCAGCCCGCCAGCGCGCACGAGGCGGAGACCACGCAAACCACGGCCAAACCGTCGTCCACACGCGTGGTGCAGCCGTCCACCGTCCGCGAGGAGACCGGTGAACGAGCCAATCCCGATACCGGTGAGATTCCGGTGGTGCAAAAGCCGGATGGGCGCCTGTCCGCCGACCCCAACGACCCGGATGTGGCCAAAGCCATCCGCGATGAGCAGGTCGAGCAGAAGAAGGCCACGCGCACCAAGAAGCGCCGCAATAAGCTTGCGGTGATTATTACCTGCATTCTTGCCGTGCTGGCATTGGCCGGCGCTGGCTGGGGCGCGTACACGTGGAGCCAGACGCACTACTACGTGGGAGATAGCAACGGCACCGTGGCCATTTATCGTGGCGTGCCGACCAATCTCTTTGGACTTGAGCTTTCGCACGAAGTGCAGACCACCAATATCGCCACCGCGGACCTGCCTCAGACATGGCGTGACCAGCTGAGCCAAGGCATCACAGTCGGTTCGTTGGACGAAGCGCAGTCGCATGTGGGTATTATCCGCACCGAAATGCGCAAACTGGCCAAGCAGCAGGAAGCCGACGCCGCCAAGAAGGCCGAGGCGTCCAATTCCCCGGACAGTTCCAAAGACAGCTCCCAGAGCGATTCCAAGGACAGCACCGAGGATTCGTCCAGCCAGTCCGGCTCCTCGTCAGACAAGTCCGGTTCGTCAAGCTCATCCGATTCCTCGGATAAATCCGGTATCGGAGCGGCCGACAACGCGGCCACGGGGGATTCTCAATGATCGTTACCCGTCTACGTCAGATTTCTTTGTTGCTGATTGCCATGGCGATCAGCGCGTTGGCGTTCATCCAGATGTTCCAGCGCACCGCCGGCGAATTCCCTATGCAATACGCCGGCATGCTGGCATTGGCCGTAGTGCTGTTTCTGGTGCTGTGGGGGCTGATTGTGCGCTTCCAGCCGTACGCCAGCCAGTCGATTCTGCCTTGCGTGCTACTGCTGACCGCCACCGGCGTGACCATGATCGCTCGCATTGACCAGAGCGAAGGTTGGACGGTTGCCCAACGTCAGCTGATCTGGCTGTGCATCGCCATCGTGCTTTCCGCGCTGCTCATCATCTTCCTGAAGGACTACCGCGTGCTGCGGCGCTTCTCCTACGTGTCGATGGTGGTGGGCTTGGTGCTGCTGCTCGCCCCGATGCTGCCGTTTGTCGGTCAGGAAGTGAACGGCGCGCGCATCTGGATCAAGATTCCGGGACTGGGCCAGTTTCAGCCGGGCGAGTTCGCCAAGCTGTTCCTTGCGTTCTTCTTCGCCGCCTACCTGTTCGACCATCGCGACCAGCTGGCCGTGGGCGGTAAGAAGATGCTCGGTCTGCAGCTGCCGCGTATCAAGGATCTCGGCCCGATCATCGTGGTGTGGATCGCCTCGATGGGCGTGCTCATCATGCAGCATGATCTGGGCACCTCGCTTATGTTCTTCGCCATGTTCGTGGCCATGCTGTACACGGCCACCGGCCGTAAAAGCTGGATCATCATCGGTCTGATCGCGTTCGCCGCGGGTGCCGTGCTGGCCACAGGCATGTTCAGCCACGGGGTCAGCG
>BABE01000212.1_pt1 | contig 6589 bp, 5 predicted proteins | sample 270308 | NCBI WGS metagenome assembly BABE01 (sample SAMD00036534, study PRJNA27875) | human gut metagenome | isolation source: feces from healthy human sample In-E, | reverse complement strand
TAGGCATCGACCGTACCTCCAGCGTGCTGCTGGTGAACGGAGACTGCCAACGCATTCATCTCAAGACAGCGTAAAGCAGGTATTCCTCATTACCGTGGGTGCCGATGATGGGACTATCGGCAGTGGCCACCACGTCAAGTCCGTGCTGTTCAGCACAGGCGACCACGTCGTGCAATGCCCGCTCCCGCAATGCCGGATCTTCCACGATGCCGTTTTTGCCGAGTCCTGCCCGCCCGACCTCGAACTGCGGTTTGACCAGTAACACAATCTGCGCACCGGGAGCCGCGATGCGCGCGATTACCGGAATCACATAGGTCAGGGAAATAAAGGAGACGTCGGAGACGATCATCGCCGGCCGGTAAGGCAGGTCGTCGGCCTCTACTTCGCGAATGTTGACGCCGCTCATTTCGATGACGTGCTCGTCATTGGCGATGCGCGGGTCGAGCTGGCCGTGCCCAACGTCGAGCGCTACGACTTTGGCCGCTCCCCCGCGCAACAGTACGTCGGTGAAGCCACCGGTGGAGGCGCCGATATCCAGACATTCCAAGCCTTCCGGCCCGGTAAGGCCATTGCCGGCAAAGGTTTCGAACGCGCCCAAGAGTTTGTAAGCGCCTCGGGAGACGTAGTCGTCGCCCTTATCCACGGCGAGTTCGCTGTGCCCGGCTTTGACCATGAACGATGGCTTGGTGATGGTCTCGCCGTCCACGCGCACATGCCCGGCCTTGATGAGTCGCTGCGCTTTGGCCCGCGATTCGACCAGTCCCGAAGCCACGAGCATCATGTCAAGTCGGTCAAGTGGAGTCGCGGGATCGATATGCTGCTCGGTCATATATCTTCCTTTCGGCCCACCATCCACCAACGGGGTGGCTCGGCATGGAGCCACCATCTAGCACTTCACGTCATCTTCCGCTGGCGGGAGAATGAATCACCTCTGCTAGCTGCGGCTGTTATCAAGCTCGTGTTGTAAGGATTCCAGCACGTTGCGATAGGTCTCAAGCTTGCGGTCGTTGTCTTGTTCATCGATATCCGCAAGTTCGGGGTATCGCTCGGTGACCGGCGCATGTTCGCTATCCGTAGGCATAGGACTATGCCTCGATGGCGAACACCGGTACCGTGGCCTCGCTAAGCTGTGCGCCTTGGTCGGCGGCTTCCCATGCGGCGCATACGGCGGCGCGCAGGCCGTCCATACTGGTGGGGTCGCTGACGTGTACCTGGCCGTTTTCAAACCAAGCGCTAGCCTTGCGGCATTCCCAAGTACCGCTCTCATCGCGGACCGGCTCCGGTTGGGCTTCGCCGAGTTCACGCAGATCAGGGGCGATGAATGTGGGCCTCAGGTGTGCCGGAGCCAGCATCAGTTCGGTCGGGTTGGTGACACCGGTCAGCACCGCCAGCGAATCGTAGTCGCCGCGGTTACCGGCCTCGATATCGGTGTCGAGGCGGTCGCCAATGGCGATGGACGCCTCCTTGGGCACCAAATCGTGGCCTTCGGCGGCGTTCAGTTCGCGGGCCTCATCGTACATGTACGCTTCCGGCTTGCCAGCGGAGGCGACCGGTTCGACGCCGGTGGCCGTGATCACGGCGCGAATCATCGATCCGCAACCGGGGGCGATGCCCAGTTCACGAGGAATCGTTAGGTCGCGGTTGGTCACGAAATACGTGGCTCCGGCCTCGACCGCGAACGCGGCATCGGCCATCATCTGCCAAGTCATATCCGGATACCAGCCCTGAATGACGGCCTGCGGGCGGTCCTGAGGACCGTCCACGATGGTCAGGCCGTTGCGGGTGACCTCATCGCGCAAATGCTCGGCGCCCAATACCTGTACGCGCGCGCCGGCGGGCAACGCCTTGGCCACCATACGGGCGGCCACCACCGAAGAGGTGATGACCTGCCACGGCTCCACGTCCAAGCCGAAGCCCTTGAGCTGGTCGGCCACCACGTGCTGGAAGCGCGAGGAGTTGTTCGTGGTGTATTCGATGGTCATGCCGGCGGCTTCGGCCGCACGAATGGAATCGGCCGCGTATTCGACCGGATTCTTGCCGCGATACACCACGCCGTCGAGGTCCAGCAGCGCAAGCTGATAGGCCTCGGCGAGCGGGCGATCGGTGCCTTTGAGGAAACGGGTCATTACGCCGTTCACTCCTCGGTTTCGGTTTCGGTGGAGTCGGAGTCGGCGGATTCGGCGGAATCGTCAGCCTCGGCGTCATTGGCGGAATCGGTCTCGGTCTCGTCGGCCTCATCAGACTCGGCATCACCGTCTTCAGCCTCGTCATCCTCATCGCCGTATTCCTGCTCCGGATCCGGGGCGTACTGCGCCTCATCCGGATCGATGCCGAGCTTTTCGAGCACGTCGGAGTCGTCGGTGATGTCTTCGAGATCGTGATCGATCACCACGTCGTCGCTGTTTTCGTCAATCTCCTCGTCGGCATACTGGTCCTCAAGACGGTCCAGCAGGTCGTTGAGCTGCTCGGCTTCCTTGCTGCGGCCGGCCTCTTCAAGGAAGTACTGCTCGGCCTGCACGGCACGCATGCGGTACTCACCCGGCAGCCCCTGGGAACGGCCGACGGTGTGAACCACTTCAATGGCCTTGTCCCACATCTCCAAATCGCCAAGGGCACCGGCGTACACCAGGAACATCTCGACCTTGGGAGCGCCATGCAGCTGCTTGCCCTCATCGGACAGCGCCAGTTCCACGGCCTTCTTCGGCTCTCCGACGCCACGCTCGCAGTCAGCGATGAACGGCAGGTAGTCGAGGAAGCCGTTCATACGGTAGGCGGTGCGGAACTCACGCAGGGCCAGCTTGTAGTCGCCCTGACGGTAGGCCACGAACGCAAGCGTCTCGCGGGCGAAGTCGATGCGGGAGGCCTGACGGGCCACCCACTTGGCGTGCTCCAAGGCAAGTTCGGGGTCGCTCTCCTCCAGCGCGAAAGCGGCGAGGATGTGCAGACCAATGTTCTCCGCGTGCTCCTTGGACAGGCCGCGCAGACGTTCGCGCTCATCCTTGGACAGCATCGACCATTCCATGCCCTTGGGCATCTTGGGCTCGTCGGGACGACGGTCGGTGTACGGGTTCTGCGAGGGGAAGCTCATCGTGCCGTCGGAGTTACGGCGCGGGCGCCTCATGTATTCAGAGCGCTTCTCCTCACGGTACTGGCGCTTCTCTTCCTGCGAAAACTCGCGGAATTCGCCGTCACGACGGTTGTTGTCGCGACGATCGTCACGGCGGAAGTCACGACGATCATCGCGGCGGTCGTCCCTGCGGAAGTTGCGGCGGTCGCCATCACGGCGATCGTCGTCGCGACGGAAGTTGCGACGCTCACCATCGCGGCGGAAATCACGACGATCGTTATCCCTGCGGTCATCGCGACGGAAGTCACGACGGTCATTGTCACGACGGAAGTCACGACGGTCCCCATCGCGACGGTCGTCCCTACGGAAATCTCGGCGGTCGTCGTTGCGGCGGAAGCTGCGACGCTCACCATCGCGGCGGAAATCACGACGATCGTTATCACGGTGCTGGTAGCGCGGATTCTCGCCGTTCTCGCCTTCGTGGGAACGGTAGCCGCCTTCGCGGCGCGGCTTGAAGCCTTCGCCGTCACGGCGCGGACCATTGCCGCGGTAACCGCCCTTGCCGCCGAAGCCGGAGCGGCCGCCCTTGTGGAAGCCGCCGGACTTGCCGTACGACTTGCGGTAGCCGCCGTGGCCCTCGCCATCACCGTCACGGCGCGGCGCGTAGCCCTCGCCATCCTCACGGCGACGCGGCTTGAAACCCTCACCATCATGACGCGGCTTGAAACCGCCCTTGCCGCGCGGCTTGAAACCCTTGCCGCCGCGGTTGCCCGGTCGGCGATCGCCATACCCCTTATGGCCGCCGCCGTAAGACTTGCCGGAACGCTCGTTACCTTCTGCCATTACTTGTTTTCCTTAATTCGTTGTTGATTAACGGTTTTCCACGGCGCCGAGCGCCTTCTTGCCACGACGGATAAGCGCGAAGCGGCCTGCCAGGAAGTCGGCTTCGGCCAGCACCTGCTCCTCATCCTCGATACGGTTGTTGTTGAGATACACGCCACCGGACTTGATGGCGCGGCGTGCCTCGGAAGCGGACTTGAACAGTCCGGCAGCCTGGGCGGCGTCGATTACGCGATCGCCGGGCTTGGAGACGGGGAAGACGTGCTCGCCGTTCTCGTCGACCACCTTGAAACCGTCGAGCACGGATTCCAGCGTTTCCTCGTCGATGTCTTCGAGGTTGCCACCGCGGCCGAACAGCGCACCGGAAGCATCGATGGCAGCCTGGGTAGCGGCCTCGCCATGCACGAAGCTGGTGACCTCCCAGGCAAGGGTCTTCTGGGCCTCGCGCTTGCCGGGGTTGGTCTTGGATTCCTCGACCAGTCGTTCGATTTCGGCCTTGGGCAGGAAGGTGAACGCCTTCAGCAGGCTTTCCATCTCCACGTCCGGGCGGTTGATCCAGAACTGGTAGAACTTGTACGGGCTGAGCATCGTGGCGTCGAGCCAGACGGCGTTGCCCTCGGACTTGCCGAACTTCTTGCCGGAAGCATCGGTGATAATCGGGCTGGTGAACACGTTGACGTCCACACCGCGCACCTTGTGGATCAGGTCCAGGCCGGAGGTGAGGTTGCCCCACTGGTCGGAGCCGCCGAGTTCCAGCGTGCAGTGGTATTCGTCAAACAGGTGGAGGAAGTCGTTGCCCTGCAGCACCTGGTAGCTGAACTCGGTGAAGGAGATGCCTTCCTCAGAGTTCAGGCGGCGGGCGACCGTGTCCTTGGCGAGCATGGTGCCCAGACGGAAGTTCTTGCCGACGTCACGCAGGAAGTCGATGACGGTCATCGAGGCGGTCCAATCGTAATTGGACACGAAACGTACGGCGTTCGCGCCTTCGGTGTCCAGAATGCCGCCGATCTGATTCTTCAGGCGATCGGCCCAGCCGGCCACCACGTCCTTCGGGTTAAGCGTACGTTCGCCGGACTGGCGCGGGTCGCCGATGAGTCCGGTGGCGCCACCGACCAAAGCGATCGGATGATGGCCCGCAAGCTGCAGGTGACGCATGTTGATGAGCTGCACGAGGTTGCCGATATGCAACGATGCAGCGGTGGGATCGAAGCCACAATAATAGGTGATGGGCTCGCCGTTCAGTGCTTCTGCGAGTCGATCCCGGTCCGTGGACTGGGAAATCAACCCGCGCCATTCCAGTTCCTCAAGCAGGGTGTTGAAACCCGCTTCCTTGAAGTCGGTGACGTGAGCCATAGCTTGTCGCTTCTCCCTATCGAATTGTGAATAAGACTGCCCAATTGGGCACAGTCAAGTTTCGCAGAACATGGCGACAGTGCCGAACACCAGCCGAGCCGCGCGATTCAGTAAAACGCCTTATTCTAGCGGCGCGGGCCCATAAGTTCGCGCAAAGAGTCGATGATGTCCTGACGATCCGGCACCTGGAACTTCGGGAAGGACTTGAGCATACGCTTCTGCTGTGCGTTGATGACGCCATTGACGGCCCAGCGCAGACGCTCAACCGTATCCTGCGAAAGCTCACGCATCCTGTCGGATACCGCACTGGAGCCCCACTGCCACGTGCCACCGGCGCGTGCCGCCACATCCTGCACCACCTGAGAGACGGAATCGAGCACCCGCTCGAATTCGAGCATGCCCGCAACCGTGACCGCCAAGTCGATGATGGTGATCAGGGCCAGTACCGTGACCAGCGTATGCAGCATCGGCAGCGGAATCATATCCGTGACCCGCTCGACATATGGCTGCGAACCAAGTACCACGCCCACGCCGCCGAGGCCGAAAATCAACGCGCCCAGCAGGCAGACGCGGCCTTGGAGGTTGAAGCGGAAGTTCGAGTAATCCCACCAGCGGGCGTGGAACAGCTGCTCCATGACCCACGAGGTTGTGTATTCGAGTATCGTGGCGCCCACCATCGAAATCAGGAAGATGATGATCGGGTTATGTACGTTGCCGAGAATGGCGACGCCGAGTATCGCGCCGGTGCCGTAGATCGGGCACAGCGGGCCGTTGAGGAACCCTCGGTTGACCAAGCGGTGCTGTTGGCAGGAGACGAGAATGGACTCGTACATCCAGCCGACGAAACTGTAGAACAGAAACCAGAGGAAATAATGTTCGAGTGTGATGATCATCGACGGGCTTCGATCTCGGCGTAAGGCTTCGCGGCGGGCAACGCGCGCTTGTTGAACCGGTCGAACGAGAAGGTCTCGGCGGTGGCGGAGCATTTGTCCGCCAAGGTGACCAGATAGCCTTCGATATAGCGCGGCGGCACCGGGGTCATCGGGAACATGTGGTTCTCGATGCTGTTGCGTTCGATATCGTTGAGCTTGAAGTCCTTCAGGGCATTGACCAGGGCGGCGTGGCCATGGGTGAAGCCATGCCACTGGTGTTCGCCGTTATCCCAGTCGTGCCAGTCGTACAGGAAGTAATCGTGCAGGAGGGCCGCGCGAATCAGGGATTTGAGGTCGACGCGGTACCACAGGTGTGCGCGGTCGGCCATCCACACAGCCAGGCAGGCGACACGCACGGAATGTTCGAACGTGGTGACATTGCCGTGCTGGTAGCAGC
>BABE01000198.1_pt1 | contig 6987 bp, 6 predicted proteins | sample 270308 | NCBI WGS metagenome assembly BABE01 (sample SAMD00036534, study PRJNA27875) | human gut metagenome | isolation source: feces from healthy human sample In-E, | reverse complement strand
GTAGCAGATCTTCCCGGGTGATTCGTCGCCAGCATGGAATCGTTGCCGTTACGGATCTCCTGATCACCATTCTGGTAGCCGTAGCCGCCGAAGTAATCGGTCAGAACGAAGCCCTTGAAGCCCCACTCGTCACGGAGCACGGTGTTCAGCAGGTTGTTGGAGGCACCGGCATAGGTGTAACCGATGTAGTTGAAGGAGCTCATCATAGCCTGTGCGCCGCCTTCCTTCACGCTCATCTCGAACGGCTTGAGGTAGATCTCGCGGATGGCCTGCTCGTCCGCCCAGGTGCACACCATGTTGGTACGGTTGGTTTCCTGATCGTTCAGAGCGAAGTGCTTCATGAAGGAGTACACGCCCTTGGCCTGCTGCAATCGGCTTTGGAATCGTCATGGACGCATGGCGATATGCCTGGCGTGCGCCTCGAATCCGCCATTGAACAGCTGGACCGTGACGAGCGTGCCGCCATCGAACGGAATGCCGCGAAGCTGTCGGTAAAGCTACTGATGCCTACAGGGCTATGTTTTCTGCCGGCATTCGTGCTGGTAGGAGTCATTCCGGCGATTGCGTCCTTCATGATGTGAATATAGGCGTGAACTGAGTGCGCTTAGGGTGAATCTTGTTGTATCGCTCGGTATTGCACTTGGCTGCGTTTGGTTATTCCACATTGGTGGTGGACGACACGTCGGGGTGTGGATAACTCGGCAAGCTAGAACCACATACCCCGTTTTTCCTGGTGCATGAAGCGTTGATAGTCCACAGTGGTATGCACCCCGCGTCAACCCGGCGCGGGGGCCAACCACTCACACACGCATGGGGAAGGTGCGAAGCCACTGCGCAGCTTCCCCTCCTTACCGAAAGGAACGCCAATGAATACCCCTATCCCCGTCATCGTCGACGGGCAGGCCGGCATCTTTGCGCACAGCAAGGCTCGTGTGGCCACGCTGAACGCCAAGGCGAAAGAACGGCTATGCCTCATGGACGCACGCATCCGCACCCTCATGGCTGAGCCCGAAGAAGGCGCGGCCACTGCGGAATACGCAGTCGTACTCGTTGCGGCTACAGGCTTTGCGGCGGTGCTGGTCGCCATCCTGAAGTCGGATGCCATCAAGACGTTGCTGACCAACATCATCAAACAGGCTCTGAAAGTCGGGTGACAGCCATGAAGACCATGACATGCCGGTGGCGGCTCGCCAGACTGCCGCCAGACCTATGCACGGGGTCGGCCACCGCCGAATTCGCGATCGTATTGCCCAGCGTTATCGCCATCGCCGGGCTGATATTGGCAATAGGACGTGTGGTCATCGTTTCCATGGACTGTCAAAGTGCCGCGGCAGCGGCTGCACGCGAGTTTGTGGTTACCGGTGACGAATCATCCTCGCGCAGCATAGCTGCGGACGTTGCCGGGGGAGAGCCTCGCGTCATCATTGCCCACGACGGCCAATCGACGAGTGTGATGGTCGAATGTTCGGTATTGCCTGGTCCGCTGGATGTCACTCCAACGCGGGTTACCGGCAACGCTACGGCGATAAGCCAATAACTGGTCGGCTGGCTGGGCGGCCGCAACAGAAAGGAACTGCGGTGCAGGGAATGCGTTATGAGGAGGGATCGGGCACGATGGCCGGAGCCATGCTGGTTATGGTGGTGGGCATTGCGCTCGCGGTGGCGGCAAGTGTGGGCAACCTCATGATCTGCCAGAACCGAGCGCGTTCCCTCGCCGACCTTATCGCCTTTGACGCCGCGTATGCGCTGTGGCATGCGGATATCGGTGATCCATGTGCGCTCGCCGCCAACATGGCTGAAGCGAATGGTGTAGTTTTGGGCTCCTGCTCCGTGCGGGATGAAGACGTGTTGGTAACCATCAAGGTGGAAACCATGGTCCTGGTGGCATCATCCGTGGAGCGGATGGCTCGGGCCGGACCGGTGAGTTGTACGGAAGGAGACAATTATCACAATAATGGACCGTAAAGCACCGATACTCTGGCGGGCTTCTGGGCCTTTGGCTAAGGTGAGAGCATGAGCGAGAGTGAACGCAACGAGCGCCGTCGCGTGGTGGCCATGGTGGGCAACCCCACTTCCGATAAAGGCCGTGGCGCTAAGGTGGACGCGCAGGTATTGGGTCTGCTGGAGGAAGCCGGCCGTGCCCATAACTTCGACGTCATCGACATCACCGGCACGAGTTTCGACGATTCCCTGAACCAGGCGCGTGAACGCGCGCACGAGTACGACTATCTCGTAGTGGTCGGTGGCGACGGCATGATCGCACTTGGAGCGAACGCCGTGGGCTGCAGTGGCAAGCCGTTGGGCATCGTGGCCACGGGGTCGGGCAACGATTTCGCACGAGGACTGAAGCTGCCGGTCAACCGTATCGAAACCGCAGTGGAAGGTATCGTCGGTGCTATCGTGCGCGGATCACACATCGATGTGGACATGGGACGCGTGACCTCTTTGGACGGCGGCTATGCCGTGGATCCCTCCACTGGCGAGGAGTACGAGTACCAGGAGAGCAAGTCCGCCGAGCATCCGATTGACCGGTACTATGCGGGCATGCTGTCCTGTGGTCTTGACGCGAGCATCAACGACCGTGCGAATCATTCGCATCTGCCGACCGGCACCATGCGCTACTTTGCGGCGGTGCTGGTGGAGCTGACGCATATGAAGCGTTATGGTTACCACATCAAAGCCACATTGGCGGACGGGACCACGGATGAACGAGACATCATCACACCATTGCTGACGATTGCGAATTCGAGGCATATCGGTGGCGGCATTGAGGTCTCGCCGTACTCCTGCTTCTCCGATGGATTGTTGGACCTGGTGTGGATGGACCACGTGCCGAACTTCGGCGAATGCGCGGTGGCCATTTCGAATGCCTATAACGGCAAGCTACTTGCTTCAAAGGTGTTCGGCTGGAAACGTATCCGTGAAATCGAAGTCACGCGGGCAACGGAAGGAGACGAGCCGCCGGTGCTGATGGCGGACGGCGAATATATCGGGCATTTGCCATTTAGGGTAGTGGCCGAGGACTGCGCGTTGCGCGTGCTAGTGCCGCCGGCCGTAGCCGCCCGTGAGGTGGATTCCCGACAGGAAGTGCTCAACGCCATTGCCCGAGATGGTCGCGATCCCGTGACCGGCCAGTTCGCGTGACCCGATTATATTGGCTCCCCTCATTAGGCTGAGCCGTAAAGCAAACAGCCCAGTGGGCTGTTTGTAGGCGAGGGTTCGACGATAGTCGAACCAGAAGAAAGTCAGCCGTAGGCTGTCCGCAATTGCGGACGAGCTGGCCGCGAAGCGGACTGAGGGGAGTGCGGGAGAGCGGTACCAGAGCCAATGGCCGTCAGACCTCAGACGACATAGCTTTCGATATGCAGCGTCTGCGCCATGACCTCTTTGATGGTTCGGTCGCTGATGTTCGGATGCGAGCGAATCAGCGAGATAAGCCCCACAATCAGTGTGAAGAACGTCTCATGGACGTTGGTGATTGGCAGGCCATGCATCTGCTCGAAATCACGTACGGTGGTCTGGGCAATGTAGTCGGCAATACGGTCCGCCGCGCGGTCAATGAACTTGATATACAGTTCGGCGTTGCCGTCTTGGATCATACGGTTTGAGAAGGGGCTCTCGTCGGCGATCAGGGAGCGGAGCACATGCACGATGTCGTCTAATGCCTTGTTCACGTTGCCTGTTTCGCGCGCTTGGTTCCACTGCTTCAACGTGGTGAGGATTTCGTCGATGACGTTATCGAGTACTGCGTCAGCTACGGCTTCCTTGTCTTCGAAGTAGTGGTAGAACAGCGAACGCGTCATACCGACTTCGCTTGCGATGTCGGAAACGGTGATTTTGGAGAAGCCTTTTTCCAGACACACCTTGCGCGCGGCTTGCACGATGGCGTCGCGCCGGGCATCGCCGCGGGTGGGGCGTTTCTCGTCGAGGGTATCGCTCATGGGTGCCTCCTGACCACAACCGTTATTGACACTATGTTAATACAAAGAAAGCGGTTAATAACAATAAAAATGCGGTAACCGTTGTCAGGTGAATGTCGTTGGAATATAAAGAGTTTTCCGATTCGGCAACTATGAGCCCGGTTTATCTTGACTTTTTATCGGTTAATTCTGAGGGCAAAGGTAGGTTAGTAGCTATGGCACTTGCACTGTATCGTCGCTATCGTCCGGACACCTTCGAAGGGGTCATCGGCCAGGACCAAGTCACGGTCCCGCTGATGCGCGCCTTGGACGAGGGCAAGCTCACACATGCCTATCTGTTCTCAGGTCCGCGAGGCTGCGGCAAAACCAGCTCCGCGCGTATCCTGGCCCGTTGCGTCAACTGTGCCAAAGGGCCGACTTCCCACCCCTGTGGCGAATGCGAAAGCTGCAAGGACCTGGCCACCGGCGGACCAGGTTCCATCGATGTGGTCGAAATCGATGCGGCCTCGCATAACGGTGTGGATGATGCCCGAGAATTGCGAGAACGCGCTGGGTTCGCCCCTGCGCGCGACCGCTATAAGATTTTCATTCTCGATGAGGCCCATATGGTCACGCAGCAGGGCTTCAATGCGCTGCTTAAAATCGTTGAAGAGCCGCCTGAACATGTGATGTTCATCTTCGCCACCACCGAACCAGACAAGGTGATCGGCACCATCCGTTCGCGCACCCACCACTATCCGTTCCGTCTGGTGCCGCAGGAAGTCATGGGTCCCTACCTGGAGACGATCTGCGACAAGGAAGGCATCAAGCCCGAGCCCGGTGTGCTGAAACTGGCGATGCGCGCCGGTGGCGGCTCCATGCGAGATACCCTGTCTGTGCTTGACCAGCTGATGGTTGGTTCGGTCGAAGGCGTTATCACCCATGATGCCGCTGTAGCCCTGCTCGGCTTCACGCCGGAGGCGCTGATCGGTGAGGCAGTGGATGCGGTAATCAATCACAACGGCGAAGCCCTGTACGGCGTTATCCAGAAAGTCGTGGTCGGCGGATTCGATCCGAGACGATTCGTCGAAGACCTGCTGGCTCGTGTGCGTGATCTGCTGGTGCTTACGTTGGCCGGGGACCGTGCGGAATCCGTGCTGTCCGACACGGCTGAGGCCGAGGATATGGACGATCTGCACCGCCAAGCCAAGGCGCTGGGACTGGGCGCACTGACCGCAATGGCAGACATCATCAACACTACGTTGGGTGCCATGACCGGAGCCATTTCTCCGCGTATGCGCTTGGAACTGCTGGCCGCGCGATTGTTGGCCGGCAGTGAATCAGGCTTTGCAACAGCCGCTCCCGCGCCAGCTTCTTCTGGTATGCCGCCTGCGGCTGCTTCTTCGACTTCGACTACGTCAGCTGCCTCCGGTACGGGTGCCAGTGGTTTTGCCGGCTCATCGCGAGGCGGTTTTGCCGGAGCCTCACATGGCGGATTCTCCGGTGCTGCACGCAACCAGCAAGCAGCCGCGGCTCAGGGCACCGCTTCCCATGAATCTGTTGGAGGCATTGGCCCTGTCAATGGCCTCATCAACAGCCCGGTCAGCGACCGGTCCGTGGGCTCTCCGTCTGCGCAACCTGCCGTAGCAACTGCTGCCAATGCCTGGGGCACTCCCGCCGTGTCGCCGGCCGCCCCGGCCCAGCCGGTGGCTTCGTCTGCGGCATCGGATAATCGGTCCATCGATGAGAAGTGGGATGCAGCCGTCGCCGCTTTGCCGGAAACCATTCGTGAATATGTGTCACGAGACAAGGTGCCGACCGTAAAATTCGGCCCCAACCGTAAGGGTCTGCCTTGCCTGTCGATGACGTTCGACAAGTCGCTGAGCCAGCACGCTTTCGCCTTGGCCGTGGATAACAGCGGTAAGAAGGCGGCGGCCGTGGTGATGGATGCCGTGCGCAACGAGTTCGGTGCCAATGCGGTTATTGCACCTTCTGCGGTCGCGGCGAATGGCGAGCGAGTCGAATCCGTCAAACGTATGAGCCCGGAGCAATTGGCCAAGGTCAAGCAGCAGATTGCCATGGCCAAGGCTGGATTGGCCGCGTCGAGTTTGGGCGCGGGCCTTGGCATTCATATGGGGAGCGAGCCGAAAGCTCCGAAGCCGGCTGCAACAGGCCAAGCCGAGGATACGGACGACAGCCATCGAGCCGGCCAATCCAGTGCATCCACGGCGGCGAAGAGCTGGAGTGACGATGACCCTTGGGCTAAGCCGGCCGTAAGTAACGCTTCACCGCAATCTGCAGACGGGTTCGCGCCTAATGAGCCCGCTACTACGCCTGCGCCCGAAGAGCATCACAAGAAGCATGTTGCGGTTCCGGACATCAGTGACGGTGTTGATCCGTGGGCCGCTCCGGCTGCTCCTGTTGCACCCACTGCGTCCGTTGCGTCCGCTGGACCCACTGGACAGTCCACTGGGCAGCCAGCCACCGCATCTTCCGTTACGGCAGTTGCCGGCGCGAGCGACGATCCATGGAATCAGACGCAGTCTCAGGCCGCGGTCTCACCGGCGTCGCAACCGGCCGAAGCCGACCCGTGGAACCAGCCATATCAGCAGTCTCCTCACGATGATCCGTGGAATCAACCGCAGGGGAACCATGCTCAGGCGGCTCCGCAGCCAGGAGACGACCCGTGGAATCAGCCTCAGTCCCAGACTCCGGCTTCTTCGGTTCCTCAGACAGTGTCGGGCAATATGTCGGGCGATGACCCGTGGAACCAGCCCCAATCGGTTCCGCAGCCGGCTGCCGGCGATGACCCGTGGAATCAACCGCAGGCAGTTCCACAATCGGCTCCGCAGGCCACCCCGCACGGTGACCCGTGGAATCAACCGCAACCCGCACAGCCGACCCCGAATGCCGACCCGTGGATAGCCAGCCCCAGCCCCAGCCGAAACCACACCGCAAGTCGCGGCGAAGATGACGATACTCGATGAGCGACCAGTCGCTCGGCGAGGCGACGGCCTGATCTCGACGATCTGAAAAGCTATTCGAGGTCAAAAAGTCGAGCAATCCCGGCAGATGATCCCAGGAACCC
>BABE01000224.1_pt1 | contig 7651 bp, 5 predicted proteins | sample 270308 | NCBI WGS metagenome assembly BABE01 (sample SAMD00036534, study PRJNA27875) | human gut metagenome | isolation source: feces from healthy human sample In-E, | reverse complement strand
TGGAGAACGCCAAGGCCCAGTAGAGCGTAGACCACCATTCTTNNGCAAGACGGTGGAGATGGTAGCTACCATGTTGACGGGACCGTCGTGGAAGTTCTGCAGATANTAGGAGTAGTCCANCAGTTCGCCCTTGATGCTGAGGGTGAACGCGCCGCCGACATTCAGGTCGACACTGCCGAAGTTCGCGGCGAAACGAGCGCGGGGAAATGAGGAATACCACCCACACCACGGCCGCGAGCGCTGCGATGATCCATAGGAGCGCGGCACCGATGCGGGCCAGGATCAAGGCCGCGCCACCGGCCTTATCCAAACCGAAGGATAGTTTCTTTGTCGTTGCCATGATTGAGCCTCCGCTTCATTGCGCAAACCAAGCAACTCATACTTGCATTATACCATAATTTATCGTTTGTCATTAAAAAGTTAATATCAAACGAATAGTTGATGTGACATCGATGCTGCGCGATATATCTGACGTCGCTTCTCTCGCCCCGCCCGACTGCGGCCAGTAACCTCCCTCGTCAGAGGGAGAGATTACTAGCCAACGGTGTTGCCGTAGATTTGGGCTTGGAGGTCTTTACGGGCGGTTTCCATGCGGGTGATCTGGCCGAGGAGGGTTATCTTCTCTTCGCCGTCGGGCAGCTGGGCCATGCGGCGTTTGGCCAAACCGATCTGGCGCATGAAGCCCATGTCCAACAATCGGGTGAGCAGTTCGGTGGCATAGCGCTGCTCTTCCGGCGTGGCAGGGCGTAGCTGCACGGCGGCCGCACCACCGCCGACTCCCCCAGGCACGTTCGACTGCGGAGGTTGTGCGCCATTACCACCGTCGTCGCCAGGCAGTGGCAACGGCATGACGGCCAGCTCGTTGATCACCTGATTCAGCATCGGTCCGCCGGCCTTAGTGAGGTTGTGCATCCACAGCCCCTGCGGGGTATCGTCGGATGGCAGTCCGCCGGCGGCCGCGATCGCCTGGAACAGGGTGCGGAACACCGAAGTCATGAAATGGTCGATGGTCAGCTGCCCGAACATGGTGCGGTCGATGGCGCGCGGCACCTGAATCAGCACGGCCATGAACTGCTGTTCGGCGATGAATACGGCGTCGTCGATCTTGAAATATGCCTGTTCGGCGGCGTCACGGCGCTCCAACGCCTTGCGCGTGGCCGGATTGGCGTATGGGTTGGTGCCGGGTTCCACACGCGGCTCGTCACGCTCGAATCGACGTTTGGGCGCGTAGGCGTCCTCATCGCGTACATGCATCTGCCGGCGCGCGTTCATCACCTCGCGGCGCATCACCTCAAGATCCACGCCGATACGGCCCGCGGACTTGCGCGCGTAAGCGTCCCATAGGGAGCGGTCGCGAATCTGCGCCACCAGCGGGGCCACGGCTTTCATCGCACCCACTTGGCCGGGCGTGTAGGTCAGATCGAACCGGCTGATGGCGGCGTCGATCACGAAGTCATACAACGGTTTGGCCCGGGCGATCAGCGAGCGCACTGCCTCGTTGCCTCGCTCGATGCGCAGGTCGCACGGGTCGAGATTGTCGTCGGCCACGGCCACGAAGGTTTGGGAGAGGAAGGCCGAATCGAGGCCGAAAGCGTGCAGCGCGGCTTTCTGGCCGGCGGCGTCACCATCGAACGTGAACACGATGCGCGAGCTCAACGGCTGGTCCTTGACCTTCAACGGCCCGACCAGCTGGACCGCACCCAGCGAATCGTCGGCGATCAGGCGGCGCACAATCTTGGCGTGCTCGGCGCCGAACGCCGTGCCGCACGTGGCGATGGCGGTGTCGATGCCGGCCAAGTGCATGGCCATCACGTCCGTATAGCCTTCGACGATCACCACCTGCCGCTTCTTGACGATGGCGGATTTGGCCAAATCGATGCCGTAAAGCACCTGGGTTTTGCGGTAGAGCTGCGTGTCCGGCGTGTTGATGTATTTGGCGGCGATCTGATCGTCTTCGTATAGTTTGCGCGCGCCGAAGCCGAGCGTGCGGCCGGTCGAATCGCGGATAGGCCACGTCACTCGGCCGCGGAAATAGTCATAGATGCCGCGCTGGCCTTGACGGGCCAAGCCCGCGTCGAGGATTTCCTTCTGCGTAAACCCCTTGGAGGCCAAGTGGCGCACGAGATTATCCCAGCCTTGCGGCGCGTAGCCGCAGCCGAAACGTTCGCAATCAGCTTGGGAGAAGTTGCGGCCGCCAAGCAGCTTGCGGGCGGGCAGTGCTTCCTTGGTCAAGATCTGGGAGACGAAGAAGCGCTGGGCTTCCTCGCAGGCTTCCAGCAGTCGCGTGCGCTTGGAGCCGGTGTTCTCGCGCGCCGGGCCATTGCCGCTGTTCTCGTAGTGCAGCTCGATATGGTACTTGTCGGCGAGCAGTTCCACGGCTTCGCGGAAGTCGATGTTTTCGGATTGTTCGACGTATTTGAATACGTCGCCACCCAGGCCGCAGCCGAAGCAGTGCCACACGCCGAGCGAGGGACGCACGTTGAAGCTGCCGGTTTTCTCGTCGTGGAACGGGCACAAGCCCACGAAGGTGCCGGTGCCGGAGGGCTTAAGCGTTACGGTCGCAGATACAATGTCATACAGGTCCGCGGCGGCGCGCACCTTCTCGACATCTTCTTTCTTAATCATTCCGACCATAAGTCTCTAGAGTACCGCCTCACCTGAGACACGGTAAATTTTTACCGTCGGTTATCATTTCTTCCGCGAAACTCCCTTCAGTCGCCTACAGCGACAGCTCCCCTCACCCGAGGGGAGCTGGCTCGCGCAGCGAGACTGAGGGAAGCGCCCGCCCAACACGCCCTCAGCACAAGATGGAGTGCAGGGCCAGGGCGGAGTTGTCGGTCAAGCTCGCGACCTGATCGATGGCGACGCGCAGGCGTTCGTCGTCGTTGGTGGATTCGTTCCAATCGGCCAGGAACTGGCTTTCCAAAGCGTCGGATGGGAGCGGCGAATCAGCCATAAGCACATCGACCAAATCCGATACGATCTTGAGCTCCTCCTGATGGAATGGCTCGCGCTCGCGAGGCGCCATGACGAAGTACACGGCGATGCCCTTCAGCGCCACGATCTCGTAATTCGTGTTCTCGGGAATCACGATGTTCGCGGAATACCGGGTCAACGGCCCGGGCCCGTACGTGTCGCGCGTGGCGGTTTCCACCGACCAGCAGAAGCGGCCGATCAAATCGGACGTAATGTTCTTAAGCTGTGCCAACGATTCGCGCGAACCATTGAAATGTGCAGGGAACAAATACTCTCGGCGCAATCGCATGAACGCGGCCAGCAGCTTGTCGGCATCCCACTTCGCCCCATACCATGCGCGCGTCTGCTCGATGATGTGGTCCAGCATCTTCGGATCGGCGAGCACAATCGGATCGAACGCGCCGGTGGCGATGGAATCCTCGACGTCATGCACGGAGTAGGCGATATCATCCGAAAGGTCCATGATCTGGCATTCCATGGGCTTGGTGGCCTGAGGCGCGCCGATCTTGAGCCATCGGAATACCGGCTCGTCATCCGGGTAGACGCAGAATTTCTTCGACCGCTCCCCCTTTGGGTGTTGGTCGGCTTCGGCCAAGGTCCACGGGTATTTGACGGCCGCGTCCAAGGCCGCACGGGTCAGGTTCACGCCGGCCGAACGCCCGTCCGGGTGAAAGATCTTGGGTTCGAGCCGGGTCAGGATACGCATGGTCTGTGCGTTGCCTTCGAAGCCGCCGATATTGCTGGCGATGTCGGCGAGCGCACGCTCCCCATTGTGCCCGAACGGCGGGTGGCCAAGGTCGTGGGCCAGACAGGCGCAGTCGACCACGTCCGGATCACAGCCGAGCAATGCGCCGATTTGGCGACCGATCTGGGCGACTTCCAGCGTATGCGTCAGTCGAGTGCGAGCGAAATCGTCGGTACCGGCAATCAGAATCTGGCTTTTCGCGCCCAAACGCCGCAAAGCGGACGAATGAATCAGTCGCGCGCGATCGCGTTCGAAAGCCGTGCGTGACTTGGATTTGGGCGCCTCGGGTGCCCATCGCTCCTCGTCGAAGGCGCTGTAGCCCTCGTCGCTCAGCACCTGTTCCCCATCCAAAGTCGTTTCCATATGCCAAGCATAGGCACACATATCGGCCGCAGTAATCCCGACTTCCCGAATATGTGCCACTGACGTCAACTCAACGGCACATATTCGGGAGATTGGGGCCGATTTCCCGAATATGTGACGCTCAGCACATGTCAGTGGCACATATTCGGAAGAAGGGATCACGGGGTGCCACCGTATGGCGGTAATGCACCTTATAGCAGCGTGGCGGGGTCGAGTTTGGCGAGGTCGGCGGCGGGCAGTACTTCGGCGGCATGCTCGTAAAGGCGCGGGATGCGGTTGCGCAGGCAGGTGAAGATCTCGTAGCTGATGGTGTCGGCGGCGCGGGCCCAATCGTCGGCGGTAGGCTCAACGTAATCCTCGCCGCGGCCCGGGCCGAACAGTTCGACCGTGTCGCCCTCGTGAACGCCGAGTTCGGCGGCGGATCCGTGCAGGTCCACGATGAACTGGTCCATGCACACGCGGCCGCACACGCGGTAGATCTTCGGGCCTTCGGTGGTCATGATGCGCACCGGGCCGCCCGGCTTCTCCACGTGCTTGGCACCTTCCATATCGAAACCGGAAGCGGAGCGGTGGATGCCATCGGCGTAGCCCAGCGGCACAATAGCGGTCGAGGTGTTGTCCGGGGTCAGGTAGGTGCGGCCGTAGGAGATGCCGTGGCCGGCCTCCACATCCTTGACCGTGCCGAGCTGCGCCTGCAGGCGCATGGCCGGGGTCAGATGCCAGTCGCGCGGGGTGCCCATCGCGGGATCGGGCTCGTAGCCGTACAGGCCGATGCCGGGGCGGGTGAGTTCGAAGTGAATCTCCGGGCGGTCCAAAGTGGCCGCTGTGTTGGCCAGGTGACGGATCTCCGGCGGAATGCCGGCCTGTTCCATGCGGCGCGTGAAGTCCTTGAATGTTTCGATCTGGCGGTCGGTGGAGGACACGAATTCGGACACATCGGGCGAATCGGCCACGGCGAGATGGCTCCACTGACCCACAATATGCAACACGCCCTCTTTGGCGAGCGGCACGAGTTTGGCGAGCGCGGCGTCGAATCCGGCCGGTGTGAAACCGTTGCGACCGAAGCCGGAATCGACCTTGACGTGTACGCGGGCGGGCTTGCCGAGCTTGCGTGCGGCGGCGGCCACCGCGTCGATGCCGGGCAGGGAGCCGACCGATACGTCGATGTCGGCGGCGATCAGCTCGTCGAACGGGACTTCGGTGCCGTTGTATACCCAAGTCAAAATATGGCAGCGGTCGGGGCCGATGCCGAGCTTGCGCAGCAGCAACGCTTCGTGCGACTGCGCGGTGCCGAGCCATGTGGCGCCGCCGGCGAGCGCGGCCAGGGCGGCGGGCAGCAGTCCGTGGCCGTAGGCGTCGGCCTTGACCACACCCATCACCGCCGTGCCGGAAGCGGGCCCGCCGACCACGGAGACCAGGTGGGCCATGTTGTCGCGCATGGTTTTGAGGTCCACGATGGCCTGTGCGGGGTATTGGCGGCGGGCGGCCGCATAGTTGGCCTTGCCCTGCTCGGACGAGAATGCGATTTCAGGTGCTGCGTTCATGCTCATAGGCACCTATTGTTGCGCGAGAATGTGACGTGTAGTCGCAATCGTCTGTTTTCGCCCGGCAGTCGTACACTAATGACCGATATGCGGTTTCTCGGAAGCCGCCTTTGATTCCCGGCGTTGAGGCGTGCCGGGATCCCGGAAATCCGTCCGGTTCAGCCCCATAATCCTAGATTTCATGAGAGAAGAACATGGATCTGTTTCGTAAGAAAAGCGTGGATCAGCTTGTCGCCGAATCCACTCCCCTCAAGCGCACGATGCGCACCTTCGATCTGACGATGCTCGGCATCGGCGCGATCATCGGCACCGGTATCTTCGTGCTCACTGGCAAGGGCGCGCTGACCGCCGGCCCGGCCCTGTCCGTATCGTTCCTGCTGGCCGCCGTCTGCTGCGGTTTTGCCGGTCTGTGCTACGCCGAGTTCGCCGCCATGGCCCCGGTGTCCGGCTCGGCCTACTCCTATGCCGGGTTAAGGGTCAAAAAGTGTGTCCGGAATCGCGGATTTTCACGGATTGACCTGTAGGTTTCCGGAAAGTATATGCTCCGGAAGCATATATCTAGCCCCCGACGGGAAATCCTCGGTGTGGCAGCCGTGATGTGCTATGCGCGGCGTGGTGTGGTGTCGCAATGTCGAAGAACCAACCACGCTGCCACTGCGGCGGTGAAATGAAACGCAACGGCACCACCAGCAAAGGCACCACCAGATGGCGCTGCAAACAATGCGGCGCCTCCAGCGTCAAACGTCGAAACGACATCACCAACGCGGCAGTGTTCACCCAGTTCATCGAGCATTGCACCACCGCAATATCACTCGACGACCTAGCCAAACGAAACGGTGTTAGCCGCGCCACCATGAAGCGGCGCTTCAAGTGGTGCTGGCTCGTTGATGTGCCTGACCCCACCGCCGGCCACCACAAGCGGATCTACGACCAGGTATTTCTCGATGGCACCTACACCGCCGGTGGCTGCCTGATCGTCGCGGCGACCATCGACCACGTGATCGCCTGGCACTGGTGCAAACACGAAACCACCCGCGACTACCAACTGCTGCTTGAACGCATCGAAGCCCCACTCATCGCCGTCATCGACGGCGGCCAAGGCGCATACAGCGCAATCAAAAAGTGCTGGCCGACTACGAAAATTCAACGCTGCCTCGTCCACGCCCAACGCGTGGTCCGCCGCTACACCACCACAACCCACGCACCGATGCCGGGCGCACCATCTACCGACTTGCGCTGAAACTGACCCGGATCACCACACTGGATGAAGCCGCCGCGTGGGGTGTGCAACTGCACGAGTTTTCAACGATCTACCGGGAATGGATGAACGAGAAAACCATGATCAAAGACCCCAAAACAGGTGCATGGACCCGCGTGTGGACCCACCACAACGTGCGCAAGGCCTACAACAGCCTCAACCATCTTTGGCGGTCCGGAACACGCCGCCGACCCCGGGAAAGACCGCCGAAGAGAAGGCCCAGGCCATGGGCGTCGGCAGTGTCGCGAACTACACCATCCAGGTCAAGCTGCCGAACATGCTGGGTAAGGCCGATCCGATGTTCAAGATCATGGATAAGCCGGGCGTGGGCCTGACCGTCAATAATGACATCAAGGTGTACGTCGAAGGCGGTTCCTCCACAATCACCGTCGATGGCGAGACGGTTAACGTAACCGAGATCCCGGCTGACAACAACTACGTGGTCAGTGGTTTCACCGCTAACGAGCTCAAAGGCAACGGCACGGACCAGTTCACGGTCGATCTGAGCAACTATGCGGCCAGCGAGGCCGGCCTCGCGAATGCGGGCAAGACCATCTACGTGCAGTACACCGGCGTAATCAACGAAGAAGTCAAGGAAAGCGAGACGGTGACCAATACGCCAACCGTGGCCACCGACCCGAACACCTCGACGGACGGCGATGAGGTCGAACTCATCACCGGTAAGTTCGAATTCACCAAGATTGGCGTCGACGATGAAGAGAACGCTCTGAAGGCGGACGAATCACCCGGGAAGTCTGCTACGAC
>BABE01000275.1_pt1 | contig 7666 bp, 9 predicted proteins | sample 270308 | NCBI WGS metagenome assembly BABE01 (sample SAMD00036534, study PRJNA27875) | human gut metagenome | isolation source: feces from healthy human sample In-E, | reverse complement strand
CGACGAGTTGATTCCGCCCGTGACCACTGTGGGGGATGCTTCCGCTGCAGTACGACACTGCCGGTCGGTGGCTCATCAGGTGGCTGCTCTGGTGCGGGCGGGTCTGGCGCCAACCTGGGGTCGACGATCACCTGGCTGCAGTGGCCTCGGTGAAGGCGGATGGTCAGGAATGGTCAGCCAACACTGCGTGGCGCCAACTTCTCAACCCCGACGACTGGCGGATCGGGATCTGTGGTCGAGCCGAGGACCTGGCTCCGGCGTTGGCCGAGCGTGGGTTGGAGGCAGTCGTCGTTAACCCCACCGAGGTGCTGTCGTAGGTGGCGCGTTGCTACACGGAACTGCCAGAAAACCGAGATGGTGACGTCATCATCGGGTTTTCAAGCAACTTTTTGGCAGCTCCGTGTAGCAACTCGCCCGTACCCGACTCGCCGAAAGGGGCTGAGTTCCCCTAGACTGTTCGGGTCCACGGGGCATTGGCGCAGTTGGTAGCGCGGCTGCTTTGCAAGCAGTAGGTCAGGGGTTCGAATCCCCTATGCTCCACCAGATCAGACGTATTAGAACACCTGCCACCGGTTGGTGTGGGGACAAGAGCGGCGAACGGCTCGTTGAGCTAGATTGCCGCTTTTTCGTCTTCGGTGATCTCGATGCGGTGGTAGAAGGCTTGGTTGGCGAGGCGTTCGCCGTGGTCGTCGAAGCGAGCATACGTCTGCGCACAGTCGGCCAGTAGTCGTAGTGCGGTGGCGAGGTGTCAGCGGGGGCCTTCATGGTCGCGCCGCTCAGCTCGAGGCGGCGGGTGACATCGGCCAGGGCGATGCGAATCCGGTCTTGGTGGCGTTTCAGGGTTGGTAGGTCGATGGCGTCGGCGAAGCGGGCTTGGAGGAGCTTGTCCGCTTCGGCTTCCAGCCGCTGCTTGGTTGCGGTGAGGTCGTCGATGGCCTGAGAGCGCTCGGCAAGGCGTCGATCGAAGGCCGCCTCGACTCGCTCAGCAAGCTGTGCGTAGGTGGTCGGGGTGATGGCGATCTGGTGGTAGCAGTCGGCGACAAGTTGTTCGGCGACACCGACGGGCACTGCCTTCCTCGTGCAGGTGGTTGTGCGGGTGGTTCGTCCGGTGCAGATGTAGTAGGCGTAGCGCACGCCGACCCGGTTGCGGGCGTAGTCGAGCTGCAACCGCGACGTGCACGTGCCGCAGTACAGGGTGCCCTTCAGATAATGGTCGTGCTTGCGACGTCGTTCACCGGCGGTAGCGCGGGTGTCCAGGAGGGTCTGGACCTGCTGCCAGGTCTCGGGGTCGACGATCGGTTCGTGGGCGCCGGGGTGGAGGGCACCTTGGTAGCGGACCTGCCCGATGTAGTACGGGTTGCGCAGCAGTTTGAAGAACGTCGAGCGCCCTACTGGCCCGGACGGGCGTTTCGGGGTAGGGACGATGGTCAATCCTCGTGCAGTGGCTTCGGCGAGGAGGTCGGGGACGGTGTGCTCGCCTTTGGCATAGGTGTCGAAGATCCACCGGATGAGGGGGTGCGCGGTCGGGGTCGCTTCCGACGGTGCGGTACTCACGTCCCTGGTCATCCTTGCGCCGGATGTTGAGGTAGCCGATGGGTGCCTGGGATGGGGTGCCGCCTGCGGCGACTTTCTGGGTCATGCGTTTGGTGACTTCGGCGGCCAGGTTGCGGGAGTAGAACTCCGCAATCGAGGACGTGATGCCGTGGAGCAGCATGCCGGAGGGGGTTTCGTCAATGTTCTCGGTGGCGGAGACGAGTTGGACGCCGGCGTTGATGAGGTGGCGGCGGATGTCGACGTCATCGAGCCGGTTGCGGGCCAACCGGTCGACCTTGTGCACGATGCAATACGTGACCCGGTGGGTCGCGATGTAATCCAGCATCCGCTGCAGCTCGGGCCGCTTCGCCAACCGTGCGGACTCGCCGGCGTTGACGAACTCCGCGACCACCTGGGCGCCGAGGGTTTCGGCTTTGCGGCGGTTCGCCTCCCGCTGAGCCGGAATGGAGAAGCCCTCATCCCGGCCACCGGTGGTGGCTTGTTCCTTGGTGGAGACCCGCTGGTAGGTCACCGCCGTCACCTGCCCCTCACCCGGGATGCTCGGAGTCTTCGTGTCGGCGGTCGTCGTCATGGTCGGTGGTCCTCGTCGTCGAGTCGGCTACAGGTGCGGTCTGGTCGTGGAGGCGGTCGGCGAGGTGCAGCACTAGCGCGACCAGCCGGTCCATGTCTGGCTCGCCCCGGGGCACGGGTTCGGCGATCAACCGCCGCCCGTTCGGTGTGGTGCGTGCATGCCTCATGCCCCACAGGTGGACACCCCACCCCAGAACCCACGGGGACAGTTGGAGTGGTGACGGTTCCGGAAAATGTCCGGCACCGACTCTTCGACCGGAGTCGGGCAGGGCGGTGGCGGGTGGGGTGGTTCACGGCGGGGGAAAATTTCCCCAGCCGTGCAACCCAACCGGATGGTGCACGATCCGCACTGCCTCGCCGCGGCCCCCGACACCGGGGTCCCACTGACGGCTCACTCTGCAGGTGCGCACCGTGTCCCAGATGGAACACTCTGGCAGTGGCCTCCACGACTACTCCAGGTAAGGGGCTTGTGTCGAGCAGATCAGGCATGAATGCGCAGATCACCGTCTAATCTGCGCGTATCCCGGACATCGTCCGGGGCGGGCGGCGGCTGCCCGTACCACAAGCAACCCGTCAGATCGTCTGCCGTCTGCCGGGTCCGCTGGTGATACTGGTTGCGGTATGCGGTTGAGGTGACGCCCATGATCTTGGCGAACTGCTCCGCCGCATGACCACGATTCCGCCACCCCACCCGGACCCCGATCTCGCCTACCGTCATGTCCGACTCCCGCAACAGCCGAGCCATCTCCCGCACCCGCAACCGAGCCAGCAACATGATCGGCGGGACGCCGAACTGCTCCACGAACAGGCCCCCGAGCCGCGACGGCGACAGATGGGCATCCTGTGCGAGTTCGGCCAAGGTCCACCGGTGAGCGAGATCAACTCGCATCCGAATGACCGTGTCACGGATCTCTGTCCCGGTAGGGCCGAGGCCAGAGTGCTCTGTGGCCGTCATCGGGGCAACTCGCTTCGCTGTCCACAGCACGGGCATTTCAGGCTTGCTCGTTGGGTCGCGGTACGTCGGTACGCGGATGGGCTGACCCCGACGATGGCGGTGAACTGTCGTGCGGCGTGGCCGCGGCTGCGCCAACCGACCTGTGTCATGGCGACACCGATCGGAAGATCAGTCTCTATCAGGAGCTCGGCCAGTCTGTGGGCGCGAAGGTGAGCCAGGTACTGGATGGGAGGCATCCCGAAACGTTGGCTGAAGGCCCTGCCCAATTGTGACGTAGACAGGTGCACGAGGTCGGCAAGGTCACGAAGTCGCCAATCCCGTCCGGGGTCTTGAGCGAGGAGCCGTGCTGCATGGTGTACGGCTGTCTCAGTCGGGCACGCATGGCTGGGGGTGGTCTCGTCCGGGCAGACTCGCCACGAGGGGTCGATGCTCATCGCCGCCGCCTTCCTGAGGACGACTGCGTGCGGCGGGACGGTGGCGAGAAGCCCGTGATCTTGAACAAGTCCACCCATGCCTCGACGGGCAGGTCCTTCGGCAGTCCGGCAGCGTTCACGCCCTGGCGTGTCAGCCACACCTGTGCCGCCTGTGGCGAGCCGAGCGAGGTGTTGCGTGCGAGGATCTGGGCCAGCCCACGTCCGGGACCGGTGTAGACGCGGTGGACCAGGGCGTGGAACTGGCGTCTCTCGGCCGGAGTCAGCAGCGGGTGTTCGCGGCGGTGGATGGTGAGGATTCCGCCGTCGACGCCCGGACGTGGGGTGAACGCGCGAGCGGGAACACGACTGTGCAACGTGAAGGTGAACCAGGGCGCCCATTGCGCGGTCATCATCGTGGCACCGCCAACGCCCGCTCTGCGCCGCGCAACTTCCCATTGCACGAGCACGATGGCATCGGTCCATGCCGGGGCGTGCAGGATGCGTCGCAGCATTGCCGTGGTCTGGTGAAACGGCAGGTTGCCGACGAGCACATGCGCAGACGTGGGAAGCCGGTAGTCCAAGAAGTCATCGGCGACGACCTCCCACGTGCGACGGGAGCCGTGGGCCAAGCGTCGGGCGAGCCGGGTGTCGATCTCGACGGCTGTGACCGGTCGCCCGAGCTGGCCCACCGGCAGAAGGATGCTCCGTCACCGGGGCCGATCTCGATGATCGGGCCCTCGGTGGCGGACACGAGCCGGGTGATCGTGGTGACGGTGGATGGGTCAGTCAGGAAGTTCTGGCCGTGCTCATGACGGCCACCTCGATAGGTAGGCACTGTTTGCTCCGTGGTTGTTGCGGAGCCGGGCACGCTCAAAGGGCCGCCCGGCCGTGATCACCGGGGGCGGGAGCAACAACGCGTGGGAGTGTGCTCGCCGCCGTTAGCGGCTGCGCAGACGCAGCGAAGCAGTGCCGTAAACCAACATGCCAACCAGCGTAGGCGACCCCATCGCCACTCGGCGACCCAATAACCCGTCCATGCGTCAAAGACGCGCAGATCCGTATCACCACCGGCCAGAACCAGCTCACAGTCTGTCCGTGCCCGACGAGCCTCCACACCTCCGCGAGTGACCCCATAGAGCTGCCACGCGTCTTGCAGATCGAGGGTGAGCGGACACTGGTGTGCTTGTCAGGAAGGAGGATCCGCTAAGTGGATGCGCGATTCAGCCTTCGTGGACTTGGCCGACCGGTTGAATCGTTGAGGGCCGACCTGGTCGAGGCCCGGCCGCGTGAGGCCGACCCCAGTGACCGACCTAGCGTTGAATCCAGGGCATGCCCGGCAGCACGGGGGCCCTTGTGTCGACTTGAAGAAGGACACTGATGCTACTATTGGCATAGTTCTTGATGCGCATTGAGTAATAGGAGAGTCAATGGGAGACCCTGAGATCGACGCGATGGCGGCAGTTGCCAACGCGCTCGCAGATCTGGAGGAGGAGTCGCGCGACCGTGTTCTGCGGTGGGCTGCCGACCGCTACGGAGTGACCATTTCTACTGGCGGCCGCCAAGCGGTCGGGGGTGGTGTCAACGGAGGCTCCCCGCGCGTGGCGGCAGAGGAGATCGCGGGAGAGGTGCCCGACTACCAGCACTTCGCGGAGTCCCCTGCTGCGGCGTCGCCCAAGTCTAATGAGGACAAGGCTCTCGTCGCCGCCTACTGGATTCAGGTCTATGAGGCTCATGAATCGTGGGCCTCGCGCCTGCTCAACGCTGAGCTCAAGAATCTAGGCCACTCCATTCCCAATATTACTGATGCGCTGAGCAGCAACATGAGAAAGAAACCGCAGCGCGTGATTCAGTTGAAGAAGTCTGGCAATAGTCGACAGGCAAACAAGACCTACAAAGTGACTCACGAAGGTCTTGCGTATGTTCAGGGCATGTTGCACAGCGAGAGTGACGAGTGAAATGGGGCTCGCCCCACGGGATGCGCTGACTGTCTTGCCTGACACTCTACGCGACGACTTGCTCACCGCCTTCAATGAGATCATCAAGAACTATCGAGAGCATCGGTGGGAACCGTCAGAGCTCAACGGTGGCAAGCTCTGCGAAGTCGTATACACCATTTGCAAGGGTTGGCTGGAGGGCGGGGTTTATCCCGCGCGCGCAGAGAAACCGAGTCGTTTTGCACAAAAGTGTTGGGAGTTGGAGAGCATCTATCAGCAAGTTCCCAATAGCCGCTCTGCACGCATTCTTATCCCGCGGATGATGATCGGGCTCTACGACGTTCGGAACAACCGAGGCGTGGGGCACGCCGGTTCTGAGGTTGACCCGAACCAGATGGACGCAACCGTAGTGCTCTACACGGCCAAGTGGCTCGTTGCTGAGTTGGTGCGGCTGCTTCACGCTCTGACGACGGATGAAGCCACCGCCGTGGTGGAGGGCCTGATCCAGCGTGAGGTGGCGTGGGTGTGGACGCACGACAAAATTAGACGGGTTCTGCGGACGGGCCTCACTTGGAAGCAACAAACCCTTTTGTTGCTGTTGACCGAAATGGGTGACGTCGAAGAAAGCGACCTGTTCCGCTGGCTTGAGCATCCCGGGCTTCCGTCTTTCCGCAAAGATGTCCTGAAACAACTACACCAGAGCCGTCTCATCGAATATGACACGGTGGCGCGGACAGTACGACTTCTGCCCCCCGGTGTCACCGCTGCGGAGGCGCTACTTCCCGCTGCTTAACCCGGCAACACAAGTCTTCGGCTCGGGTGCTCTCTCGTGGCCGGCGTGCCAGGTGGCGCCGCCTCCCGCTACTTCGCGCTATCGAAGGAATATGTTCCTATCTCTGTGCGAGGGCAACCTCTAGAGCGCCGGCCTGTCGTGCGCGGTGTTGGAACGCCGCCAACGAAGGGCGCAGGTGTTTCGGTTGAAAGGACTACTTCGAAACGGGCAAGTCTCTTGTACGTTCCCAAACCGTCAACCGGTGCACCTCGAAACGCCTCGCGATTGACGTCACGGTCTCGCCAGCCTCCCGCGCCGCTCGGATCGCGTCCACCTCGTTCTCGGTGAGTGGTGTTCGAGACCGTCTCGTTGGGTTGAACACCACCCCAAAATCAGGTTCCCCCGCTCGTGGTCTCTCACTTCCGACGCCTTGCTTCGCCTGCTCCCACATGGAACTCAGCCGTTCGATCCGCTCCCACGTGTTCGGGCTGAGTCCACCGGCGTCCACCAAAAGTGACATTTTCGAACCCTGTCCCGCAGACAAGCGGACAGGGTTCGAAGTGTCTTCGGGGTCGGATGCTTCGGCCTCGGCGATCGGTGCGTGACCAGGGATGACGCAGTCCAACGCTGCCCGGAGGTCTTCGCTACCCCACCCGTTCACAACCTCCCGGGGAAGTACATCTAGCGGGCTGCTTCGGCGGTGAGATTCCAACGCCGCCATGTTGAGCGCTTCTCGCCGACCGCCGCCACGACATTCTCACCAAGGGCGCGAACAACGTCGAGCGATATGTCGTCGGCCCTCAGCAACAGCGGCTGCTCGTTGGCTACAACCCTGCGTGCCCACCCGGTTGCATCCTCACCCAGCACAGTGGTGGCGCGGTTGCGCCATCCTGTGGTGAGGTCGGCCAGGGAGTGCACCGTCTTCGCGGGGCGTGTCGAGAGTGTTGCTTGGGCCCGCAACTTCATGATCGTCGCCGCGGATGGGCGCCTGCCGTGCTCGGCCACGTACTGGTCGATGAGCCGGTCGGTTGCTTCGTCGATGTGGCGTGCACGGGTCGAGAACTCCGCAACCAGCTCTTCGGGAACGCCAGTGATCGCCCATGCCGGGTTGCGGTCCCGACCGCGGGCCCGTGCCTCCCACTCAACCCCGAGCATCCGTGTCAGGTGGTCGGCAAAGACGGCCTCGTGCAACTCCGAGAGCGCGACGGTCGCGCCGTGCATCGGGCGACTGTCCAGAGACCTCCACTTGCCATCCAGCGCGGTCTGGACCTTGTTGCTGATCACCACGTGCGTATGCAGGTGCGAGTCACCGGCACGGGAGTCGTAGTGGTCGTAGGCGGTGGCGATGACACCTCGAACGTCGACCTGTGCTACCGCGCCGTCGCCTGCGGTCGTGCCGGTGCGGGCGGCGGCGACCTCGCGCTCCATGAAGGCGATCAGTCGGCAGACAAGCTCAGGCCAGGATCCT
>BABE01000225.1_pt1 | contig 7884 bp, 6 predicted proteins | sample 270308 | NCBI WGS metagenome assembly BABE01 (sample SAMD00036534, study PRJNA27875) | human gut metagenome | isolation source: feces from healthy human sample In-E, | reverse complement strand
GACTCCTCCAGCGGAATCGGCCACTGGATGTTCAGTTCCGGATCCGCAAGGTTCACGAACGTGTAGGTCTTCTTCTGCTCGAGCGACCAGTGCGCGTTTACCAGATACGTGTACACCGTGCCGTCCTGCAGTGCCTGGAAGCTGTTGCCCACGCCGCGCGGCACGTAGATTGCGCGGCTCGGGTCCAGACGGGTGGTGAACACCTGGCCGAAGCTCTCACCCGGGCGCAGGTCAACCCACGCACCGAAGATCTCGCCGGCAGCGATGCTGATGTACTTGTCCCACGGCTCCGCGTGGATGCCACGGGTGACGCCCTTGGTCGCGTTGTAGCTGATGTTGTTCTGCACCGGGCCGAAGTCCGGCAGTCCCAGACCCATCATCTTGGCGCGCTGCCAGTTTTCCTTGAACCAGCCACGGTTGTCGCCATGCACCGGCAGGTCGAACACCAGCAGGCCCGGGATGTTCGTCTTCTCGACCTTCAGTTCCTTCTCGAATTCAAATGCCATGATCGGATCACTGTCCCTGTTGCTTGTACTTGGCTTCGGTGGCGGCCTTGGCCGGCTCCCACCAGGCGCGGTTGTCCGTGTACCACTTGATGGTCTGCTCCAGGCCCTTCTGGAAGTCCGTGTGCGTCGGCTTCCAGCCGAGCTCGGTCCGCAGCTTGGTGGAGTCGATCGCGTAGCGGCGGTCGTGGCCGGGACGGTCCTTCACCCAGTCGAACGCGTCAGGATCCTGGCCCATCACGGCCAGGATGTCGCGCAGCACCGTGATGTTGTTGCGCTCCCCGTTCGCGCCGATCAGATACGTCTCACCCAAGCGTCCCTTGGTCAGGATGGTCCACACGCCGGTGGAGTGGTCGTCCGTGTGGATCCAGTCACGCACGTTCTCCCCGTTGCCGTACAGCTTCGGGCGCAGGCCATCAAGGATGTTCGTGATCTGGCGCGGGATGAACTTCTCCACATGCTGGTACGGGCCGTAGTTGTTCGAGCAGTTGGAGATGGTGGCGCGGATGCCGAACGTGCGGTGCCAGGCGCGCACCAGCAGGTCCGAGCTGGCCTTCGTCGAGCTGTACGGGCTGGACGGATGGTACGGGGTCCGCTCCGTGAACTTGGCCGGATCATCCAGGGCCAGGTCGCCGTACACCTCGTCCGTGCTCACGTGGTGGTAGCGCACGTCGTACTTGCGGGCCGCCTCCAACAGGCGGAACGTGCCCTCCACGTTCGTCTTCAAAAACGGCTCCGGGTTCGCGATCGAGTTGTCGTTGTGGGATTCCGCCGCGTAGTGCACGATCGCGTCATGCCCCGGCACCAGACGATCCAACAGCTCCGCGTCGCAGATGTTCCCATGCACGAACTCCACACGGTCGCCCAGGATCGGACGGATGTTCTCCAAGTTGCCCGCATACGTCAACGCATCCAAAACCGTCACATGCACGTCCGGATGGTTGTTGTACACGTAATGGACGAAATTCGAACCGATGAAACCACAGCCACCGGTCACAATGATGTTATGGGGAGTAAACACTTCATCAGCCATGCTCTCATATCCTACAAGGGGGTGGGTATCCCGTGGAAACGCCCCGTTGGATGGGCCTATTCGGCGATGCCGTTATGACGCAAGCCGACAAGACACCTTTCGGCTTCCAGTCACCTGCAAGCTTCAAGTTCCTGGTCCGGTTTGAACTGGCGTTGGACGTGCATAAAGCAAAAACAGGCCACATTGCGATCATCTATTACATATGCCTCAAGCTTGTTGACTGCTTTTAGTCAGAAAGATGACTCATGAGTTTAAGGATGATTTGTCTGTCTTTGTTCAAATCGAATTTTCTAGCAAAAATCATCCCGCAGTTAACGAGTTCATCATAATCCTTTATGGTGAAAGTGTAAGGGCTGCCCCTCATCCAATCGATATGGCGGAGGCATGATTCAGATGAATCGTCTTCTTTGAACCTGTATATACGTTTCTTGTAATCGGGATTGTTGAATGCAAGAGTCTGTATAAAGAATTCATCAGGGCTGCGAGTATTATTAAATAGCTTCTTTATGCAATCCTGATGGTCAAGGACGTATCTTGCGAAATCGTCAGGGATACTGAACCAATTCGCTCCTTTTTTGATTACAATATCAGTCGAAATACGGTTCAGATGTATTAACCGCTGGATTAAAATCGATATTTTTTCAAATACTTTGTAGATAGAAAAAGTATGATCTCTGTTTGCTACACAAAGTTGTTTTTGAAATAAATGGTAGTACCGTACAAAAGGTATAGTTAGTTCAACATTTTTATGTGTAGTGAAATGAATGAATATATCGTTTCGATTTCTTAACATGGTATGGATTTCCTTCTGGTTCTTCAAAGGGAAATCCATACCAGATATCAGATGATAGTAATTATACTTACCAATCCGAGTAGCGAGGCGCAATAGATTTAACTCACATTGCACTTGACTGTATTCCGCCCAATATACATTGATTCGATCACAGAAATAAAGTTGGGAAGAAACAGGTCTAACAATCTCATCCGGATTAATTTTAGATTTAGCGTCGAGGTGAAGAAAGATATCACTGAATTCTGAATCTAAAGATCTAATTAGGAAGTTAAGCTGCTCAAGATTGTTGTGTGCCATGAGCAAGTACGCCTGCTTATCGGATTTATCAGTCATTTACTATGCCTTCAATATATTCAAAAGCTTCTTCGCGGAGCTTTGCAAGCGCTTGATCTGGTTGGGTGTAATCGGGAATTAGTGACAGGTCTGTCTGCAGAAGTGAAGAAATTGTTTTGTAACGATCTGTGAGCTTAAGCTGAGTGAGGAACGATACAGCACGATCGTCCTTGGACAAATCATTATGCCCGGAATCGATGTACCAAAAGTTCTTATGGAAAATCGTTGAGAAAGCTGTTCCATGGAAGGAAGTGGTGAAGACCATCTTTGCGTATTTCATGTAATTCAAGAAGGCTTCCGGGCCATATTTCTTTACCAGACGAATCTTGTTCTTCCAGCAGCAGCGAAGAGCCCATTCTTTGGGTTCAAAGAAGTATACCGGCATACCGGTTTTCTTGGATACTTGGTGGAGGAAGGATGCTATCTCCTGTGAGATGCTGAAGCAGTAATAGAAGATGTAGTCGCCTTGGATGATTGGGGCACTACCGAGCTGTACTGTTTTTTCCCATTCTCCTTGAGAAAGTAACATGGTGGGGTCCACACAAAGCGAGACCTCTCTGCCGGTGGCTGTGGAAACCCATTTCTTTGCGTTCTGCTCGCGAACCGAAATCTTATTAAACTTATTGACAAGATTAAGGTAGTGATCCTTAAGAGAGCTGTCCGCAAATGGATTGTTAGCGCCGAAGCTCACGGCATATGCGTATCGTCTGTTGAAATCAGAAACAAAGTTCAAATAATATGCATCATCAGCATCCATGCATCGAATGTTCCATACCTGATCACTGCCAGTGATGAATTTCTGATACTTGGAATTCGTGGCGGTTAATTCTTTATTGGAAGTGTAGGTATCCTGTGACAGACGGAAATATTTATGTTCAAACGCTTCATATGCGGCAGCCTGCTGCTTGATTCGCTTATAAACGGTAGCCCAAAGTGCATTCTTGATAAATGACTTAAAGCCAGTAACTTTCCAAAAGGTGCTGTACATTTCTTTTTGTCCTTGATTTGAAAAATCAAGAATTTCATTATCGACACCATATTTGTCAATTAAAACTTTTTGAAGAGCTAATGCTTGCAACATGGATCCACAGTTGTAAGAATTATGGAATGTAATAGTAGCGGTTTTATCATTACGAGACATTATTTCTCCTTTTCGTTGATACTTAAATCAAACAGATCGATGCTTCGGTAGGCGTGAATTTGCGTTAATATGAAAAGTCTTTTTGAACATAGAGATGAATATGTCGTCTTTGATTGCAATTAGATAAATCAGAGACCCAATCCCGTAGATGAATGCACCAAGAATAATTTGAATAATCAGAGTGATAATCGTTGGGCCAAGAATCTGACCGACAATCCAGACAATGATACCCATTAATGCCCCTATTGGGAAGAACATGATTCCTGATTTCAGGTATTGAAGAGTTGGAAAGTCTTTCCTGGTGAATATGTATTGAACGCAAAATACAGATAGCTCGGCTAGAATGGTGCCAATCATCGTGCCTACCGCCTGCAAATGAGGAATTAAGAGCAAGTTTACTGAAATATTAATAGCCGCGCCAAACAATGTTGAGATGACATATGGCATATCTTTTTTGTTCGGAATCAAATATTGGGTTCGTATGATGTTAGCCCAGATCATAAAAATGAGGCTGAAACTTAAGCCAAATATAATAGGTGAGCTTCCCTTGAATTCGTCTCCAAAATAAACGGGAGCAAGAATATTACTGATTCCTGCAAGACCAAAAGCCGCACCGCAGACAAGCATAGTGAAGTAGCGGAACGAGATGGCGTTGTATTTCTTTATTTGATTAGAGTCCCCGGCAGCGATGAGATTGGAAATCCTCGGCAGCATAACCGTGCCAAAAGCGGTAATGAGGCTGACGGGGATATTTACGATTCGTTCAGCATTGTCGAATAGACCAACTTGAGTCATGTCGGACATGGCGCCAAGCATGATCTTGTCTAACACTTTGTAGATGCTATAGGCAATTGCAGGTATGAATAATATTATTACTGGCTTGACGTTCTTCTTCACTTCAGACCATTCTGGTTTGCAGAATGAAACGAACTTATGAACATTCATCCAAAGATAAATTTGACTTAGAGAAGCTCCCAGAGCCATAATCAGCGTATACAACCATAAGTCATTGCGATCTTTTACGAAGATAAAAATTGAGCATGCGGTCGCAACTTTGATAATCGTGTTCCTGATGACTGTTATTTTGAACTGTTCAAGACCAAAGAATAGCCAATTAATATCAAGTAAATACGAAATAACAAAAAGAATATTAATATAGGCAACTATCTTGTTGCCATTAAATAAGACAAAAGCAAAGATGGTATATGAAAAAACGGCAATTCCTGTACTGATAAACTGAATCGCGTAGATATTCCAAAATGTTTGCGCAGTCTGAACCTTGTCCGTTCGGTACAATGCGATGCTTCGGCTACCGTGGTTGGTGATACCAAGCATGCCTACAAGACCAAAATAATATGAAATGGAATATACATACGAATACGTACCTAGACCAGCAGCTCCGAGAACCCTAGAAACGTAAGGAGCCGTAATAAGCGGAAGTAATATGACCAATATCTGATAGGCCATATTATAAACAAGGTTTTTTTTCAAACTAGTCATGATTATCCTATTAATTTTGACCTATATACCTATGCCTAGTTGAATAATCACATATGTTGATATATGCAAACATGAGGAATAAACAGAAGTTAGTCGTATATATTTCAACAATGGAAGCAAATAAATATACTACTATTCCCCACCAAATTAAGGTATTCTTTTTATTCAAAAAGCTATCGTAAGATTTTTTAACAGAAATCAGAATGCAAACGAATATACATAATGCCGGAATTCCACCCATAAGCAAATAATCAAGGTAAAGATCATGAGCGAAAATATCTTTCACCAAATAGCTAAGTTTCAAATGCACATTACCTGATAGCGAATCTGTGATTCCAGTTCCAAGTATTGGGTGTGACAAGATGCTTTCAATTGCAGCGTCCCAAATATATGTTCTATCAGAAAGCGTCAAAGATTTATGCAAAATATCGACAATAAGAAAACTGAAGATATTCTGAATTCTGAAAATAACAATGGCCAAGAAGGATGCAAGTAACACGATTAGGGATAAGTTGGAACTAATTTTCTGATGTTTTAATTCAAACAAACACAGAATAATAAATGCTGCTAAAACAATAAGGCCAGTTCCACTACCGCCTATTATTAATTCAAACGCACATATAAAGCACATAAATAACGATGTTTTCGTTATAATTTTATTATAACTTCTATATGCTGTTTCCATATTAAAGAACAAACAAGTCATAATTGGCGCAACCATCTGATTCTTTGCGCCAAACAAATAATAATATGATATTGTATTCGAACTTATTGTTTGATATAAACCTTGTGGAAAAAATAACATGATTGAAAGATTTATAAGGACAAGTGTATTTAGACCATAGGTTATGCCTTTACATATGTTTAAAGTATCTGTCGAGCTATCTGCCCATACAGAGAACAGCAAGAACGGATACAATAGATATAAAGACAACTGAAAAACTGACACGATATTCGTGTTATTCACAACAGCAGAAATGAAAAATATAAATATAAGCGAAATGGTTAGATATATTTTCGTGTTTCTAGTTATAAAACTAAAAGCATGGGTATTAATTAGAATCAGAATAATTATTATTCCAAAGAAAAAATACCTCGAGTATTGAACACCAAGTCCAAGTATTGGATATTTGTACCCAATTGTGCTTTGGAAGAAGGGGATAATAGCAAGCGCTATAAATAATATCTGAAGATTCTTACTTAATTTCATATCATCCCCAGTTAAAACTTTTTCCTTGTATTTTTTTCACTGCCCTAAAGATGTTCATAGATAAATATGCGACACCTATATGTCTGCTTTTAAGAATTCCCAAAAAAACGGTATACTTTTTACCGAGATTTATATTTGAATGAATTAAATCATCTAAATAACCATTTTTTAATACTTCAATCAAGTCATTATGTAAATCATTGGATTCCAATAATGAGGTATATATAATGCGTAATTTTTCTTTATATACTGCATTCATTGGATAATTTCTTCGTTTGAATAAATTCTCCAATTTATCCAGTTGAGACAATCTACGTTTAAGATTATTATTCTTATTTGCAGAGACTTGTAAACCATTATTAGATAATTCGTAGATATATAAAGATGAAGATAGTGCTTTAAAATCTTTTTCACTCTTTTCGCAGTAATCTACAACGAATAGATAATCTTCTCCCATATCAACGGCTGTATCCATTTTGATATTATTATCGTTGATAATACTGCGACGGAATATTTTATTCCATAAAGGATTGAACGCTTTTGCTTCTTGGAGGTTTTCGATAAATTCATATAAGCGATTATTGGGATATGATTTGTCGTCAAGCTTTTGCTCGAAAGCGTAATCTCCATTATTGGATCGGACCTTGTATCCGCATGCCACTAGATCTGTGTCGTCCTGCATATTGGATACCAACTGTGAAATCATTGTAGGGTTCATCTCATCATCTGCGTCCATGAAGCAAATGAATTCACCTTTGGCTTGTGATAGCCCGTAGTTGCGTGCTGCGCTTGGGCCACTATTGTTTATATGCCAGATCTTGAGCCTATTGTCTTTATCAGCTAAGGCATTGCAAATGTTCAAAGTCGAATCAGAGGAACCATCATCGATTACAATTATCTCTAAATCTGAATACTCTTGGCAACGCGCTGATTGTATCGCTCTTGCAATCGTCTTTTCAGCATTATACGCAGGAAGAATTATTGTAACTAAAGACATTAGTCTCCTCCATACGGATAGGTTATATAACCTTCGATCGTATTGTCCTTATGGATTATTTTCCGGGATTTCCTTATATAATTCTATTCATAGAGCACATAGAATATGCGCTAATAACTTAGTGCTTCAAAGGCATTATTTTCAATCTTCGATTTTTTTATTCTTTGCCGTAAAATTCTGTTTCTTCTATCTAAGACAATGCTGTAGTCAGGAACATCCTTTGTAATTAACGTACCTGCGCCGATTACTACATGACTGCCAATCGATACGCCATCTAAAATAATAACGTTGCTACCTATCCAGCAGTCATTACCGATTGTGATTCCACGCTGCTGAACCCCTTGACTTTTTATGGCTTTCATCCGAATTGCTGA
>BABE01000226.1_pt1 | contig 8015 bp, 1 predicted proteins | sample 270308 | NCBI WGS metagenome assembly BABE01 (sample SAMD00036534, study PRJNA27875) | human gut metagenome | isolation source: feces from healthy human sample In-E, | reverse complement strand
CGCGAACAGCGTGAAACCCGACCTGACCTACAGCGGCGACACGTACCGTCCCGCCACGTTCGACGACAACGGCGCCTACCAGGGCGGCGACACCGCCGACACCCTGAAAGGCGACAGCCTGTACATAGCCGGCGAAACACCGCACATCGCCAAACAGGTCGCGCAAACCAACGAGGCAGGCAACGTCAAAACCGTCTACGACATCGACAAGGAACAGCGCACGGTGGACTGGAAGCTCACCGCCACCGCCGACACGTCTACGACCACGGACGGCGGACAATACACGACCGACTACATCATCACCGACACGCTGCCCAAGGGCCTGACCTACGTGGACGGTTCCATGACGGTCGGCGGCCAGTACGCGCAGCATACGCCCGACAAAGGCACGGTCACCGGCGGCACCCCCGTCACGCCGACGATCGTCGTGAACAAGGACGGCACCACCACCATGACCATCAGGGTGAACGGGGCGCGCGCCGACTCCGGCACGCAGACCGTCATCCACTATTCCACCACCATCGGGGCCGCGTCAGACCCCGACCATGACGTGAGGAACAACGATTCGTTCACGAACCATGCGACCATCCAGTCGAAACGCAACATGGCTCCCCCCTTATCCTCAAAAGCGCAGACCGCCGACGCGACGGTTCGCGTGTCCCGCACGCGCGCGTCCTCGCTGGCGACCCGTGCCGACCCGCTGCTGAGCGACATCGAACGCCCGTTGGGATTCAGGAACATGCTGGGTAACTTCTCCAAGGATGAGAAAATCGACCCGTATGCGGTGGACGTCATGCCTTACAAGGGCTTGAACCAGTCCAACTATCACGGCGACTACACTCTGGCCGGACTCACCGTCAAGGCAGGTGCGGGCGCAAGCATGAACGGCGTCAAAGTCTACTTCACGACCGACCCGAAATGGCGCAACGTGGACGCGACGAAGATAACCCGCGAACAGGTCCAACAATGGACCGAAGCCACGGTGAATGCGACCACAGGCAAGGTGACCATCCCCGACGGCTACAGCAAGCCGGTGGCATGGGCGTTCACCTCGCCAAGCCTGCCCGCCAACGCCCGCTACGATTTCAGCCTGAGCATCAAACCTACAGGCAACAAGGCGGCCGACTCGTATGTGAACCGGTGGGCGGACGGCGACAACAAGGTGGACGCGGTCACGCAGGTCGTGGAACGCAAGGTCAACGGCGTCGCATGGTTCGACACCAATCATGACGGCATCCGACAGGATTCGGACCGGCTTCTCGCGGACGTGAACGTCACGCTGGTGGACGCGAACGGCAGGACAGTCACCAGTGTGGACGGCAAACCCTGCACCGCCACAACCGACAGGAACGGCCACTACGAAATCGGTTCCATTCCGGCAGGTTCCGGGTTCAAGCTCAGGTTCACGCCGAAAACCGGCACCGCTTGGCACGGGCAGAACGTCACCGTCAAGAACGCGAAGGACGCCAGCGAGGCGACCGACTCCGACAGCGACCGGGAGGACGATTCGCACGGCAACATGGTCGCCGGCGTCATCACGCTGAAACCGTTCCCCGCGTTGGACGAGATGACGTCCGCCGTGTACGAGGACCCGAACGAGGACCACGGCATGAGCGGCACGCTCATGCCCGCCACGCCCGCCACGTTCAAAGCGGTCAAGGTGCTGGACGGGCGTCCGAACGGCGCTTGGACCGACAGGGACAGGTACGTCGCGGACATCACCGCGTTGGACGGCGCGCCCGCGAACGCGGTGCCCGCGTCTATCACGTTCGCCGACAACAGGACGCAGACGCTCCAAATCAACTCCAACGCTTTCGCCAAGGAAGGCGTCTACCGGTATCAGGTCCGGGAACGCAGGGGCGACAACCCGGGCGTCGCCTACGACAGCCGCACTTGGATTCTGACCGTCACCGTCACGGACGATTTGACCACGTTCACCCGTCGCATCACCGCCAACACGACGTGCGACGGCGTCCAATCCGACGCCATCCAGTTCACGAACACGTACGCGCCGAAGGACGTGACCGTAAGCCTGACGGCGCGCAAGACGTTCGACAACGCGGACGCCAGCCACGCGAAGCTCACCGACTTCCAATTCCAACTGTTCGACAACGAGCGGGCGGTCGGCGTGCCCGTGCAGACCGTCAACGCCGACCGGAACGGTGACGTCCGCTTCCAGCCGTTGACGTTCACCGCCAGCCAGCTGAAAGGCAACAAGTCCAAGACGTTCACCTATACGGTGCGTGAAATCCGCCAGTCGGCGGGCGGCGTCAACTACGATTCCCACATGGGAATGTGGCAAATCACCGTCACCGACGATTTGACCGGACAGTTGAAAGCCCAAACCAGAACGAACGCGGCCTATCCGACTACGTTCACGAACACGTATCAGGCGAAGCCGGTCAGCGTGCAATTCCGTGCGCACAAGACCCTCAACGACCCCGACCATACAGGCATCCAACTGCAAGCCGGACAATACGAGTTCAAATGCGTCGAGGACAAGACAGGCGGCCAGGTCGGCACGGCGAAGACCAACGACCAGCGAGGCGACGTCCTGTTCGACGCCATCTCCTACACGCGGCCGGGAACGTACGACTACACCATCCGGGAAACCCCCGGCGACAGGGGCGGCGTCACGTACGACACCACGAAACACCACGTGAGGGTCACCGTCACCGACGATGGGGAGGGACGGCTGCTCGCCGACGTGAAATACGACGGCGGGACCGCCATCCCCGAATTCACGAACACGTACCGGGCGCAGCCCGCCACGGACACGCCGACCGCAGTGAAGGCCGTCTCCGCGTCCGAAGGCAACCACTATAAGCTCAAGGGCGATGATTTCACGTTCACGCTCCACCGCGTGACCGCGCCCGACGGCGTCACGGCCGAAGCCGACCAGACGAAGACCAACGACGCCCGGGGCAACATCAGGTTCGACCAACTGTCGTTCCCGTTGCCCGGAACCTACGTGTACACCGTTTCGGAACGGGACGTCACCGTCCCCGGCGTCACCAAGGACGGCACCGTCACCACCATCACCTACACGGTCAAGGACGTCGGCCATGCTGGACGGTTGAAGGTCGTCGATAAGACCATCACCCGTTCGGACGGCAAGACCGCGAACGGCATCCGATTCGACAACACGTACAATCCGAAAGGCGTCGGCTGCACGCTTGGCGGCGTGAAGACCATCATCAACGCGGATACGGCGACCAACCGCATCCCACAGGATGGCGAGTTCACGTTCGCACTCACCTCGCATGACGGCGCGCCGATGCCCGAGGGGTCGAAGGACGGCGTGAAGACCGTCACCAACACCGGCACCGGTTTCACGTTCGGACGAATGGACTACGACAAGCCCGGAACCTACGTGTACACCGTCACCGAACAGGCCGGACGTGACCCAACCATCGGGTATTCCACCCAAGCCTATGACGTGACCGTCACCGTCACCGACCAAGGCGGCATGCTCTCGGCCACCGCCGACCGTCAGGCCAACGACATCCGCTTCGACAACACGTACACGCCGACACCCGTTGACGTGACCGTGAAGGCGGACAAGCACCTGACCGGACGTGATCTGAACGATGGCGAGTTCGCCGCCGAATTGAAGGATTCCGACGGCAACCTCCTCCAGACCAAACGGTTCGCCCGCGTTCCACGCGACGCGCAATCCGACAAGGCGAACGTCCGCGAAGGGGAAGGAACCCTCGAATTCGACAAGCTCACGTTCGACCGGGCCGGCGTGTACACGTACACCGTGACCGAACAGGACGGCAATCTGGGCGGCGTCACCTACGACAGGACCGTCCACACCGTCACCGTCACCGTCACCGAGGACGCGAAGACCCATCGGCTCGTCGCCGCCGTCTCCTACTCCAACGGCGAGGGCGGCGAGGATGGCATCCTCTTCCGCAACACGTACCAGCCGGGGAACGTCATGGTCGAACTCGCGGCCAGGAAGAACCTGACCGGACGCGGGCTGAAGGCCGACGAATTCGAGTTCGAACTCGTGGACAAGGACGGCAAGGTCATCGACAGCGCGAGGAACGACAAGGACGGCGACATCCGGTTCAAGCCGCTCACCTACGGTCGTGACAACAACGGCATCGACGATTGCGGCGAACACCGGTACGTGATTCGGGAAAGGAACACCGGCGAGAAGAACGTCACCTACGACAGGACGGAACACCACGTGACCGTCACCGTGGGCGACGACCTGCAAGGCAACCTGACCGCCAAAGTCGAATACGACCCGACGGACGATACGGCGAAGGATTCCAGCGCCATGCCCGCCACGCCGACCGACAAGACCGACAAGACCGATGGGGATGCCGTCGGGGACAAGCCGTCCACGACCCCCGGCGTGGTCACAACCACCGGAACCCGACCCGAGTTCACCAACTCGTACATCCCACCGGCGACCCCGGCCATCGTGAAGACGATTCGCCAACTCGCCAAGACCGGCGTATCCACGCCGACCGTGGCGTTGGCCGCGTTCACGCTCTTGGGAGTGGGATTGATGCTGTTCCGCCGTCGCGGAAACCAAACCGAGACCGCGCGACACAGGAAGTAAGGCCACGGTAGGACAGTAGAAAGGCCGGGCAGGGGAGCGGATTCCCCGCCCTGCCTTTCTACTGTTTTCTTAAATGTCGGATACCCTGTTTGTGAGTGGCATTCAGGAGAACGGGAAAAACGTGGAAGACAATCAGCTTAAACGTGGCATGATGCCGCCTCTGATCGCGGCCGTCTGCGCGGTGATTCTGGTCGCGGCCGGCATCGTCGGCTGGAACGCTTACAGCGGCGCGAAGCTCGCCGAGGCAAGGGAGGCGTGCGCCGCCGCCGCCGACACCGTGCGCAGCAATGCCAACGAGTACAACGCGCTGCTCAACGGCGATGCCGCCGATGCCGCCGCCGTCAAGGCCGAACAGGTCGAGGACTCGAAGACCGTCGAATCCTTGGGCAAGGAGCTCAAGGCCATGGCGCCCGAATACGAGGGCTGCGTGGCCGAAGACGCGCAAGGACTGGATGCCGCCACCGTGAAGCTCAATGAACAGGCCGACTGGTACGGGACCCACGAGAAGAGCCTGTCGAAGGCGGTGAGGGCCGTCACCGAATCCAAGGCAGCGAAGAGGCTGGATGACGCGAAAACGAATCTGACGGCGAAGCTGGACGAGGCGTCGAGGCTGCTCGCGGATTCGGACGGCAAGGTCGCGGACAACGCCACCCGCGACGCATTGTCGAACGCCATCGACGCGGCGAACGGGCTGAAGGACGGGAACGATCCGGCGAAGATCGACGGGGCGCGCAAGACGGTGGAGGATGCCATCAACGGCGTGAACGCGAGCGTCCAGGCAAAGACGGACGCGGATGCGCAAGCCGCCGCAGCGGCCGCAGCGGCAGCCCAGGCTCAGGCGCAGGCCCGATCCGCCTACAACGGCGGCTCCTCCTACTCCGGAGGCGCGTACAGGCGCACGGAAGGCTCCGCTTCCGGCTCCAACACATACCGTGGCACCACATCGGGCGGCACCGGCTCCACGTCCGGCTCCGCCCCAAAGCCGAACCTCAACGGCGCATACGGCTGCACTGAGGACTGCTATGTTCCGCCGAACAATCTTATTCAGCACTGATTGATGATTGGCTGTTTGTGGCCCGCACTGGGGAATCGGTGCGGGCCTTTTTTCATGGATTTTGTGAGGAAGGGACATGTTCCCGCGAACCTGTATTCCCTTATTCCCGTGTGCCCGTGTTGCCGGGAAATACTTCCGGATTTTTGTAGACGCCATGCTCCGTGGTTCGGCGTGTCGTCTGTGAAGCTTGTTGGTGGCTGCCGGGCCAACCGGCGGCTACCTCCCGTTATTCCTGCGGTCGGAAGCCCCGCCACCCCTTGAAAAAAGGCGGCGGGGCCATGACCGGAAAGTTTGAGGGGAGGGGATGAACAGACAATGTTAACGGAGGTTCATTTGAACTTTGGCAGGAAGATGATGAAGGCCGGCGTCGCGGCGGTGGCTGCGATCGCCACGCTTGGTGCCGGCGGCGTCGTCGCATCGACCGCGTTCGCGGGCGGTGGCGGCGGCAACCAGCCCGGCGCGGGCGGAAACATGGACGTATTGCAATTCTGGCAGTACAAGGACGACACCAGTGGTTCGTGGGGTCCGGCCACGAGTCTTGATTCGGTGCGCGCCGCCATGAACAATGCCGGCGTCGCGTTGCAGGGCGATGGCGTCACGAAGGCGCAGGCCGCATTGGACCAGGCCCGCACGGAATGCGAGACCGGTTTCCGGCAGCGACATCCCGGCGAGGGCGATGGTGACTGCCGAGTGGTCGCCGTCGGCGCGGTGCCCTACATCTCAGGCCGCAGCTTCATCTACAACGGCACCGGTTACTATTCGCCCTCTTTACCCGGCGGCTGGTATGACAACTGGAACAAATACGTAGCTCCAAGAACATACCAGTACGGCAGCACCGTATATCTGACATCCAATCCGTTCGATGATGATCCGTCGAACAGCGTGGATGCGATCATGCGTCGTAATGTGGGGGCTTCCTCGAAGCCGTCGATCGTGGTCATCGTGCTCGACAAGTACCAGCCCGCGCCGCCCTCATATCATCTGGGCATCAGCACGCAGGCTGCGGAGATGTCGGGCCAGTCGGGCGACACCAAGGACGCCTCGGATGTGATCACCCTGTCCAGCGACGGGTCGAAGACCGAGAACGTGAACGGCACCGCGACCCTGCACTGGCGTGGCATTGACGGCACCGAGAAGACGGTGGCGAAGCAGTTCACCGCATCCAACAAGGGCAGCGCCACAGTGAGCGCGTCCTTCAAGGACATGGACGCCTCGTGGGAGTCGTGGCCTGCGGGCAAGCGCTGGTGGGACGTTGACGTGGCGAAGCAGGGCGACATGGCCGAGGCGGTCTCCCACAAGGGAGAGAACGACGGCAAGGAGTCCGGCGAGAAGACCACCACCCCGCCCGAGAAATGGCTGACCAACGGGGCCGGCGACACGGTGCGGGACGGCAACGACTCCATCGCGTCCGGCTCGCTGTACACGGCGCACATCAAGGCGCATTCCAACGCCTCCGGCAAGTTCTGGATCTACGACACGATCGACACCAGGGACGTGGTGATCGGCGGCACCGAGCAGGACGACGTGAGCAAGGTGACCGTGACCGACGCGAACGGCAACATCGTGCCGGCGGACATTTCCATCGACGATTCCATCGATGGCAAGCGCGTGGTCAAGGCGCACGCCACCGCCCCGCATTCCGGCCTCTACACGCTGAACGTGCCACAGTCGGCCAAGCCCACCGGCGGCGACTACGAGATCAACGACGGTTCCGTGGCGTGCTGGAACGGAGACAACGGCACCGGCAGCCTGGCCGACTGCCAGACCGGCAACAGCGACAGCGTGGGCAAGGTCACGCCGACCCCGGACAAGGTGTGGGTGCTGGACGAGTCCGGCGCTCTCGTGGCCGAGGACAAGCAATGGACCAACCAGCAGGGCGTCGATCAGAAGACGTTCCTCGTGGGCGACCAGGTGGGCGTGGTCGTCAACGGCAGCATCCCCGCGCACCTGCTCAACCCGCTGGCATCCTATTCCATCACCGATGATCTGACCGGTTCGAACCAGTGGATCGACTGGAAGTCCGGCAAGGTGTTCGTTGACGGCAAGGACGAGACCGCGAACTTCACCATCGCGATCGACCGGAAGGCCGGGACCGCGACCGCCACCGCGAAGTCCGCCTACATCGCGAAGACGATGTTCAGGAACAGCGCGAGCAAGGTCAGGTTCTACCTGACGGGCACCATCAAAAAGGGTGCCACCGAGGGCAAGAAGATCCAGCTGACCAACAAGGCGTACGAGAAGTGGAACAACGAGACCCGACCGACCAACGAGCCGCCGGTGTTCGTGTGGACGCCCAACCCCAACAAGGCGTGGGCCATGAAGGTTGACGGCAAGTGGCAGCTGACCGTCGATCCGACCGAGAGCGACAAGGTGGCGGCGACG
>BABE01000270.1_pt1 | contig 8267 bp, 6 predicted proteins | sample 270308 | NCBI WGS metagenome assembly BABE01 (sample SAMD00036534, study PRJNA27875) | human gut metagenome | isolation source: feces from healthy human sample In-E, | reverse complement strand
CGGGTGATTCGTCAGCACATCCGTGGGGCAGGGGAGCCCAGCAGGTCCTCACCCCGCAGGTGATCGCGTCGTTGTCCGCCTATCACCAGCTCGACGGAATCGAGGTGGAACACCAGGACCACGACCAGGCAGCCCGCCGAATGCTCTTCGATCTGGGAGGACGGCTCGGGTTGGTCCGGACCGGAGCGAGCGATTACCACGGCTCGGGCAAGAAGGACCACGAGCTGGGATGCAATCTCACCCGTGAGACCGCCTACCGAGAGCTCGTGACGAGGATCCAGCTGCGTGGTGGAGTTCTTCGCGTCCGGTGAGACTGCTACAGTGACCGACATGACGACTGCACCTGCGAATGCCACCTCGTGGTGGCGTCGCTGCGTGCGGCACTGACGATGTGACGGCCGCCCTGCCCGGCGGCGTCGCCTCGTCGCCGAGGTGGGCGGCGAGGAAGGATTTTCGATGACTAGCGACGTCTCCGAAATCGGATCGAACGCTGCCACCTTGGCGCGCTCGCAGGCCCGCAGTGACAAGGTTGAGACCGATCTGGCCGTCCATCCGGAGAAATGGCGGCTTCTCACCGGGGATCGTCCCACCGGAAGTCTCCACATCGGTCACTACTTCGGCTCCCTGGCCAATCGGGTGCGTCTGCAGGACAAGGGAATCGAGTCCTTCCTCGTCATCGCTGATTACCAGGTCATCTATGACCGTGACGGCGTCGGCGAGTTGCAGGCCAATGTCATGTCGAACATCGCCGATTACCTTGCCATCGGTGTCGACCCGGTCCGTACCACGATCTTCACCCACTCGGCCCTGCCTGCCCTCAACCAGCTGCTGCTGCCCTTCCTGTCGCTAGTGACCGACGCGGAGCTGCGTCGTAACCCGACTGTCAAGGACGAGCTGGCCACCTCGGACCGCCCGATGTCGGGTCTCATGCTCACCTTCCCGGTGCACCAGGCTGCCGACATCCTCTTCTGCAAGGCCAACCTCGTCCCGGTCGGCCGTGACCAACTGCCACACATCGAGCAGACCCGCGTCATCGCTCGTCGCTTCGACGAGAGGTACGGGCGAGCCGATGCCTCCAAGCCGGTCTTCCCCGAGCCGGAGGCGCTGCTTTCCGCCACCCCGCACGTGTTGGGTCTCGATGGCACGAAGATGAGCAAGTCGAAGGGCAACACCATCGAGATCGGCATGACCGCCGACCAGACCGCCNAGCTCATCAAGAAGGCCAAGACGGACGCCGAGCGCCACATCACGTGGGATCCGGAGAACCGTCCCGAGGTCTCGAACCTGTTGCTGCTCACAGCCTTGTGCGAGAACGGTGATCCCGCTGCCATTGCCGAGGAGATCGGTGACGGTGGCTCGGGTACCCTCAAGAAGCGTCTCACCGCCTCTCTCAACGACTACTTCGCCCCGATTCGTGAGCGTCGTGCTGAACTCGCTGCTGACGAGGGCCACCTGCGCGAGTGCTCCGGGAAGGAAATGAGCGTGCCAACGCGGTCGCCGACCAGACTCTCGCTGAGGTGCGGACAGCCATGAGGATGGTCTACTGAATCTGGTGATATGAAGCGAGGCACGGACATGATGTCCGTGCCTCGTTCTGTGTTCAGTCCGAACTCACAGGGACCGACGTGCCCTGCGGCGGCGCGGGACAGCGCCAGTCCCCTTATCGCCAGCGGTCTTCGTGCTGGCCTTCTTCCTGGGTGCCTGCTCCTTGGCAGAAGCAGCGTCCTTCTCGGGAGCCTTCTTGTGTTCCTTGGCCTCATGCCTGCCGTGCGCGCTGCCGACCTCGTCACCACCGCGGATCACCTTGCCGTTGCGGCGACGGGTGCGCTTGCGGCGCGGCGTGCCATCGTCCTTGGAATCCTCGCGGGAACGACGGCCCCCACTGCGATCACCATGTCTGTGATGGCCGTCATGCTTGTCGTCACGCTTGTGGTGATGACGCTCACGCTTCTCGGCGCCGGGCAAAGCACCCTTGGTGCCTTCCGGGATGTCGAGGTCGGTGTAGAGATGTGGGGAGGTCGAGTAGGTCTCGATGGGCTCGGGGATCTCGAGGTCCAGTGCCTTGTTGATGAGGTTCCAGCGAGTGACGTCAGCCCAGTCAACAAGGGTGACGGCCACGCCCTTGGCACCGGCACGTCCGGTACGGCCAATACGGTGGACGTAGGTCTTCTCGTCCTCGGGGCACTCGTGGTTGATGACGTGGGAGACCCCGGTGACGTCAATGCCACGTGCAGCGACGTCAGTGGCGACGAGGATGGTGGCGTCGCCGTTGCGGAACTTCTTGAGGGCCTTTTCGCGAGCGACCTGGGTCAGGTCGCCATGGATGGCCTGAGCCTTAAAGCCACGGTCGTCGAGGTCGTCGGCCAGACGCTGGCAGGTGCGCTTGGTACGGCAGAAGATGATGACCTTCTCGACATCGTGGGACTGCAGGATGCGCCCGATGACCTCGATCTTGTCCATCGGATGAGCCTGGTAGACGAACTGCTGGGTGTCCGGAACGGTGGCCTGGGCGTCGGCACCCTCGGCACGCACGTGTACCGGACGGTTCAGCTGGGAACGGGCCAGAGCCATGATCGGTGCCGGCATGGTGGCCGAGAAGAGCATGGTCTGGCGAGAGGTCGGGGTGCGCCCGATGAGGTTCTCGACGTCGGGCAGGAAGCCCAGGTCAAGCATCTCGTCAGCTTCATCGAGAACGACGATGCGCACGTGGGACAGGTCGAGGTCCTTGCGCTGGGAGAGGTCCAGAAGACGTCCGGGGGTGCCGACGACGACGTCGACCCCGGCCTTCAGAGCGTCGATCTGTGGTTCGTAGCCGACGCCGCCATAGACGGTGAGGACCCGCGCGCCGCGCACCGAGGCGGCGGTCGAGATGTCCTTAGACACCTGTAGCGCGAGCTCCCGGGTCGGGCACATCACCAGTGCCTGGGGCCTGCCCGTGTGTTCGAACTCCTCCCAGTCGTCATCTCCGGGCAGGGTGATGCGCTGCAGGACGGTGATGCCGAAGGCGAGCGTCTTGCCGGTGCCCGTGCGGGCCTGGCCTATGAGATCGGTGCCCTGAATGGAAATCGGGATGGACATGGCCTGGATGGGGAAGGGAGAGACGATCCCCACCCCCTCCAGCGCCTGGCAGATGTCTTCTCGGACGCCGAGATCGGCGAAAGAGGTGGAAATGGAAACAGTGGTCTCGGTCAGTGTCTTGGCCTCTTCGTGCGTGGGCCCGTCAAGGCCCTGTGTCATTCTTCGTAGTCGTTCCTCGTGATGTCGTCGCGCGAAACTCTGTTCTGCGACGATGTCACGTGCGGTGTGGACCTGCGAGGTGACGCGGTCGACACACCATTGAGCATCCTACCTCCAGTGTCGTCGACCCTCTAACCTGTTGGCGTGAGCATTGACGACACGAACCCCAACGACTCCTCGGTTGTGACGATCTTCTGGTCCGTCGCAGCGTCCTGTGCCTTGCATGGATTCTCCGCAACGGTGTCCGGCATGGTCCTGGCTCCCAGCCTGTCCGAACGGTTCCTCATCGTTGATCGCAGTGCTGAGATTCAGCAGATCTTGGCCGAAGCCAGAACCCATCTGACGGATCGCACGGTTCTGGCAGAGACGGAACCCCTCATCGGGTCCGTGGAGGAGTACGTGCCCTCCCAGTCTTGGTCCCAGGTGTTGCTGCGCGACCACATCGTCGTTGATCTCATCGCCGATTTCCTGGACCGGGTCGAGCCGAATCTCGCACCCGAACTTCGTCCGGCCTGCGGCTCTTTCGGCCCGTGGCTCGGTCGCGGTACGGGGAGCCGCGTGAGATGGGATGCCGCGATGCGTCACATCATCGCCGGGCAACGTGACAAATCGGCAGAATCCCTGTTTGCACGACGTCTCGTGGGAGAGGTGCTGTCGGTGGCCCAACGGCTCTTTGCCCGTCATCAGGCGCTGACCGCGGCCCTGACGAAAGCTGGTGGGGGAGAGTTCGATGATCTCGACCTCATCAATGAGGTGATGGCTGGTGTGTTGAACGCCCATGACGAACGCATGATCGATCTCGGCCTCGAGCCGTGATTGACGAAACGGCGAGTGGCCTCGAGTGGTAGATGACAATGGCAGCTTCCGGAATGACCCGAAGCTGCCATGACTTTCAACCGTGACCGAGTTCAGAGAGTCCCAAACCCGACTTGACGGCTGTTGGGCTGCCCCAGGTCGAGGTAGGCGATCCCACGGGCGGGAACGAGAACCTTGCGGCCCTTGGCATCCGTCAGGGTGAGGACGGCGTCGGGCTGGCTGAGGCTGTCCCTGAGCTGCTGCTCAATGGATTCAGCGCTTTCCTGAGCGTCAATGCTGACTTCGGTTGCGGTGTTGACGATGCCGATCTTGATCTCCATGACGACAAATCTACCGTTGGATCAAGCGTCCCGGCGCCACAGCGCCACAGTGATGTTGTCATGACCGCCGCACGCGTTGGCGTGCGCAATGAGTCCGGCCGCGAGATCTCCTGGGTCGGGACGACCCTGGTCATTTTTTCGCGCCGTGCCCGCGAGATCAGTGACGAGCGTGGTCAAGTCGTCCGGATCGGGAACGTGATTCCACAATCCGTCGCTGCACACCAGGAGCCATCCGGAATGCTGTGGCTGATAGGCCATGACGCGGGGAGCGAGGTCGGTGGCGGAAGCGCCGAGCCACTTCGTGATGGCATGGGCGCCGATCCCCGCCTCTGCCTCTTCCCGAGACATTCCCAGATCCATTTGTGCCTGGGCCATGGAATCATCGATGGACAGCCGGACACAGTTACCGTCATCAAGGAACCAGTAGGTTCGGGTGTCACCGATATTGCCCACGACAATGCGTTCTTGTGTCGCAACGGCGACGGCAAGAGTGCACGCACCAATAGGACGCGATTCGCTCACCACAGCCTCGTGCGCCTTTCGGAATGCTCGCTCGAAGAGGGTGACGATGTCATCGTCGTTGGCTGGCATCCCCTGGTCCATTGTCGCCGTCAGGTAATCGCGCGCGGTGTGAGATGCGATTCTGGCGCATTCCTCTGCACCATCGGTCGACGAGACACCATCAGCGACGACAAGGACGATATGACGCCCAGAACTGTCGATGCCGAGGGCTGCCGCGTCCTGGTTCGTTTCATGACGTAGTCCGATGTGTGAGGCGCAGGCAACATCTCCACGAGCTGCGGCTCGCTCGGTGAGGTCCACTCGCGAGATGGCGGAGGTACCGGGCGTCACGATTTCGGCCGATGACTGGTCCGATTCATTCATAAAGGTCCTCAGACTGGGTAGTTGTTCTCTGCAGGGCTCCGGCTGAATCCGGGTGCAGCGCTCGACGTGGTGTGGCGATCGCGGTAGACCCATGTCTACCGTCGAGGTTCATGACCAACTACGAACATGCGGACGCGTCCCATGGGGATGAGACAGCTCTTTCACCCTTTCACATGGTGGGCCGATGAGACCAGGAAATGACTGCTGACGTCGTTGTTCTGTGGAAAAGACCCAGCCGGACGGCAATGCTGTCGCAGGTCGGTGGTGGGATGTGTGCCATGCATGGATGGGATGACGCTCAGGTGCGGGTGCTCAATGATGACGCCGGCACGGTCCTCGTCATGGGAGGGCCGGGCACCGGACGGACGGGTCTGTGTCTTGAGGTGGCCGCGCAGTACGTCGAAGCTGGCGGCTCCCTGTCCGACATCCTGCTGCTCGGCCAGACAAGACCGGCTGCCCAGACATTGCGCAATGGCCTCGTACGACGACTCGGAGGCGCTCATCTGGACCCTCATGTCATGACGGTTCACGCGTTGGCCCGGCGCATTCTTGGATCTCGACATTTCTCGGGACGGCTGTTGACCGCTCCTGAGCAGGAGTTTCGTATCAGAGAGCTTCTTGCGGCTCGTGACATGACGGACTGGCCCGAGGAGCTGCAGGCATGCGCACAGACCTCTCAATTCGCGTCTGACGTGCGTGTCATGGCGGCGCAACTTCGTCAAGAAGGATGCGACCCGCAGGACCTCACTGCTGCGGGGATGACCTGGGGCGTGCCGGAATGGCAGGTTTTGGGACCATTCCTGACGGATTATCTGGACGTTCTTGATCTGGAGGGGGCAGTGGATTACGCCGAGGCGGTGCATCGTGCTCGGATCGCCTTGACCCGTCCAGGTGCGGCCATCGACGTGAGGTCACGGGTCAAGCTGCTGGTGTGCGACGATCTGACCGAGTGCGATCCGTCTCAGATTCGCCTCATTGCCCAGATTGCGCAATGCCATGTTCCTTGTGTGCTGACCGCCGATCCGGACCAGACCGTCTACGGTTTTCGAGGAGCAGCCGCGGAACGCCTCGACGATCTGATCGATGAGTTCCCGGACGTGTCGATTCACCACCTGACGATCAATTACCGTAATCATGCGCATGTTGCCGACGTCGTTGAGTCATTGCGTGCAGGAATGCCAGCGATACCGTCCTCCAGCCGTCTGAGACGGCGGGCAAACAACGCCGCGGCCACAGACGCGGGAACGGTAGCCGCCGTTCGAGCTGGCAGCACCACTCGCCTGGTGAGAAAGGTCGCTGGAAGTCTTCGCCATGCTCACGTGGCCGATGGCGTCCCTTGGAGTGAGATGGCGGTGGTGACCCGTCATGGCGCTGAGCTGGGAGTGATCGCGACGATCCTTGCCTCTCAGGGCATACCGGTCTTGCGCTCGCGGGATGAGCACGCGTTGTCCGACGTCCACGCCGTCACTCAGATCCTCAATGCTCTTGAGGTGGCGGTCTATCTCGCAACAGGAACCCAACCGGGCCGGCGAGAAGTGTCGGCCCTGATCACGAACCCATTGGCAGGAATCGATCTCACTGTCGTTCATCGCCTCGAAACCTGGTGCCGACTCGTTCGCCGGGAGGAGTTGAATTGGGAGGTGTTGCAGGAGCTGGCCGCGGATGCGAGCAGCTCTGTGACGAGGACAGAAATGGCCGACGACGCCGTCAGTGATGGAGCTCACGATGACAGCGATGTGACCACAGTGCCTCCAGGACTACGAGTTCTGGCCGAACCGCTTGCCGCCTTGGTCCGGCGAGTTCACCTCTCGGCAAGCCTTTTGCGCCTCGGTGGCACGTGTCATGAGGCGTTGTGGGCCTTGTGGCAGGGCAGCTCATGGGCGTCCGCCCTGCGTCGTCGCGCCTTGGCCGGGGATGCATCAGCTGATCGTGATCTCGACGGGCTGTGTTCTCTCTTCGACATGGCCGAGGCAGCCCGCACTATGGCTGGTGTGTCGGGAGGACGTCGCCTCATCGACATGGTCAGTCGGGAGCAGATTCCAGCAGACCGCGCTCGTGAATCTGATGAAGATCGCGATGGGGTCACCGTCGTCACTGCTCATCGTGTCAAGGGAAGAGAATTCAGCGTGGTGGCGGTCTGCGGACTGGAAGAAGGCAACTGGCCTGCCGACAACCACACTGGTTCCCTGGTCGCTGCAGACAGATGGTCTCCGGACGGTCCCGTGATGGTTCCTGGATGGTCGGAAAACCTTCGTGCTGAGACCAGGCTGTTGCTTGTGGCATGTTCGCGCGCGAGAGATCAATTGCTCTTGTGCTCAGTCGAGTCTCCGGATGAGGGCATTCGCCCGTCCGGGGTGTTGACGGGGATTCCACACCTCGAGGACAGCGCGAATGCCCTGAACTTCGCCAGCCTTACCGAGCTCGTTGGTGAACTGCGTCGAGTTGTCGCGGACGAGACCGAGTCACCCGGGGTACGGGTCCAAGCCCAGGAGCTTCTGGATGATTTGCGTGGTGAAGAGCACCACGGACGGCCTCTCGTGCCACAGGCTGACCCGCAAACCTGGTGGCGTGAGGGTGCCCCTCGTCAGGCTGATGTCACCGGTGAGATCGAGTTGGGCGCCTCGCACATTGGGGAATTGCTCACCTGCCCGAGACGGTGGTTCATGACCCGTCGTGCCGGAGCCAGCAACGGTGCCGCCCTCAGGGCAAGTATCGGTACCCTTGTCCACCGGATCTGTGCGGAGAACATGGATCAATGGTCCCTGTCCGGAGCACTGGCTGAGTTGGAGGAGTCGTGGTCCGACATCGAATTGACCGCGGAGTGGCAGCAAGAGGCCGAGCTCGACGATGCAAAAGCTGCGCTAAAGCGTTTTGACGGGTGGTTGGCTTCGCGTGATCGAGATCTCATCGGTGCTGAGGTGCGTGTCGATGGCACGATCAAGGTTCCGTCCGGTGTGGCTCGAGTACGTGGAAGCATAGACCGGCTCGAACGAGACGCAGAAGGCGCCT
>BABE01000195.1_pt1 | contig 8549 bp, 9 predicted proteins | sample 270308 | NCBI WGS metagenome assembly BABE01 (sample SAMD00036534, study PRJNA27875) | human gut metagenome | isolation source: feces from healthy human sample In-E, | reverse complement strand
CCGCGAACGGATGGTGGCGGGCCTGCTGCTGACCGAGGGGAGGACAGCATGAGCGACGAAGCCGGAAGACTCGTCTTCTCCCGCGACCCGTCGGGAACATTCATCGACGGTATGGTCTTCGGAACTTCAGGAGGCGGCGAGAACGCCAATCTCGAAGTGCTGTGTGCGTTGCCCTACGAGCTTGTACGCCCACATGCTAGTGCCTCTGTCCTGGGTCCGCTGGTCGGCGTAGGGAATGTGAAGAGGCTGTTCCTGAGCGTCAAATACCTTGATGGTGAGATATCCGTCGGGCGGTACGACCGTGTATCCGGCTTTCTCGTTGAGCAGGCGCGCGCCCTCGTTGGTGGGGATACTGAGTATCAGCTCAGCGCCGTGGTCTGCCGCCCAGGAGTCGCAGAACGCCTTGATCTGCGATCCGAAGCCTTCGCGCCGATGCTTTCTGACGACCGCGATCCCTTCGATGATGGCTGCATGCTCGGCGAAAGCCTCTCGTATCTGTGCGGCATGGACCCCGCTCGTCCCGGTGCGGTATATGAGCGTCTCGGCTACGCAAAGGGCTGGCTGGATGAGGGCCGCGCCTATCAGACGGTCCTGTCCCCATACGCCTATGTACGTAGGCCTGATCGTTCCATCGTCGTGTCTGACGACTGCTGGGACGCTTTGATCGAAGTCTTTGATGTCCCTGATGAGCAGGCTCTTGATTGCCTTTGCCTCGCCATCCGTTGCGGCGGCGCGTGGCCCGTCGACGGCGAGGGAGGTGGTGCGATGGTCTGATCCCATTCGATTTTCTCTCTTTCTCTGCAACTAAAAGAAAAAACGCCCGTTCCCGATGCTGGAACGTCGGGGACGGGCGGTGCAACCAATATTCCGAGCGGCCGCGGATCCCGTATCTTGCCGGATCTCGGTCCGTGGCCGCCCAATGCATTGTCTTGGAGTAGTGATCACACATGAACGACTTTACTAAAGCATTCCGCATGTCTTGCTCTGTGTTTCCTGAGTGTAACCGGGATTTCCAGGCGCCGGTTTGGACGTTCCCGGTCGTGGTGGCATTCGCCCGCCACAACGGTCCGGGCTCCGTTGATTCCCGTCGCCTGGCGTCGATGATGGCGCACCCGTCCATGGCCATGGAAGGGAGGCTGTCGTGAACTGGCTTGCAATCGTATTGATCGTGTTCGTCGCGTTCTCGTGGCTGATGACGCTGGCCCTGTGCAGGGCGGCCCGTCTCGGCGACGAGATGGCCGCCAGATTGGCCGACGAACGCCGTGCCGCCCAGCAGTGTGAGGAGGACCGACCGTGAGCAACATCGCACTGTCATGGGCCTTCAAATGCCATGTGGGCAACGCCAGCGCGAAGGCCGTGCTCGTCTACCTCGCGGACCGCGCGGACGACGACGGCACCGCAGCCTATCCGAAGATCGCGACCATCGTCAACGTCACCGAACTCTCGGAACGGACCGTGCGCACCGCGTTGAAGACTCTCCAGGAGCGCGGCTTCATTCGCCGTGGCGACCAACGGTATGCGCGTCTCGGCAAGGACGGACGGAACCGTCTGCCCCAGTACTGCCAGATTGTGTGGGACCTCGCGGTGGAATCCGACCCGTCGACCCTCAAGTGGATCGGGGAGACGCACACCGCGGAACGGGATCCCGCGACCATGGGCAAGACCGTGGACCCGGAGGCCGGAACCGTGTTCGAGAACGGCGAATCCAAGGACGTGCTGCCGGAAAACGTTGGAACCAAGCCGATTCCCAGCACTGCAAATCTCGCAGGGCTGGAAAAAGGGCCGGAACCGGCACTGCAAATCCCGCAGGGCCAGCACTGCGAGAGCTGCACCCCCAGCACTGCAAATGCCGCACCCCCAGCACTGCAAATCTCGCAGAGCTGTATATATAAGGATAAAACCCTCCAGGTAAACCCTCCTAGTAAACCCTCCTTCCCCTCTGCCCCTACGGGGCATCTCCCCGCAAGCGGGGCGGCCGCCGCCGAAAAGAATAAAACCGAACAACTCGACGAGGACGACACCGAGATCGCCGAAGCGGCCGGACGGGTCCTCGCCTCGCTCGGTGAGCAGCGCTCGATGCTCGGCCTGGCCACGCCCTCACCGACCAAAGCCGACCGCAAGGCCATCATCGGCCTGTACCGCAGGCTCGTCGACCAGGGAGCGCAATGGCCCACCCTCGTGATGGTCGACGCGATCGGCTTCGCCATGAACGGCGATTGGTGGCCCAAACGCATCCGCACCGGCCGGGCCCTCGCCAGACACTGGGACGAACTCAACGACGACATGATCCTCGCAGCCGGCCGCACAGACGGCGACGCACACGCGCAGACGGTTCCGCCGGCCGAGTCCACGGAGCCGGATGCTGCGCCATGGCTGCCCGACTGGGCCGTGAAGACGCTGGCCGAATTGGACGGCCAGGACGCGACGGCCGGAGGGGAGGCGACGGCATGATCACGCGCATCGACTGTTCCGAGGCGGGTTTCAACGAATTCCTCCTCGCCAACCCGCAGCTCGACGGGCACGCGGACCTGATCTGGCAGCTGCATGCCGTCTACTGGCGCAACAAGCGCCTCGGCCATCCCAAGGCCGTCGGTCTGCTGATCCAATACGCCCGGGCATGGGCCGCCCGCAATCCCGGCGAAACCGCCATAGGACGTCTCCAGGCCCGCAAGACGCCGATGACGCAAGGACGGCGGCCATGAACGGGCGGGACATGATGCCGGCCTGCGCGAGAATCGCCGCAGTCGACCCGGCCATGGCGGATCGCATGTGGAACACGACGACCGACGACGATGGCCGGGACCTGGTCGACGAACGGATGCGCGGCAAGGGCCGCGTGCTGTGTGCCGCGTGCCCCATGCGCCTCGACTGCATCAGCCGCGCTCTCGTCAACGGCTGGAAGGACAAGGCCGTGTACGGCGGGCTCGACTATGCGAGCCGCTGGACCCTCGCCCGACTGATCGCCCGCGACCTCCACATCGCCGACGGCGGCCTGCACCGGATCCCACGGAGTCGGGTCCGTGACTGGCTGGCCGAGCATCCGGACTGGGCCGAACGCATGCGCCGTGATGGCCGCGACTACTGGCGACGGGCCAAACGTCGCCAACGCTCGCGCCGCGAATACGCGACCGACGATCCGCTGTTCCTTCCGACCGAGCCCGTGCCGAAGGGCCTGGTCCAGGGCAGTCTCTTCTGACCGCTTCCCGTCGCGATCCGCGTGGGACGCGGCATAAACCGAAATACCGAAAAACCAACTAACCGGAATACCGAAAAACCGGATACCGACATACCGAAATAAGGAGAACGATGAACGACAAGAAGAACCGCGAGCCGATGGTGATCGCGTTGGCGACCGGCAAGGGCGGCAGCATGAAGACCACATCGGCCGTGTTCCTGGCCTGCGCCCTCGTGGACCAGTCCCGGGGCGAGCAGCATGTGCTCGTCGCCGACGCGGACGTGCAGGGCGACGCGAAGGACTGGTGGTACAGGGCCGCCGAGCTGGACGACCCGCTGCCGTTCGACGTGATGTCCGCCGCGCCGGCCGACATCGCGCACCTGCACGGGATCAACGACCGTCTCGACGACCCCGTCGACTGGGTGCTGATCGACTCCGCCCCGTACGGGCGCGCGTTGGACGAATCGGTGAACAACGCGGACCTCGTGGTCATCCCGTCGAGTCCCAGCCGCATCGACCTCGACCAGGCCGTCGGGGTGAAGGACCTGTGCGACCGTCGCGGCGTCCCCGCCGCGATCCTCCTGTGCCGCACCGAGGCCAACACGACCGCCCTCCGCGACGCCCTAGCCTGGATCGACGCCGCGGACATCGCGTGCTTCGAGACGCTGATCCCGAAACGCCAGGACATCCTCAACGCGAAATCCACCCGCCCCCGCGGGTCCCGCCTGCACGAATACCGCGACCTGTCCGGCGAACTCAAGCAGACCATGCGACAGCTCAAGGACAAGGAGGAGGACCTGTGAGGAACATGAACCTGACGCCCCGTCCGCGCGACCTGACCGCGCTGCTCAACAGCGACCGGACGGAACCGGCGGATACCGGAAGACCGGAATCGGTGGAAACCGAAATACCGAAAAACCGGAAGACCGTGAAACCGAGCGACGCGGAGGGCTGGGTGAAGACCAGCGTGAGCCTGCGCGCCTCGACCCGACGCAGGCTCAAGACCTTCGCCGCCGAGCACGACATGCGGATCCAGGAAGTGGTCGACGCCGCCCTCGAAACGTACCTGGGCTTTGGAGGGGAACGATGCAGACGGTTCCGCCGATTCGATAAGCTGTAAACCTATGAACAAGGAGAACAAATGACAGAAAAAGAAAAGGCCATCGAAGATGAGACCATCGAACTTTCGGCCGAGTCCACGGAAAAGAAAACAAAGAAGCCGCATCGCAGAAGGGCCATCGTCATCACCGTCGTCGTACTCGCACTGCTCACGGCGGGAGGCATCGCCTGGAAGGCGCACGCGGACCGCCTCATGGCCGAGGCCAGGGCGGATTGCGCGGCCGCATCCGAACGCCTGCGCACCGCGACGAACGACTGGAACACGCTTCTGAACGGGTCCGCGGCGGACGCGGCGAAGACCGATAGGAAAAGCGTGAAGGACGCGAAGATGCTGGACGCCCTGTCCAAGACGATGAAGGCCACGATTCCGAAGACCGTTTCCTGCAAGGCGGATTCGAGGACCGGCGTGCAGGAGGCCGCAAAGGCCATCACGGCGAACGCGGCATGGTACAAGACGCATGCGAAGACGCTGTCCAAGGCCGTGAAGGCGGTCGAATCGTCCAAACTCGACAAGACCGTGGACGACGCGCAGGCGCTCTACGACGCGACCTCCGGGAAGGTGCAGGACGACAAGACCCGCGCAAGCCTGCTGGACGCCATCAAAAAGCGTGACGCGGATGCCATCGGCAAGGCCGTGAAGACGGTGAACGAATCGAAGGCGGCGAAGGAGAAGGCCGACGCGGAGGCGAAGGCCAAGGCCGAACAGGAGGCCGCGGCCCAGGCCGCCGCTGCGGCCGCACAGTCGCAACGGCAGGCCCAGTCGTACACGCCGTCCTATACGAACACCGGCACGAGTTCGGGCCGCTCCTACACAAACGCCGGTTCGGCAGGCGTATCCTCGGGTTCGACGGGCGGCTCGTCGTCCGGTGGGTCAGGCTGGTCGGGGCCGACCAGCGGCGGACACGGTGATCCAGGTGCCTGTAGTTTGGAGGATTGCTCCATCCCAATCCAACATTAAGCCGGTCGACTCCGTTTCTCTTTCAGGGCCGTTCCACGAACATCCGTGGGACGGCCCTTTCCTGTCTCCTGCGCGAATGTCCAAACCGGAGTCCGTGAAACCGGGTTGCAATGGTATCGGTCGGGGATCGCAATTCCCGCCCCGACACAGTCAAGTGCAGAATCTCTGAAAGGAGAGGAACATTGGGTTACACCAATAATAAACGGAAGACGTTGGCGTTGCTGACGGCCGTTGCCACCCTGGCCGGCGGTCTGACCGCGGGCACCGCATACGCCGGTGGCGGGGGCGGCAACAGGCCCGGCACCGGCGGCAGCGGCGCGGCAACGCAGTTCTGGCAGTACAAGGACGACGCGTCCGGTTCATGGGGCCCGGCGGCCGACATCAACAGCGTGAGCCGCGCCATGGCCAACGCAGGCGTGAGGATGGACGACTCGTCCGGCAAGGCCGCCGCCGCGCTGGCCGACGCGAACAGCCGGTGCGTCGCCGGTTTCCACCAGCGCCATCCGGGCGAGGGCGACGGCGACTGCCGCGTCGTCGCGGTCGGCGCGGTCTCCGGCAACGGGTCCACCACCAGCGTATGGAACGGATCCGGCATCGCCGACGTGAGTATATGGTTGGACAACTGGAACAAGTACATCGCACCAGGCGATTACAACTACGCTGGAACTCGTCACTATAAGACCTCTACCGCGTTTGATGACGATCCGTCCATGAGTGTGGACAAGCTCATGGAACGGTACGTGTCCAGCACGGCCAGCATCGTCATCATCGCGCTCGACAAATACCAGCCCGCCCCACCGAACTACGACCTGACCGTCACCACCACGCACAAGCAGAGGAGCAACCTGAAGGTCGGCTCCACCGACCCGATCGGCGACACCCTGCACGCGAGCAACAACGGCAGCAGCATCAAAGAGAGCCTGAACGGCACGGCCATCATCCACTACGAGGGTCAGAAGAACGGCTACGTCGCCGCCAAGACGGTCAGCAAGCCGATCACCTTCGCCAACAACGGCGACACCCAGCTCGAGAACCTCGCCACGCCAGCCGACTTCGGCATGAGCCACTGGCAGGAAGGCCAGTACTGGATTGATATCCAGGTCGCCAAGCAGGGCAGGATGAACGCGGCCGTCGACACGGCCGACAAGGACCCGTCCGAGACCTGGACCGTGAGCGCCGAACCGCCGACCCCGCCGACCAAGACCATCGACGAGGGCGTGAGCGCCGACAGCATGACCAACCGCACCGTCATCACCTACGGCACCGGCAAGGGCGGCTACGAGATGACGCTCAAGGACAAGATCACGGCCAACGGCGTCGACTACACCGTCGACGACTACAAGCTCGTCGACAAGACCGACAACGACCGCGACGTGTCCAACGAGTTCACCATCACCTGGGACCGCAAGACGGACACCGTCTCGGCCGTGCGCACGGCCGACAAGGGCGAGATGCCTTTGGACCACAAGATCGAGTTCAGCTTCGATGTCACCGTCAGCAAGCCGAAGGACTTCAGGAAGGTCAAGGACCACGCGACCGGCAAGTGGAACCAGGAACCCGAGGCCGATGCCGGCAGCAAGGAATTCGACACCTGGCAGCCGAACCCGGACAAGAGCTGGATCTTCGAGCAGGACGGCGAATGGCAGGCCGTCATCGACCCGCAGGAGACCAACAAGACCGGCGGCGACGCGCACACCTACCTCGACGGGGACAAGGTCGGCAGCGTCGTCAACGGCACCGTCGGCAGGAACCTGATCCAGGCGCCGAAACAGTTCACCCTCACCGATGACTGGACTGCCGCCGACTACATTTTCGACGCCGACACCAAGAACATCCGCGTGTACGAGGCCACGGCCGGCACCGACCGCGAAAGCAGCGTGAGCGACATCGTCAACACCGGCAGGGACGTGACCGACCAGTTCGACATCACAGTCCAGGGCACCAAGGCCACCGCCACCGCCAATGCCTCCTACCTCAAGGGATTGAAGAAACTGAAGAACCCGAAGCAGGTCACGCTCCTGATCCCCGGCAGGATCAACTTCGCGGACGGCAAGGGCGCGGCCCAGGTGCGCGACGACTTCGGCGAGAATGCGGGCGACGAACTCACCTTCTGCACCGCCCCGAACGGCAAGAACCTGACCAACGGCGGCTCCGAGACCGTGAACAACCACACCGAGCCGACCAACGAACCGCAGATCTGCGGCTACATCCCGCCGGTCAAGAAGGACGTCGTGTCCGAGGCGAGCCAGGGCGGCGACCAGGAGAGCGTGGACGGCAAAGTCGTCCAGCCCGGCCAGAAGGTCGAATACCAGCTCAACACCCAGCCGCAACTGCCGGCCGACCTCGCCTACGAGGTCAAGTCCGTGAGCTTCACCGACTCCTACGACGCCTATCTGAAACCGGACAAGCAGACCCTGGAGATGATGGACCTGAACACCGGCAAGCCGGTGTCCAAGAAGAAGTACACGACCACGTGGGATGATTCCAAGCACATGTTCACCCTGACCGTCACCGACCAGGAGACGATCAGCCAGTGGCGCGCCGGCACCAGCCCCCGCCTCCAGGTCCGCTTCGAGGGAACCGTCGCCGACGACGCCCCCACCGACCACAAGGTCGGCAACAAGTGGGTGCTGACCCTCAACAACTCGCTGACCCCGAGCAACGAGGTGTTCAACATCCCGCCGAAGCTCGACCCCGTCAAGAAGGACACGCAGAAGGACCCGACGATCAGCATCGACGGCAAGACCGCCCTGCTGGGAGACGAGATCTACTACCGCGTCACCCTCGACGCCAGGCAGGACAACCAGGCATACAAGGTCTGGAGGCTCGGCATGACCGACGACTACGACGACGAGTACCTGAAACTCGACGCCACCAACGTGGAGATCACCGACGAGACCGGCAAGGACGTCACCGACAAGTTCAACATCCAGGACAAGGACGGCGTGCTCTACGCCTACGCCAAGCTGGTCGACACCGAGATCCCCGCGACGGGCGAGACCGTCAAGGGCGACCCACAGCCGGAAGACCTCAAGGCCTACAGCGAGTCCGACGAGCATGACCCGCTCACCCGGCCCGCCATCGACCAGACGCTCCTCGGCCACACGTACACCGTGACCATGCCGATGACCGTCATCAAGGTCACCGACGGCTACACCGTGAAGAACAAGGCCACGCAGGTGCTCAACAAGATCCGCAAGGACACCAACGAGGTCACGAACCCCCTGAAGCCCATCAACCCGGCCAAGGACGTCACCGTGAAGGTCGGCGGCGCATCCGCCAACGGCAAGAGCATCT
>BABE01000158.1_pt1 | contig 9094 bp, 8 predicted proteins | sample 270308 | NCBI WGS metagenome assembly BABE01 (sample SAMD00036534, study PRJNA27875) | human gut metagenome | isolation source: feces from healthy human sample In-E, | reverse complement strand
TGTGCTCGCGATCCGAAGATGCTGACCACATCATTGGAGCAACGCGCGCATGTATGGGCGAAGTGGATGCCGACAAGCTGCTGCCGCGTTCATGCGATGCGCCGAGAGTATTGTTNCCTGCACATTCAAATGTTCGCGCGAATCGTNGGCACAGCTTAAGAACATTACGTCCGATTTGATCGGCCGCTTCTGCTGGTCGGTGGAAACCGCCACGCCGCGACACGTACGGGCCCGGGCCGTTGACCCGGTATTCCGCGAACATCGTGATTCCCGAGAACACGAATTACGAGATCGTGGCGCTGAAGGGCATCGCCGTGTACTTCGTCATGGCGCCTCGCGAGCGCGAGCCATTCCATCAGGAGGAGCTCAAGATCGTATCGGATTTGGTCGATGTGCTTATGGCTGATTCGCCGCTCCCATCCGACGCTTTGGAAAGCCAGTTCCTGGCCGATTGGAACGAATCCACCAACGACGACGAACGCCTGCGCGTCGCCATCGATCAGGTCGCGAGCCTGACCGACAACTCCGCCCTGGCCCTGCACTCCATCTTGTGCTGAGGGCGTGTTGGGCGGGCGCTTCCCTCAGTCTCGCTGCGCGAGCCAGCTCCCCTCGGGTGAGGGGAGCTGTCGCTGTAGGCGACTGAAGGGAGTTTCGCGGAAGAAATGATAACCGACGGTAAAAATTTACCGTGTCTCAGGTGAGGCGGTACTCTAGAGACTTATGGTCGGAATGATTAAGAAAGAAGATGTCGAGAAGGTGCGCGCCGCCGCGGACCTGTATGACATTGTATCTGCGACCGTAACGCTTAAGCCCTCCGGCACCGGCACCTTCGTGGGCCTGTGCCCGTTCCACGACGAGAAAACCGGCAGCTTCAACGTGCGTCCCTCGCTCGGCGTGTGGCACTGCTTCGGCTGCGGCTTGGGTGGCGACGTATTCAAATACGTCGAACAATCCGAAAACATCGACTTCCGCGAAGCCGTGGAACTGCTCGCCGACAAGTACCATATCGAGCTGCACTACGAGAACAGCGGCAACGGCCCGGCGCGCGAGAACACCGGCTCCAAGCGCACGCGACTGCTGGAAGCCTGCGAGGAAGCCCAGCGCTTCTTCGTCTCCCAGATCTTGACCAAGGAAGCACTGCCCGCCCGCAAGCTGCTTGGCGGCCGCAACTTCTCCCAAGCTGATTGCGAACGTTTCGGCTGCGGCTACGCGCCGCAAGGCTGGGATAATCTCGTGCGCCACTTGGCCTCCAAGGGGTTTACGCAGAAGGAAATCCTCGACGCGGGCTTGGCCCGTCTAGGCCAGCGCGGCATCTATGACTATTTCCGCGGCCGAGTGACCTGGCCCATCCGCGATTCGACCGGCCGCACGCTCGGCTTCGGCGCGCGCAAGCTGTATGAGGACGACCAGATCGCCGCCAAATACATCAACACGCCGGATACGCAGCTCTACCGCAAAACCCAGGTGCTTTACGGCATCGATTTGGCGAAATCCGCCATCGTCAAGAAGCGACAGGTGGTGATCGTCGAAGGCTATACGGACGTGATGGCCATGCACTTGGCCGGCATCGACACCGCCATCGCCACGTGCGGCACGGCGTTCGGCGCCGAGCACGCCAAGATTGTGCGCCGCCTGATCGCCGACGATTCGCTGGGCGCGGTCCAGCTGGTCGGGCCGTTGAAGGTCAAGGACCAGCCGTTGAGCTCGCGCATCGTGTTCACGTTCGATGGTGACGCCGCCGGCCAGAAAGCCGCGCTGCATGCCTTCGGCCTCGATTCGGCCTTCCTCTCCCAAACCTTCGTGGCCGTGGCCGACGACAATCTCGACCCGTGCGACCTGCGCATCGAGCGAGGCAACGAAGCAGTGCGTTCGCTGATCGCCCGCGCCAAACCGTTGTATGACTTCGTGATCGACGCCGCCATCAGCCGGTTCGACCTGACCTACACGCCCGGCCAAGTGGGTGCGATGAAAGCCGTGGCCCCGCTGGTGGCGCAGATTCGCGACCGCTCCCTATGGGACGCTTACGCGCGCAAGTCCGCGGGCCGTATCGGCGTGGATCTTGAGGTGATGCGCCGCGAGGTGATGAACGCGCGCCGGCAGATGCATGTACGCGATGAGGACGCCTACGCGCCCAAACGTCGATTCGAGCGTGACGAGCCGCGTGTGGAACCCGGCACCAACCCATACGCCAATCCGGCCACGCGCAAGGCGTTGGAGCGCCGTGACGCCGCCGAACAGGCATATTTCAAGATCGACGACGCCGTATTCATCGCCGAACAGCAGTTCATGGCCGTGCTGATTCAGGTGCCGCGCGCCATCGACCGCACCATGTTCGGGCAGCTGACCATCGACCATTTCATGACTTCGGTGTTCCGCACCCTGTTCCAGGCGATCGCGGCCGCCGGCGGACTGCCATCCGACGATACCCCGCAGGGGCTGTGGATGCACAACCTCACTAAGGCCGGCGGACCGATGCTGAATCAGGTGATCAACGAGCTGGCCGTCATGCCGTTGCCACTGCCTGGCGACGACACCGGTAGCGGTGCGCAGCCGGTGCAGGCCAACGTGTCGGGAGGAGGTGTTGGCGTGAATGGCGGTGCCGCCGCAGTACAGCTGCGTCCTGCCACGCCGGAGGAGCAGCGCTACGCCACTGAGCTTCTCACCCGATTGTTGGACATGGGCTTCATGCGCCAGATCGGTTTGGCCAAACGCCGCATGGCCCAGCTGCCCGACGGCGAAGAGAAGATAACCCTCCTCGGCCAGATCACCCGCATGGAAACCGCCCGTAAAGACCTCCAAGCCCAAATCTACGGCAACACCGTTGGCTAGTAATCTCTCCCTCTGACGAGGGAGGTTACTGGCCGCAGTCGGGCGGGGCGAGAGAAGCGACGTCAGATATATCGCGCAGCATCGATGTCACATCAACTATTCGTTTGATATTAACTTTTTAATGACAAACGATAAATTATGGTATAATGCAAGTATGAGTTGCTTGGTTTGCGCAATGAAGCGGAGGCTCAATCATGGCAACGACAAAGAAACTATCCTTCGGTTTGGATAAGGCCGGTGGCGCGGCCTTGATCCTGGCCCGCATCGGTGCCGCGCTCCTATGGATCATCGCAGCGCTCGCGGCCGTGGTGTGGGTGGTATTCCTCATTTCCCCGCGCTCGTTCGCCGCGAACTTCGGCAGTGTCGACCTGAATGTCGGCGGCGCGTTCACCCTCAGCATCAAGGGCGACTTGTTGGACTACTCCTATAATCTGCAGAACTTCCACGACGGTCCCGTCAACATGGTAGCTACCATCTCCACCGGTCTGGCGAGAATGGTGGTCTACGCTCTACTGGCCTTGGCGTTCTCCGAAATGGCCGCACTGTGCAAGGATTTGACGGTGTGGCTTGCAGACGGCAGGGATGCCACGCCTTTCCAAGGCATGGTGTCCGACCGGTTGAACAGGGCTGGCTGGTATCTGATTGTCGCGCCGATTGTGGGTCTGGTGAACTTCATCGTATGTTTCCTGGCTGGCACGGGCGGCAACTGGGGCTTATGGATGAGCGGCATGATGGTGATGATTGGCATTATCCTGTTGCTGATTGCGCGCATCTTCGATTATGGCATGGGTCTGCAACGGGAAGTCGACGGTCTGCTGTGAGGGGGAAGAGCGCCGTAGGCCCGCGTGGCGCCGGTCCGAACAGGGCCGGTCCGAACACCGAGGGCCCGAATGAGGACAGCCTGAACATCGTTGATTCGAGCGAGACCGGCCTGAATACGGCTGACTCAAACTCCACCGGTCCGGCCGGCATAGGCCATATCGTCCTGCGCCTCGACCGCATCATGGTCGAGCGAGGCCGCTCACTCAACTGGCTGGCCGATCAGGTGGGCATCACCAACGTGAACCTTTCCAAAATCAAAAACAATCGCGTTTCCGCCATCCGCTTTTCCGCCCTCGCCGCCATCTGTGCGGCATTGGATTGCCAGCCCGGCGACATTCTTGAATATGTGGATGGCATTTCGGGCGATGCGGACGATGCGAATAGCAAGTAATCGCACGCATGCCAACTCTTCTCCTCCTGGCCTGTGATTGATTGACAATCAGGGATTACATGCCAAATGGGAGAGATAAACATGTGGAGGTTGGATTGGATGGGTGCAGAAGTTGCGAATTGGCCCCATCCAAATTGGACTGGTTTGGGTGGGGCCAATCCACTCCGTTCAATAATGAAGCGCGATACCAAGCAGCGTCGAACGAAGGGAAACTCATGACGCAGAATCGTGCGGAACTCAACCGTAATTTGGCCCAGATGCTCAAGGGCGGCGTGATCATGGACGTCACCACGCCCGAGCAGGCGAAGATCGCTCAGGACGCTGGTGCCTGCGCGGTGATGGCGCTCGAGCGCATCCCCGCCGACATCCGTGCCGCCGGCGGCGTTTCCCGCATGAGCGACCCGGCCATGATCAAGGGCATCCAGGAAGCCGTGTCCATTCCGGTTATGGCCAAGGTGCGTATCGGACACATCGCCGAGGCCCGCATTCTGCAGGCCATCGAAATCGATTACATCGACGAATCCGAGGTGCTTTCCCCGGCCGACGACGTGTACCACATCGACAAGAACCAGTTCGATGTGCCGTTTGTGTGCGGTGCGAAGAACCTGGGCGAGGCGCTGCGCCGCATCGCCGAGGGTGCAGCCATGATTCGCACCAAGGGCGAGCCCGGCACCGGCGACGTGATTCAGGCCGTGCGCCACATGCGCACCATGAACAAGCAGATCCGCGAACTTGTCGGCCTGCGCGACGACGAGGTCTACGAGGCCGCCAAGCAGCTGGCCGTGCCCTACGATCTGGCCAAGTACGTGCACGACAACGGCCGTCTGCCCGTCGTGAACTTCGCCGCCGGTGGCGTGGCCACCCCGGCCGACGCCGCCCTGATGATGGAGCTCGGTGCCGAAGGCGTGTTCGTGGGCTCCGGCATCTTCAAGTCCGGCGACCCGGCCAAGCGCGCCGCCGCCATCGTCAAGGCCACCGCCAACTGGCAGGACGCCGATCTGCTCGCCAAGCTGTCCGAAAACCTCGGCGAAGCCATGGTCGGTATCAACGAGGACGAGATTCAGACCATCATGGCCGCTCGCGGCGAGTGAGTGCATTACCTTGGCTCCCCTCTTTGAGGGGAGCCAGGAAAGGGTGACGCTCCCGCCAGCGGGAGTCAAGGCCCAAGGAGACAACATGGTTGTAGCTGTTGAATATATTTCCAAAGAAGAATCCGCGGACGCCAAAAACGCCAAGCACGGCGTGACCGGCATCCTGGCCGTACAAGGCGCATTCGCCGAACATGCGGCGGTGCTGGACAAGCTCGGTGCGCCGTGGAAACTGCTGCGCGCAGCCGAGGATTTCGATGAATCCATCGACCGCGTGATTCTGCCCGGCGGCGAATCCACTACACAGGGCAAGCTCCTGCATTCGACCGGACTGTTCGAGCCGATCGCCGCCCACATCAAGGCAGGCAAACCGGTGTTTGGCACTTGCGCCGGCATGATTCTGCTGGCTAAAAAGCTCGACAATGACGACAACGTCTACTTTGGCGCGCTCGACGCCGTCGTACGCCGCAACGCCTATGGTCGTCAGCTCGGTAGTTTCCAGGCTACTGCCGATTTTGGTGCAGCGGATGATCCGCAGCGTATCACGGACTTCCCACTGGTATTCATCCGCGGACCGTACGTGGTGTCGGTCGGACCCGAAGCCACGGTCGAAACCGAAGTCGATGGCCACGTGGTGGGCTTGCGTCAAGGCAATATCCTGGCCACCGCCTTCCACCCGGAACTCACGGACGATACCCGCATCCACGAGCTCTTCCTGTCGCTGTAGCCGATTCGTCTGCCGTTAGACTGGTATTCGACCGACGAATCAAGGAGACGATCTGCCATGCAGTTCACGCTGAACCGGCGCAGCACGGTGCCGATGTACCGGCAGCTGGCTGCTGAGCTGCGTGAACAGATTGTCTCCGGCGCAATGGCTGAGGGCTATCGTCTGCCGCCTGAACGCGAGTTGGCCTCACGCCTCGAGGTCAATCGCACCACGGTATTACAGGCCTATCAGCAACTCAAAGATGAGGGACTCATCGCCTCCAAAGTAGGCAAAGGCACGTTCGTGCTGCCGTTGCAGCATATTGAGACTGCCCGGATTCCTGTAGTGAGACATGAGCCGATTGACGAGGAGCCGAAACCGAGCGTTGTGCGGCCGCCGTGGTCGGTGTTGTTCTCCGACTATTCCAACCGATTCACCTACCACGACATTGCCTCGGCCGAGCGGGCGCAACGCGGCGATACCATCATCGACTTTGCCACCGGCTCGCCTAATCCGGCGGATATTCCCGACGATTTGTTGCGTTCAGTGAGCATTGAAGCGTTTGAGTCGCGCGAATTCGACGGTCAGCCAGAATCGCCTATCGAAGGATTCGATGAACTCCGCGCATTACTTGCCGAGCATATGAGCACACGCGGCGTGCAGTGCGATGTACGAAACGTGATGGTGCTTTCCGGTTCCGAGCAAGGCATCGATCTTATCGTGCGTGCATTCGTCAATCCTGGCGACTGCGTGCTGGTCGAACAATCCACGTTCTTCCCGGCATTGCAGACCTTCCGCTCGGCGGATGCGCGCATCATCGGCGTTCCAGTGGACGAGCACGGTATGCGTACAGACCTGTTGGACGGCTATTGCGCGCGATTCCGGCCCAAGCTCATCTACACCGTCCCGACGTTCCAAAACCCCACCGGTACCACGCTGCCGCCCGAACGACGCAGCGAACTCATCGACGTGGCGCGGCGCTATCAGTGTCTGATCGTGGAAGACGATGCTTACGGCGATTTGTGGTACGGCGGGGAATCGTCCGACGCACATCGCCCCATACCGCTTAAGGGCATGGAGAATGCGGGATACGTGATGTATTTGTCGACGTTCTCGAAAACCGTCACTTCGGGCCTGCGCACGGGATGGGTTGTGGCCGACCCGCATGTGATTAACCGGCTGGCGGCTCTGCGGCGCATGGTCGACCAGCATACGAGCACGTCATCGCAGCGCATCTGCCTGGAACTGCTTAAAGAAGGCCGCGTCGCCGAACATTTGCGCGGTTTGATTAAGGCTTACCGCATTCGACGAGATGCAGCAATCGCAGCATTGGAGCGGTATGCGCCGGATGAAGTGTATTGGACCGTGCCTGCAGGCGGCTACTATATTTGGGTTTCCTTACCGGACGGCGTGCGCTCTCTGGATGTATTGGAATCCTGCCGTTCCCAAGGCGTCACGTTCATGCCGGGCAGCGTGTTCGACGTTGACGAAATGGATGATTCCCACATCCGTCTCAACTTTGTGCGCCCGGATGCTGCTGACATTGATACCGGCATTCGAATCATTGGCGAGACGATAGCACAGATGTAGCCAAGTGACTGGCTCATTGCGGTTGTCGAGTTTTTTTTGATGGCTGCATACCCACATCGATGGGTGCATTCGACGAATGAATAAGCGAGGAAGCCATCATCAGTTCGCTGTGGCATGCGCATAGCGTTGTCGGGCGAACGGGGCAGACCACGTGGTCGTTGCGTGACCTGGCCGATCGAGCCGGCATCGCATTGCCCCTGGCGTAGTGGCGAGGTGGCGCAGTAACGAGTCACGCCATCGCGAGCCGATGATGCGAAATGCGGAACCGGTCGCGGCCATCAACGGCTATCATACATGCGGAAGCAACGATACGTTGGCGTCAGCACATCCATCTGACTCCAGAAAGGGACACGATATGACCACATCCTCCGTTTCGCCGGTGACCACTGAACTGGCGGGCAGCGAAACCGGCATCACGCTTGTCATTCACGCCGGAGCGGGCAGTCGTGGCAAGCACAGCACGCCTGAACGCATCGCCCAGGTCGAACTTGATCTGCAGCGCGCCCTCGATGCCGGATACCAGTTGTTGGAATCCGGAGCACCGGCGCATGAGGCTGTGGTCGCCGCCATCCACGTCATGGAAGACGCTCCCGAATTCAACGCCGGCCGTGGTGCCGCCCTGACCAGCGATGGCATCGCCCAGATGGACGCCTGCCTGATGACCGGCGATGGCGAGGTCGGTGCGGTCACCGGCGTAAGCACCGTGAAGAACCCGATCGATGCGGCGCGTGCCGTCAAAGAGCAGACCAAGCATGTGCTGTTCGCGGACCCGACCGATGCCGAGATCGCCGATTGGGGCGTCGCGACCGAAAGCAACGAGTACTTCATCACCGAACAGCGTCGTCAGTCCTTGGCCGAGGCTCAGTCCGGTGGCGATGAGTGGGAGAAGCATGGCACCATCGGTGCCGTGGCGCGCGATGCCGAGGGCAATATCGCCGCTGGCACGTCCACTGGCGGCATCACCAACCAGATGCACGGTCGTGTGGGTGATTCGCCGCTGCCTGGTTGCGGCACGTTCGCCAACCAGTCCACGGTGGCGGTGTCCTGCACCGGCATCGGCGAGGCGTTCATCAAGGTGGTCGCCGCCCATCAGGTGTCGGATCGTGTGCGTTTCTCCGGCGAGAACGTCGAGGATGCCGCGACGGCCACTTTGGACGAAGTCGCCGCGCATCATGGCGATGGCGGCATGATCGTTCTGCCGGCGGTCGGCCGTGGCGTGGTCGCCTACAACAGCGAGATGATGAACTTCGGATACCGTAGCGCGCAAGGAGGTAAGGTGCAGGGCTGATTGCCCCCTGTATTGCGGCATATATCATAATGGCCGGGANATGGAAAATATGAAATTTGATTACAATTATAATAATATGAAAGATAATACCAGGGAGACCGTTGAGGAAGTACAGGTCGGTGAATTTAAAAATCCTCTCAATTAAATAACGTATTTTTTGATGTAAGAGGACCGGCTGTAGAAGAAACCTTGCACTTTGGAAAACGCAGGACCTCCGGTTTTTGAACTGAATATCGGAAATCCCGGCCCTTTTGGATTCAGACCCCCGGACGAAGGGATTTTTTGATTGAAACACCAGCTTACAGAATGGTGAGGAATATCCTCCTGCAAAAGGTTTGTTTTCTGCCAGAAAAACGAATCAGGCGTATGCCCAGTTGAAA
>BABE01000017.1_pt1 | contig 9136 bp, 10 predicted proteins | sample 270308 | NCBI WGS metagenome assembly BABE01 (sample SAMD00036534, study PRJNA27875) | human gut metagenome | isolation source: feces from healthy human sample In-E, | reverse complement strand
GTCGTGTTTGACAAGCCTTCGGGCGGGTTCGGCGGGGGTGGTGGCGCGCCCCTGTATATGTGGTCGATGAGCGCGCGGTTATGCTCCCACAACAGATTCATGTCGGCCATGGTGTCCTTGAGTTCTGTTTGCGCTTCGTGGAGCATGTCGGCGCTGTTTTCCTCGTGGGTGGCTTTGTTGTTGAGCCACGCCACAACGGCCTGCACGGCCGCACCGAACGCGACGCCGCACGCGCCGGCTATCGCGGTGATGAAATCCACCATGTTTCCTTTCAAATGAGACGGGATCACAGGGTTATGAGTTCGGCGTGGCCGACGCAAGCACCGATCAAAACGGTGTGGCCACCGTCGATTGGGTCCGACACTCCACGTCTCCTCAGGCAATGCTGGTGATGCTGGCGAGAACGCCGTCCGATGATCTCAACCGATTCCTGAGCCCAATGGTGTACGAGCTGACCAATAATGGCGCTCAAGTCAGGTTCCGCAGGAACGATAGCAACGCCTGGGCCGCCAATCAGCCGACGAAGTTCTACTGGCTCGCCCTCTGGAAGTAGGTCACCAGATGGCTAGGTAAGAGAACGTGAGCGGCCAGGACTCGGCCCAGTTGTGCGTGTCCAGACGCCAGAAACGCACTTGGAACCCGGTGTCACTGATATCCCACACTATCGGGTTGAAGATTCTGGCTCTGTCGTCGCCGTCTTGGTTATTTCTGACGCGGGTTACGAGCACGGCCTTGGGTTTGGTCTTGTGCTTGGCGAACCTGACCGAGGCCGCACCAAACTGTGATGTCTGGAGGGTGACGGTGCCGGACTCGTAACCCTGTGTTATCGCGGCGATCTGCGATTGCAATGAGTTGATTTGCGTGTTCTGCGCGTATTTCACCCATGCCGAACCGTTCCAACAGTAAGGCCCGTTGTTATTGCCGTCTGAGGTCACGTAGCCGGTTTGGCCGGTGGCGCCTCTCCTCGTGGCGAGACTGGCGAGCGTGCCCGCTATGACGGGCTTTACGCCCTCGACGGTCGAACGCTGGTCCACCAGTTTCAACGCGGCTTCCGTGGTTTCCGCCGCCTTTCGGAAACCAGCGGCCGCGTTCGATACTAGGTCGCCGCCTTCTATGTAGCTGATGCCGTAGATGGGTGTGGTTTTCATTCTTGGTTTCCTTCCCAGTTCGGCCGGTCGATGCCGGTCGTGCTTGTCGGTTTGTCGAAAACTGTGAACCCTGTCAATTCCGCGAACGTGAACACGCATTGCGCGAATGTGGCCGGCCAGTCCGCGAAGTCCTGCCAGCGCATGCCGGTGTTCGCTGTGGAGTCGAGCGGGTACATGGTCGCTTCATGGGTCATGCCCCGCTTGTGGGTGAACGTGATACGCCCGCCGATGGTCGTGAACGCGCCGGAGAACGCCGGTCGCCCGTCCATGCCGGTCAACGTGCTCAAACGTATGCCGGTGATAAGCACGGGACCGGAGGGTTCGGGACGGAACAGGTGCGGGAACGACACCGGGTCTAGGTTCGTTCCAATGAACTTAATGGACTCGTTGCGCAGCCGGGTGTCGTGCGTGACTATCCACGATGCCGCCGCCTGCCGTTGCGCGTCGGACGGGGCGAACGTGCCGCCCGTGTGCAAACCGCCCGAGTCGTCGCCGGCCACGGCGTCCGAATCGGCCGTGACGCTTTTCTGCGTGTCAGTGAGCCGTGTGGGCAGACGGCTCAAATCCGTGTAGACGGTTTCCATGTCGTCGTATTCCACCACGCCGTCGTTGTTCTTCGCGCGTTTGGTTTTGGCCACGGCCTGCGTGACCGGCTCCATGATGGACAGTTCCAAATCGCCGGCCACGAGATTCGCGGGCAACGTGTCACGGTGTTGGCCGTCCACGAGCACGTACGGCATGCCATCCACGCCCACATGCACCTGCACCGATCCGGCCAACGACAGCGGGCGGAGGGTGATGGTTTCACCCTGGTAATGCTCGTACCATGCGGGCGCGGGCATGACGTGCGCGTACATGCGCGACAACAAGTCAAGTTGCGACGGGTAATCGTCGGTCTTGTACGTGGCGACTGCCGGGGGCAATTGCAACGATTGTGGTTCGGCTATGGGAGCGCCCGCCTGTTGGGCGCGCTTGTTGAGTTCCGCCAACCGCGCGGCCGGGGTGCCGACCCAATGGCGTCCCGCGTGCTTCGCCTCACCACTGGTGGGGCCTTGTGATTGCAGGCGTTTCCACATGACCATCAGGCTTGTGGCGGTCAAATGGATGCGCCACCTGTTGCCCAAGTCGGTGACGGTGCCGCCATGGCCTATCGTGCCGATGAACAGGGTGGGCACGTTCTCGCCCGGAGCTTCTGGAGCCGTGGGCAAGTATTGCTGGTGCAGTTGGGCGATGGTGCCGCGTATCCGATCCCATGCGCCCATGCTGTCGGGCAGCATGTCCCACGTGGGTTCCGCGCTGAGTTGCACCAGCACGCGCGAGCCCGACAATGTGACGGCCTTGCCGGCCAAGTCGCCAGCCCGGTCGATCAGGTCGAACGTGAGCACCGCCGGATCGGTTTGGCTCACGGGTTCGTCGGCTCCCCACGAAATCGTGAAATCATCCAACGCGGCGATGTCCTGCCGATGGTCGTCGACCGGCTTCCACCCGTCGCCGGTGTCCAAGTACATGAATGGTTGTTGCGCCATCAGCGTCGCACCCCATCGTAATCGGCTAGGAGTTTGCGGATGGCCTTGGCGGTGCCGTCCGGGTCCACCACGGTGCCGTCGATGTGAACCTCGTAGTTGTTGACCACGGTCGTGCCCGCCAAGCCCGCCCGTGTTCCGTTGAGCATGGCGGACATGCTCGTTGACGCTAGGCTGGCGTTGACGGATGCGATGGCGGTCCTCACCTTGCCTTGGAAACCTGTTTCAAGTCCCTGGGCGAAGCCCGCCATGATGGCTTTGCCGTGCGGGATCAGCAGGCGACGGTCGTAGCTGATCGGCCCCTTGTGCGAGGTGATCCAGTCGGCTATGCCTCCCACGAAACCGGTCACGCCGTCCCATGCGCTTTTCAATCCCCGGAGGAAACCGTCTATGATGCTTTTGCCGGCGTTCACGAGCAGGCCGCCCACGTTGCCCAATGCGGAGAGGATACGGCCTGGGATGCTGGAGAAGAAGCCGACCACGCCGTTCCATGCGTTCTGCGCGCCTTGTGCCGCGTTCTGGAAGAACGCGCCGATTCTGCCGGGCAACGCTTGGAAGAAACCGATTATGTTGTTCACGCATCCGCCCATGAACGCGGTGAACTGGCTCCAGATGTTGCGCCCAGTTTCGGTTTGGGTGAAGAACCACGCCAGCGCGGCCACCAACGCGCCTATGGCGGTGACCACGATCATGATTGGGTTCGCGTTCATGGCGACGTTCAACGCCCATTGCGCCACTTCGGCGGCGGCAGCGGCGATGCTGAAGCCCTGCAACGCGGCCACCACGGCGCTGATGGCGCTGGCCACCTTGAACGCGGCGAGTCCGCCGCCGATGGCCACCAGCGCGCCCGCGATGGGTTCGGCGTTCGCGCTGACCCAATCACCGAACTGGGTGAGCTTGTCGGCCACCGCCTGGATGATACCGGCCGCGCCGTTGAACGCGTCGCCCAACTGGGTGCCGATGCTTCCCGCGTCGGACAATCCTTGCAGTCCGGGCGCTATCGTGGTGGCGATGTCGGAGAACGCCTGGCCCATCGAGCCGAGCGCGCCGCCCACGGCCTTCACGGTGTCCGCGAGGGATTGGAACGCTCCGGTCTTGCTTATGGAGTCGGTGAACTGCTTCAATCCTCCGGTGGCTTTCGCGGCGAAACCGGTCACGCTGTCGGCGGCTTCGGTGAGCGCTCCGGTCACCGTGGGTTTGAACAGGTCGAACGCGTCTGTGAGTCCGCCTGTTATGGCGGCTTCCAGATTGCCCAACGCGCCTTCCATGGTCTTCGTGCTCGATGCGGCTTCCTTGGCGACGTCGCTCATGCCCAAGTCCATGATGGCCTTATTGAACTCGTCCGCCGATATCTCGCCCTTTTCCATCGCGTCGCGGAAATTGCCCGTGTACGCGCCGTTCTTGAACATGGCTTCCTGGAGTTTGCCCGAAGCGCCGGGGATGGCGTCGGCCAACTGGTTCCAGTTCTCGGTCGTGAGCTTGCCCGCGCCAGCCGTCTGGGTGAGCATCATCGCCACGCTTTTGAACGTGTCGGCGTTGCCGCCCGCCACGGCGTTCAGGTTGCCCGCCGCCTCGGTCAAACCGGTGTAGTCGCTGATGCCGTTCGCGGCCAACTGGGCGGTGGTGTTCTGTATCGTTGAGAGGTCGTACACGGTGCGGTCGGCGTAGTCGCGCGCCGCCTGTGACGCCTTCTCCACGTTCGACGTGTCGATGCCCGCGAAGTTCATGGTCTGCACGAACTTGTCGGTGCTGTCGCTCATGTCGATGACAGCGCCGCCGAAGTCCTTGAGCTTGTCCCACAACGCGGTCACGCCCTTCAACGCGGCACCGCCCATGAAGCCGCCGAACGCCGCCGCCTTGCTGGTGGCCTTCTGGAACGCCTTCACCGCGTCGTCGCTGTTGCCGGTGATGCGCACCGACATGATCGCGCTATGCGCCATCGGTTTCCTCCATTCGTTCGGCTTCGTCCTGCAATATCTCCACCGCCGTCGCCCAATCCAATTCGCTTGCCTTCTCCCTCCACTCCCACGGGGTGCCGCCGAAATAGCGGGACAGCAGGCAAGAGAGAAGGCCTAGCGAGTCGTCAGGCCACGCGGTCAGAGCGTAGGGTTTGCTGGTTCCTGGTCTTTCTGTTCGAGCGCGATGTCGTCCACGGTGTCCATCCACTCGTCGAAGCCGAGCGTGGTGTGACCGGCGTTGCGCATGGCGATGAACGCGAGATAGTAGGACTGGCGGATTCGGCTGGCGTCGCCCGCCGCCCATTTGTTGATCTGGGCGTGTTCCTCGGCCTGGCACAGGGCGCGCGGCGTGAGTCGCGTTTCCTCGGTGCGGCCGTCCGCGTAGGTGACTTTCACGATCTGCATGATCTAGGCTCCCCTTACTTCGTTGAGTGTCTTATCGATGAATTGCCTGTAGACGCGCTGCCACGCGCCTTCCGTCGAGGCCACGCCGTTGTTGACGAACAGGCGCGGCTTGATGCGCCGGGCTGGCCACCCGTAGTTGATGACGCCCGCATAGGGCACGCTTTTGCTTCCCGCGCGGATGACACCGGCCTTCTGTGTCGCCCCGACACGGATTGATGAAGCCAACCTGCCGTTCTTGCCGCGCGGCGCGAGATTGCGCACCGCTGGCAATGCGATGTTCGCGGCCTGCCGGTTGACTTCCTTGAGTTCCTTCATGCCCGCGCCCGCCTTGCGCATGGTGGACACGAACCGTTTTTGGCCTACCACGTAGGCGGCTGTCGCGGCCATGCTAGTTTCCTTCTTGCGCGGTGATGGTTCCGCTGTAGGCCGCGTGGCTGAGGTTGGTGACGGGGAAACTGAAATCGTTGGTGTTCTTGCTTTTCACGTCGCCACCGATGCTCACGGCGCTCACATTCACGTTGCCCGTCCACTTGATCTTGCCCTTGTCGTTCGGCACCCACTCGAACGGCATCTGCTCGCCAGCGTGGTCGAAACACCACGCGCTGAGGTTGTCGGCGTCGAAGTCGTCCACGATGGTGCCTTCAAGCGTCCAATCGGTGCTTGTGCTGGTGTCCTGAGAGCCGTCGAGGAAATTGATAGGGTCGTCGGTATTGTTCGACGCCGCCAATTGCACCTTGGTGACCTGCGCGCTGAAGTCGCGCCCCTCACCCGTGTCGGTGATGGTGAGCTTGCCCGGTCCCAATGTTCTGATTGCAGCCATGATTGTGTCCTTTCGATTACATGGGGTTGAGTGTGATTTCGTATGCGGCGAGCGTTCCCGCGCCCGCGAGGTCGAAGCCGACTGGAGTGGCCGTGGCCATGTTCACGTCTGCCTGGTGCATGATGTCCATGGCTTCTAGGATCAGGTCGTAGCCGCGCGTGTTCGTGTTCGCCGTTCCCGCCACCGCGAGAATCTTGAACGTCACGTTTGGTTCCAGTTCCCAGCCGTCCCAAGCGATGTCAGGCGGCATGATGACCAAGCTGACCTTGCCCGGCGATGGTTTGACCAGTGACGGGTCTGTGGTGACTTGGAGGATAAGGCCGTGCCCGGCTTCGGTGATGCGTTCCGTGAGCTGTTCGGTGAGTTCGTCCACTCGGCTCATGCGATGCCCAATCCTGCGGGCAAGCCCGCCGCCCTGAGCTTCGGCCAAGCGGTGCGCAACGGGTCGGTGGGGATTCTGAACGGTTCCACGCCGTCCGTGATTCCCACGATGCCGTTTCTCGCGTCCTTGGCCTGCCACAAGTCCAAAGCCACCGACAGCGTGCAGTCGTCCACCACGTCCTTCGGGATGCCGTAGCCATCCACGTGCGGGGAGAGGTAGGCGCGTGCCGCGCGGAGCCTCGCGGCCAAGGCCGGACGGTCGTCGGTGTCGAGCGTTCCGGCCTGCCTTGCGAGTTCATTCAGAAGTGGGTCGTCCGCCATCAGGCCGCCGGTTTCTCGGCCACGTTCAGCAGGGTGCGCACCGCCGCCGCGTCACGCGCCTTGAGAATGTTCTTGCCGATGTCGGTCGCGCCGCCGAGCGTGTCAACGGTGGTGGCCTCCGGTGCCGTCGTGCCGCCGATGGCTGCGCGGAGTTCATTGATCGCGGCGATGATGGTCGGCTCGAACGCGGGGCCATACGTGTCTTCGGGGATGTTGGGTAGTTTGGTCTTCCATTCCATGGTCGGGTTCCTTTCTGTCAGGCGTTGGCGAACTTGATGGGCAGGATGCCTTCGGGCAAGGTCACGCCGAACGCGGCGTAGCCGTACACGCTGAAGTCTTTGGTGAGGTTGAGTACGTTGTCGTCCTGGAGCTGGAATGGACTGTTGCCGTTCTCCCACACGGTCACGGCTCCCTTGTCGAGGAACGCGGCGGTTCCTGCGGCCGCGCCGGGCATGAGCACCACTGGCACGCGAAGCAGTGAACCGGTGATGTCGGTCGTGTCGATGCTGCCGAGCCGGTCGATGCCGCCGCCGCTGATGTCCATGAAACGGTCGCCGTCGTCGCTCAGGTGGGCGATGGCCTTGAACACGTCGCCGGAAACGCCGAGATAGTCCAATGATGTGTTGCGGTCTTCAACCTCAAGGCGCGCGTCGATGATGATGTCGAGCCAGTCGTTCGGGGTCATCGCCGTCAATGCCTTGCCCGCGTCGATTTTGTCCGAGGCGGACACGTCACCGATGGCACCGTAGAGGGCGATGCGGGTGGCGGCTTCGGTGTTGCGCGCGTACGCCTTGACCAACGCCTCAAGGGTTTTGTCCAAGTAGGGCACGCTGGCGCGTTCGATGGCCTGGCGGCTCAGGGACGTGTAGCCGCCGTAGGTTTCGATGGTCGCGGTTCGTGCCCCGATCTTGATCTCGCCATAGGGGAGGTAGTCGCCTTCCTTGGCCTGCTTGCCTACGGTGGTGGTGTCCTCGGTGACGATGGGATAGCTCAGCGTCTCGCCTTCGGACGGCAGCGCGGCGTGTGACACGAGGTTGGTGATGCGGCGGCGCTGTTCGAGGATGCGAAGCGTGTTGCTGATCCATACCGGCTGCGGGTCGCTGTTGGCGAGCACGCCGCCCGTGTAGTCGCGCTTGCTGATCTGCTCGTAGTCGTTGCGCGCCTGTTCGTCGCCCTTGGCGAGCTGCTTGAGCAGATGCCCGTAGCTGCGGTAGGATGCGGCGGGATTCGAGCTGCCATGGTTGTTCATGGTGGCTAGGCTCGCCTGGATGCTGCGCAGCACGTCGGCCTGTTCGGCCTGTTCCGCGCGCACCTTTTCGATGGTTTCGTTTTCCATGTGGTTCCTTTCCTGGCTGTTCTCGGTATTGAGGTTGCGGTGGTTCTCCACCTTGGCGTTCTGGTATGCGGGCCAGCTCACCAAACTCACTTCCAGGAGGCGCACGCGGCGGCGGTGGGTCACGTTGTTTTCGTCGCGTTCGTCCTCCAACGGGACGAATCCGACGCTGAGCGAGTCCAACGCGCCTTCGTCCATCAATGCCACCGCATCGCGCCCAAGCTGGGTGTCAGCGATTCGTGCGGTGATGTGAAGCCCGTCGTCGCGGTTCTCTGCCGAAGTGATCGCGCCGATCAGTTCGGCGTGCTGGTAGCAGAGCTTGGCCGTGTCGGCGTTCTCGAAAACGGTGTCACGGTCGAACGTTTCCGCCCCGTCCCACGGGTCGTTGTAGATGTCACCGAACGGGACGGCCACGCCCTCGATGCTGCGCCCGTCACCATCTGATGCTTTGCGGAGTTTCAGGCCGCGGTAGGCGATTTCCTTGCGTTCGTTCATTCGGTTTCCTCCAAGTCGTTCGATGGTTGCGGGGTTGGTGCGGCGGGTAGTGGTGGCCTGCCTTCCATGGCGCGCGCCTCATCTACGGTGAGCACGTTGCACGCTATGAGAATCTGGTAGGTTTCGGCCTTGGTCTTCGTGTCGCTTCGGCGCATGCTGTCCCAGTCGAGTTCCACGCTGGTGCCGCGCGGCAGCACCTCACCCAACGCGAGTTCGATGGGCTGCGCGTAGGCTTCAAGAGTGAAGTCCGCGAACTGTATCCATTCCTGTTCGATATTGCTGTAGGTGAGGTTCGAGCCTTCCACCGCCGCGAGCATGAGCGAAGCGGGGATGCCCAACAGGCGGGCTATCTGCGTGGTGTCGAACTGCTGCGTCTCCAGAAATTGCATGTCCTTGGGACTCAGCGCCAGCTGGGTGTATTTCAGGTCGCCGGTGAGCACCTTCACGTCATCGACGTTGCGCTTGAAACTTTCCTTGACCTTCTCGGCCACTTCGTCGTTCAACGGCTTCGCGGTGCTGATGATGCCCGTGGGATGCGTGCCCTCGGAAAAATACCTTGATTTGTAATCGCGCGCGTCGATGGCTCCCTCGATCTCCTCGCGCGCCGCCTCGATGGGCCCCATGCCGCGCAACCGTCCCGGCACCTTCAAGAATCTGAGATGAATGATGTCGTTTGACGTGTATTCGCGCCCCATGTACCAATAGCGCTTGTCGGGGTTGGCGATGTCGCCGCGAGCGTCGGAAACGCTCAC
>BABE01000211.1_pt1 | contig 9309 bp, 7 predicted proteins | sample 270308 | NCBI WGS metagenome assembly BABE01 (sample SAMD00036534, study PRJNA27875) | human gut metagenome | isolation source: feces from healthy human sample In-E, | reverse complement strand
GAGGAAGGTCGATGGGTGAATTATTCGCCGAGTTCGGGCTGTTGCGGGGCGGTGGCTTCGAGCGAGCTGGTTTCGCCTCGGATGAAGGCGAGCACCTGCGGCAGGTCCTGCGGCTGGACGAGCACTTCGCGGGCCTTCGAGCCTTCGGACGGCCCGACCACGCCACGCGATTCGAGCAGGTCCATGAGTCGGCCGGCCTTGGCGAAGCCGACCCTGAGCTTGCGCTGCAGCATCGAGGTGGAGCCGAATTGGCTGGTGACCACGAGTTCGGCGGCCTGCAGCAGCACGTCCATGTCGTCGCCGATCTCCTCGTCGGGCTCCATGCTGTCTTTCTTTTCGGCTTCCTTGGCCATCTGTTCGATGTCTTCGCGGTATTTCGGCTTGCGCTGGGTGCGCACGAACTCCACGGCCTTGCGAATCTCGGATTCGGACACCCACGAGCCCTGCACACGAATCGGCTTGGCGGAACCCATCGGCAGGAACAACGCATCGCCCTGACCAATCAGGGTCTCGGCACCGACCGTGTCAAGAATGACTCGCGAATCGGTGGCGGACGAGGTGGCGAACGCCAGTCGGGATGGAATGTTGGCCTTGATCAGACCGGTGACCACGTCCACGGACGGACGCTGGGTGGCGAGCACCAGATGCACACCGGCGGCTCGTGCCAGCTGGGTGATGCGCTGGATGGAGCTTTCCACATCGTTCTTGGCCACCATCATAAGGTCGGCCATCTCGTCGACCACCACGAGGATGTACGGATAGGGGGCCACCTTGCGCTGGGAGCCGGCGGGCGCATGTACCTTGCCGGCGCGCACGGCCTCGTTGAAGTCCTTGACGTGGCGGAATCCGAAGAATTCGAGGTCGGAGTAGCGTGCATCCATCTCTTTGACCACCCATTCGAGGGCCTGTGCGGCTTTCTTCGGATCGGTGATGATCGGGGTCAGCAGGTGCGGGATGCCTGCGTAGGCGGACAGTTCCACGCGCTTGGGATCCACCATGATCAGACGCACCTGTTCGGGCGTGGCACGCATGATGATCGAAGTGAGCATCGAGTTGATAAAACTCGACTTACCGGAACCGGTGGCACCTGCCACCAGCAGGTGCGGCATCTTGGTCAGGTCGGCGGTCACGAAGTGGCCTTCGACGTCCTTGCCGATGCCGGAGAGCATCGGGTTCGGGTCGCCCACGGCCTTGTCGGAGCGCAGTACGTCGCCCAAGTGCACGATTTCGCGATCCTCGTTCGGGATTTCGATGCCGATGGCGGACTTGCCGGGAATCGGTGAAAGGATACGCACATCCGAACTGGCCACCGCGTAGGCGATGTTGCGCTGCAGGTTGGTGACTTTCTCCACCTTGACGCCGGGGCCAAGCTCGACCTCATATTGGGTGACCGAAGGGCCACGCAGGAAGCCGACGACTTTGGCATCCACGTTGAACTGTTCGAAGGTGGAAGTCAGCGCCCGGATCACGCGATCGTTGGCCGGGGTGCGCATCGCATGGGGCTGGCCTTTGGTCAGCAGGTTCAGGTCGGGCAACTGATACGGCCTATTGGCGTCGTCGTCTGTATCGTTGCCGGCGGTGGCATTCGGCTGGCCGCCCGTATTGGGCACGCCCTGGCCGACTCCGCTGCCGTCCGCATCGGCACCCGCGTAGGCTCCGGTCGCGGCTGCCGCAGCCGCGGCACCGGCGGCTCCGGCCGCTCCCATCGCACCGGCTGCCCCTGCGAGCGCGACAGTACCGGCCTGGGCGGCACTGGGTGCCCACGGGTCGTCTACCGCTCCCCCACCGGGCATGGCGACGGTCTGGCCACTGGTGATGACGCGGGTTCGGGAAGCGTCGCCATCATCTGCATCGGCAGCAGGCGCAGGGCTGGATAGGTGCGGACGGCCGTCGTACGAAGACGATGCAATGGTTCGCGCACCGATAATCTCGCCGGTCATCGGATCGACCACCGGGGTTTCGGCGGTGGCACCATGCTGGCTGGCGGCACGGTCGAATGGATCGTCGGCAGCATACTTGTCAAGAGTTTTGTCGTCTTCGGTCTTGGATTTGCGGCCGAACAGTCGTGCGAACAGGCTGGGCCGTGCATCGCCGGCCTGATCGTCGTCGTTGCCGTCATCGTCGCCGTCATGCGAGGGAACACCGTCGGCAAGGGCGAGAGTGGTATCTCCCACACGGACCTCGTTGGGAAACTGGCTGGCGCTCCCATCCGTCTCCTGGCCCATCGGCACATACGGTTTGCGCTGGATTTTAGCGGCGATTTTGCGCGCATCCTCCGGCAAATCGGTGACGTGGGTGCCGGTAATCATCAGCAAGGAGAACAGGCCGACGACCACGAAAATGATGATGGCGAACACGTTGGAAAGGCCCCAGGCGAGCGGTGAGCCGAGGAAGAAGCCGAACAGGCCGCCGGCGGATTGCAGAATCGTGATGTCGAATCCGGTGTGGTCGGCGGCGATCGCCACGTCGATGATCGAACAAATCGACCACATGAGCAGCACCCAACCGGTGACCACACGCGGGTTATTGGACCCTTTACCGGAATTGCGCATGAGTCGGAAGGCCACGGCGGCGAGCAACACCGGCAGCACGACGCTCATCAGACCAAGCACACCGGCCGCGATGGCGTGAAGCAGCTGGCCGAATGGACCGCTGACGCGGAACCATTCGGACGCGCAGAACAGTACGGCGAGCACGAGCAGCAGGAAGCACAAACCATCACGACGGTAGGCTGGATCGTATTCGCCGACGCCGGTGACGGCGCGTACGCCGGAGCCGAACGCGCGCGGAATCGCGAGCAGGATCTTCTTCCACAACGGCTCAGGTTCGAGGTCAAGCTCGGGCTGGACCTTGGTTTCGCCATCATGGGTAGACCCGTTGTCTTTGGATTTACGGGGTTTGGTGCTGTTGGAGGATGCTGTTCGTGCCATATCGGGTCTGATTCTACTAGTACGGGGGTGCATGGTTGGTGACGACACCGTGACGATATGGTCGATTGACGAATCCCGACAGCCGATTCGCCGCGTTCGTCTGAGTCGATTCCCCGCTGGGGCGCGAATATGCCTTATCATGGGTTGCATGACACCCGCAGAGCGTGCGAGCGCAGTCGCATTTGCACTCAAGAACTGCGCACTGGAAGCGATGACGCCGGGCGAGGCAACGATGCGCGCCGCGGCTGCCTACGAACGCGGCTTGAAGCCCGTGACCCATCTCATCGACGTGGCGGACGAACAGACTGCCATGCGTCTGCGCGCCGCCGCCGACCCTGCCGGAAAGGATCGTCTGGCTGCCGGCAGTCTGGATGATCATGCCACGGATCGGGCGGATGCGGTGTTCGCACGTACCGTGTTGTTGGCGGAACGTCGATGGAATCCGTCTGGCGACTTGGATGAGCTGACCGCCATTCATAAGGGGCTGTTCGAAGGCGTGTTTGAGGATGCGGGCAAGTTGCGTACCTCAAACACCACACGCGAGGTGACGAACGACCGGGCTCGAGCCGCGAATCCTGAGGCGTTCTTCCCGGCTGGGCTCATTGAGACCGGCGCGCACAACATCGCGATGGAGTTGGCGGACAAGCGCAACCTGCATGCGTTGGATCGCGACGTGTTCGTTCACGCGTTCGCTTCTATTTATGATGAGCTCGGTTATCTGCATCCGTTCCGTGGCGGCAATGCGATGGTGCTGCGTATATTCGGTTCACGCTTGGCGCATGACGCCGGCTGGGATCTCGACTGGGGCTCAGTGACGCGCGAGGAGTATCGCTCCGCCAAGCACTCGGCATATCGGGGCGACACGTCTGCACTGGAGACGATGTTCGACGCGATACTACGCCCGGCGAATCCGACGCGTGTGTTCTTGATCGCCGGCTGGAATCAGGGGCCTGCACACTGATTGCGGGTGATTGCATCGGCCTTTGGCTGATTCCTACGCCGTGATATCGCCCAGATGATGCTGGGTGTATTCGTCGGCTCGGGCGTCGATCGGGTCGTAGTCGCCGGCGTCGGCGTGCGCGATAATGGCCATCGCGTTGTCGACCAGTTTCGGGTTCAGGGCCTGCAGCCAGTGGATGCGCGGGTCACGGCCGAACCATCCCATCTGTTTGCGGGCGAGTCGCTTGGTTTTCTGTGCGATGTCCGCGAAGGCGTCGTTCACATCCCAGATGCCGTCCAGCAGGTCGATGATCTGCTGATAGCCGAGCGCACGTACGGCGGTGGCACCCAGATGCGGGCGCAACCGTTCGACTTCTTCGATGAACCCATCGTCATACATCTGCTTGGTGCGCAAATCGATGCGATGGTCCAAATCCGGGCGGTCCAGGTCGAGTCCGATCTGCACGGACGGAATCACGTACCGGTAGCGCGGCAGACTGGCCGAATACGGTTTGCCGGTAAGCTCGATGACCTCCAGCGCACGGATGGTGCGGCGTGGATTGCGTGGGTCCATGCGCGCGGCGGCCTCGGGGTCTTTGGCCCGCAACTCGTCGAACAAAGCACCGGCACCCTCGGTTTTCTCGCGTTCCTCAAGACGTGTGCGCACGTCGGGATCGGTGCCGGGGAAGGTGATGTCATCGATGGCCGCTCTGGCGTACAAGCCGGAGCCGCCGACGAGAATCGGCCGGATGCCACGTGATTGCAGGTCGGCGATGATCTCGCGCGCAAGCTGCTGGAATCGGGCCACGCTCATCGTGTCTTCGGGGTCGATGATGTCGATGAGATGGTGCGGCACGGCCGCCTGTTCCTCGGCGGTGGGTTTGGCGGTGCCGATATCCATGCCACGGTACATCTGGTAGGCGTCCGCGTTCACGATTTCGGCCCGCTCCCCCGCTTCGGCCAGACGCCGGGCGATGGCGATGCCCAACCCCGTCTTGCCGGACGCGGTGGGACCGACGATGGAGACGACTCGTTGCGTCATATACGCCCCCTCAGTGCCGCACGGAATAGGTCTGGCCGGCGGCCACGTCGGGGTCGGCAAGCAGATTATGGCGGCCGGCGTGTGTGACGGTGGCCGTGACGAAATCGCCGATTTCAGGTACCGGTTCGCCTTCAGGCACGCCGATGTGCACCAGCACGCCGGTTTTCTCGCGGCCGGTGACACGGTGGGTGTCGGTGTCCTTCTTGCCGAGTTTGCCGGTGATCATCACTTCGACGTCGCGGCCCTCGAATGTGGCGAGGTTCTCTTCGGTGATCTGCTCCTGCAACGCCACCAGACGGTCGAACCGGTCCTGCACCACGTCGCGCGGAATCTGTTCCATTGCGGCGGCCGGCGTGCCGGGGCGTGGCGAGTAGATGAACGTGAACGCCGAGGAGAAGCGCGCCTGGCGCACCACGTCCATGGTCTGCTGGAAGTCCTCTTCGGTTTCGCCGGGGAAGCCGACGATGATGTCGGTGGAGATCTGCGCGTCGGGCATGGCGGCGCGGATGCGGCCCAGTATGTCGAGGAACTTGGCGGAGCGGTAGGAGCGGCGCATCGCGCGCAGGATGCGGTCGGAGCCGGACTGCAGCGGGAAGTGCAGCTGGTGCATGATGTTCGGCGTTTCGGCCATCGCGGCGATGACGTCGTCGGTGAAGGCGGCCGGGTGCGGCGAGGTGAAGCGCACGCGTTCGAGACCGTCGATGGTGCCGCAGGCGCGCAACAGCTTGCTGAAAGCGTATCGATCGCCAATACCATAACCGAACGAATTCACGTTCTGGCCGAGAAGCGTAACCTCCTTGGCACCATCGGCCACACATTGGCGAATCTCATCAAGAATGTCACCGGGGCGGCGGTCCTTTTCCTTGCCTCGCGTGGTGGGCACAATACAGAACGTGCAGGTGTTATTGCAGCCCACGGAAATCGCCACCCACGAGCTGATGCGGGAGGCGCGGGCGGCGGGAAGCTGGCTCGGGAACTGCCGCAATTGTTCAGTGACCTGGACCTGCGCCTTGCCGGTCGCACGATTCTGATCCAACAGCTTGGGCAGATCTTCGATGTTCTTGGTACCGAACACCGCGGAAACCCATGGCGCAGTATCCGCGATCTTCTTGCGGTCAAGCTGGGCCATGCAGCCGCCAACGGCGATCTGCAGGTTCGGCCGAACCAGTTTGACGCGATTGAATCGGCCAATGGTGCCATACATGCGTTCGGCTGCGTTCTCGCGTACCGCACAGGTATTGAGCACCAGCAAATCGAGGTCATTGTCATTGATCTGGTCCTCGGTTGCAGGCACGTAGCCATTGGCCTCCAGCACGCCGGCGATGCGCTCGGAATCGTGCACGTTCATCTGGCAGCCGAGCGTATGGATATGGAACACGCCCTTGCCGCGTTTCCCCAGCAAACCATCGGTTCCATCGGCTGCAATCGAGGCGCGCTCCGCCTCGGTCATCATGTCTTCATTCATAACGACCGATTCTATCGACGGGGTTCGTCATGCTCCGGTCACGTATGCCATTGGTTGTCACGATGTCAAATTATGGGTTCTTGGAAAGATTCCCCGCGAACGTCCAGATTGGCTGGAATCCGCCGAGTATATTGGTGGACGTGATACTTGACCGACATAGCCGACTCAAAACCTCCGATCTGCAAGCCCGTCTCAAAGCGTTGGATCTTCCGGGAGGCACCTTCACTCCCGAACAGGTCGTTGAATTCGTTGACCTCATGCAGGTGTATGAAGGCGCGATGTACGAGATCAGCACCAAACTGGAGATTCTCGACGACGAGTTCCAGGTGCGGTTCAGCCATGACCCGATACATCATATGGAACGCCGTCTGAAGTCGGTGAGCTCGATCATCGGCAAACTGGAGCGCAAGGGTCTGCCGATCGGCGTCAATTCGATTAAGGATAATCTGTTCGATGTGGCCGGCATCCGCGTGATCTGTAATTACCGCGACGACGTGTATTCCGTGTCCAACTATCTGTCGTCGCAGTCCGATATTCAGGTGCTGCGCGTCAAGGATTACATCAAGAACCCGAAACAGAACGGGTATCGTTCATTGCACGTAATCTACGCGGTGCCCGTGTTCCTCTCCTCGGGCGCGCATTACACGCCGGTGGAGGTGCAGTTCCGCACCATCGCCATGGATTATTGGGCGTCGCTGGAGCATGCGCTGCGCTACAAGACCGATTTGCCGGACAACAAGCTCGCCGAGCATTCCCAGACGCTGCTCGACTGCGCGCGCTCATTGCAGAACATCGAGGTACAGATGCAGAACATCCACCGCGACATCAACGGCGCGCCGCAAGTGGGCGAAGCGCCTAAGACCTCGGACTGAGGTGCTATGGAATCGGCCTGCGGCCGATTCATTCACCGTTGCGGCCACTTCGGCAGCCTGGCCGGCGCTTGGGCCAGTAGGGTGCCGAGGAAGATGAGGGCGCAGCCGAGGTAGCCGCGCGGGGTCATCACTTCACCGAGAAGCAACGCACCGCCTACCGCCGAGAAGAACGATTCGAGGCTCATCAGCAGGCTGGCTCGCGTCGGTGGCACCCATTGCTGGCCGACCACCTGCAAGGTGTACGCGATGCCCACCGAGCCGATGCCGGCGTACAGAATCGGAATCCAGGAATGAGCAGCGCCGGCCCAGTCGACCGAGCCTTCGATCAGCGAACCCGCCCAGCTCAGCACGGCGGTGGTGCAGAACTGGCCGAATGAAAGCTTGATGGCGTCCACGGTGCCGCCCAAAGTATCGATCACCAGAATATGCACGGCGAACAGCACGGCCGTGAACACGAGCAGGATATCCGCCAGGCCGATCGAACCGAAACCATCGGTGATGCACAGCAGATAGAAGCCGGCGATGGACAGCGCCACGGCCACGAACACCAGCATGCCGATGCGCCGGCGCAGGAACACGAAGGCCAGCAACGGCACCATCACGATGTACATGGCGGTCAGGAATCCCGCACGGCCGGCCGATTTGCCGTACAGAATGCCATACTGCTGCAGGGTGCTGGCGGTGAACAGCACGATGCCGCAGATCACGGAAATGACCACCGGGTTGGCGAGCAATCGCGCCACGGCCGAATCGGGCTTGTTCGCATTCAGCTTGGCACCGGTGATGGTAACGACGTCGGATGCACCGTTCGATGCGGCATCTGTGGAGACGGCCACGGATGCCTCGGTCCCAACGACATCGGCCCCGGCTGTATCGCTCTTATCCGCGCTCCCCCGGCCACGCATCCACAGCAGAATCGGCACCAAAGACAGTGCTCCCAGCGTGAAGCGCGCGGCGTTGAAGAACATCGGCGACATCGAATCCATGCCCTGGACCTGCGCCACGAACGCAAAACCCCAGATCAGCGCGGTCAACAACAGGCTCAGCATGCCTACGAGTTCTTGTCTTTTCACGGGGAGCCAGCCTAACGTGCGAATGTGACAGACATGAAAAAGCCCGGCCACAATGTGGTCGGGCTGTGACGTTTGACGGGCAGGCTACATGCCGCTCGCCAATCGGCTGTCGAGGCTAGTCCCTGTTGCCGAGCAGCTGCAGGATGTACAGGAACATGTTCACGAAGTCGAGGTACAGGTTCAGGGCGCACAGGATGGAAATCTTCTTGACCATTTCCGGGCCCTGGGCCTCGTATTCGGTCAGCAGCGCGCGCGTGGACTGCGCGTCGTAGATGGTCATGCCGGCGAACAGGATCAGGCCGATGGCGCAGACGATCTTGGTCATGCCGTCGACCTGCACGAAGGCGAGCACGATCTGCGAGATGATGAGCACAATCAGGCCGATCATCAGGATCGGGCCGGCCTTGAGCATGTTGAACTTGGTAGTCATGCCGAACATGGTCAGCGCAAAGAAGAACGCGGCGGTGACACCGAGTGCCACGCCGATCGAGCCGAGGTCGTAGACCATGAAGATCGAGCTCAAGGTGAAGCCCATCAATGCGGCGTACACATAGAACATGACGCGCGCGGTGGCCGACTTCATCTTGGTGACGCGCATGCCGAGCACCACGGCCAGGGCAATCTGCACCACGCACAGGCCGATGAGGCCCACCATGCCGGTGGCCATGANGAAGCTGTAGTAAGCTCCAGTGATCTGGCCGAGCACGGCGATCACGGCAGTGACGAGGATGCCGATGGTCATCTCGCCGTACACCTTGGTCACTGAGACTCGGCGGGCTTCCTCATAGTTGTAGGTCATCGTCCTGTTGATCGTGGACGCACCCAGCACGGNACCAGTACCCTGCTGGACGTATTGATANNGTGGGAGCGCCCTGCAGCTGGACATAGTAATTCTGGTCGATAGCCGACTGTGCGTATTGCTGGCCATATCATGACTGTGGGACGCGATTGTATCAAAGCTGTGCAATGCGGGCTGTATTGCCCGNTG
>BABE01000126.1_pt1 | contig 9492 bp, 5 predicted proteins | sample 270308 | NCBI WGS metagenome assembly BABE01 (sample SAMD00036534, study PRJNA27875) | human gut metagenome | isolation source: feces from healthy human sample In-E, | reverse complement strand
GCTCCAATCGTAAGTCAGCGGCCCCTGCTCGTCGCCAAGCTTGGACCATTGCTTACCGTCCAGACTGTACCAATACTGAATCGTCAACTTACCACTCGCATTATCCAGTGTGTTGTCCGACTTGATCCACACATTGGTCGCATCATCTGGCAATGTCACTGTGCCGCCCGATACAAAGGCCTCTTCAGCGTCACGATCAATCGTATCGTCAACGATATTACCGTCCGCGTCCTTCACGCCATTGTCGTAGACACGCTTGACCACACCCAACGTTCGCTGTCCATTTTCTTGACGCACAGCGGCATAGGCAAAACTACGGGTATATGTAGCGAGGCCTGCGGTGTCTCCATCCTTCATATGACTGACATCCATGTGGGTTTCCACAGACATGGATCCGCCAAAGGTACGCTGCGACAAAACGTTACGGGCGGTTTCAAAATATGTCAGGTCGCCATAAGTGCCTTTCATATATTTGGCCGTGGCGGAAACCTTGTGCCCATTGGTCAAACGCAACCAGCCTTCACGATCAGTGAGAGACCAATATCGGTTATCTGGATTATGTCCCCATTCCCATACCAAATCAAGATTCGAACCATTGGGTTGGTATTCTTCGGCGACCGGATATTCCTTCTCATCAGCAAGACCGATCAGGGAAATATCGTCGATGACGTAATCCATGCACGTGCCTTCCGCACCCCACGCGGTTTCGACAATGAGTTTGGAACCTTCCACATTAGCGTCGGATGGGATGGAGAACTCACCTGTGATAGTAGTCGTCTCCCCACGTTTCACTGTTCCTGTGGCCACACGATTAATTGTGCCGTCTGCATATTGAATCGCCACATAAAACAGGTGGGAAGTCACAGCCGATGAATCGACGCCGTCCATCTCATGGTCGTATCGAATCGTTGCACTGGCACGATATGTCACGCCCTGCTGCACTTTTCCATCCATAGATTGACCCGGGCCAGCGCCATTGTATTCGCCACGATTCGTCACAGCAAGACTCGTGGTTCCAGAAAGAGAACCATCCGTAATCGCGGTAAGCGTACCATTCCACTGAGGGGTCCACGATTCAGTCCCGTTTTCGAAATCGCCATTGTCCACCAGCTCGATTCCAATCAGAGAATCGTCAACCTGAGGAGGCTCCTCCAGAGTCCACCAATCCTGATCCTGATAAGACTGATGAGGCGCGTCATTATCAAAATCGTCCGAATTGACCAGGGAACGCTGGCGAACCAGATTCTCCAAATCAGCAGGCAAATCAATCAGTTTGTCGTAGGTGTCCGACGCGCTTACCTGATTATTGTCCCCAAACACAGGCCATCCGTCATCACCCCACGTTGCAGGAATCAAACCGGGAATACGTCCGGTCGGATATGTGTCTCGGAAGAAGAATCCATGCCAAGACGTCGTGCCATCACCGTTGTCGACTTCAACAAGGCTACCTTGTGCGAAAGCACCTAGATAATACTTTTTGGCTTCGTATTTGGAGCCATCAAGCAAATCAGTGGTGCGCAGCAGCATCACCGTACGACCGTCTTTGCCCCAGTAAATCGTTGGAGTATAGAAATAATCACCGATTTTGAAAGTCTGAGATCCTTCAAATCCGGTAGGAGTCTCACCAAGATCATCAGTGAACTGTTCGGCAGAGATGATATTCTCATGGCTCTCCACCACCGTGGTTAAATCATCGGACAGCCTATATTGGTTGACGCCGGAGATAATCCAAGGACTCCCTTGCTCATCAAAATACAATGACGGATCATGGAATCCCCGATTAAGGGCAATCTTCGTCCAAGGACCATTCTCAATATCATCGGTGTAGTAGATATAAGCGCCATTAAGGTTGTTCGTATTGAATAACACGTAGAAGCGGCCATTGTGATAGCGCAGCGACGGAGCCCACTCGCCTTCGCCATACGAGCTAGCTCCATTGCGCAAGGATGAAGCATCGCTCATAGAAATGCGATCATACACGTACGTGACTATCCACCAATTGACCAGATCATAGGATTTCATAATTGGAGATCCGGGACTGAGCTCCATAGTGGTACTCACCATGTAATACACATCACGACCGTCTTTGTTATTCGGATCGTCCTTCGACACACGAATAACACTGATATCCGGAACATCCGTGTTCAACATGGGAATGGAATACGTGCCATCACCGCTATCAGTCGTGGTGTAACTGCCATCCGATGGCGTTGAAGATGGCGTTGAATCATCCGCAAAGACCGGCATTGGCGCCAAAATCAACCCACAAGTCGACAACACCGCGATAGCACTAGCCGAAATTTTTTGTCGTAAATAATTCATAAGTCTTTTAACCTTTCATGATAAGCACTCAACATCGAGTGCGTATTCCAATAGCATGCCCGCACAAATCAGCAATGAATGACGATAAGACATTCCCGCATATGGATAAGTGATGGACATTACCACTGCCAAAACTTACGCTTGAACAAGTACCAGTTCTAGGTTTCATGTGCGGTCATCCCGAGGCTGCCGCTACGGGATGACCGCATTACCAAGAGGTAACTAGCGCATCTCGCGACGCACTCGCGCTACGATCACACCAGTGAGAGCCAAGCAAGCGACAATCACAGCACCAGGCAAGACAGAGGAACCGGTTTGTGCCAAATCCACGCCATCCGTGTCATTGGAGCCGTCGGCATTGCCATCAGTGGAATCATCAGCCAGCTTCAGACCGGCACGTGCACTATTCAATGCAGCAAGCGCATCTTGAACCTGCTGTTCAGTAGCGGATTCATCCTGCAATACCGCCTGAGCCTTCTGCAATGCGTCAGCAAACACCTTCCAGCTCTCTTCCGTGTAATCGGAAGCGTTCAGGCCGGAATTCTCATTCACTGCGCTCTGCAAATCAGACTTGTCCACCGGAGTCGAAGGAGTTTCATCCTGCGACTCCGTGAAAGTGTACGTAGTGATGTCGTACAGCTCATCCTGAGCATTCGCACCACCATCGGATTTGAAGGAGAACACCACATGATGCACCCCTGTCACACCCTCAAGGGTGGTCGTGTAATCGGCGTACTCGGATCCATCACCGGCAGGAATCGAAATAGAAGCCACAGGTTCGGAATCCGGATCATCAAGACGAATCTCAAGGATGCCTCCGGCTTTGCCAGCTGCAGTCACAGTCAGCGAAGAGGCGCCGTTATTCCCGAAATCGACATTCGCCAAAGACGTCCACTCACCATTATTAATATTGCTGAGCTTCTGACCTTCGGAATTGTCTGTAGTCATATCGACCACGCGCACACCAGAAGTCAGGTCATATGCGTTCTGAATGCCGGAATCCCATGCAATGGTGGAAGCTGGAATGCCTCCATCTTGATACGCGTCCAGATTCTTCACCGAAGAGAGACCCTCATATGTCATTGCAATATCGGCAATGGAACCATCCTCGTTAACCGTAATCGGATCGAGATGAGTATTTCGGTAGCCATGCGCCGCGTCAAGATTACCGCCGTTCATCAATTCCTTTGCCACCGTTTGCGCATGGTAGGTCATATACCACTGGTCGCCAAGTTGAACCATCGCGTGATGATTGTTGCCGCCAACACCGAAATACGTGCTCGGATTCTTCAGAATCTCACCCTGATAAGTGAACGGCCCCATCGGGTTGTCTGAAGTCATATACGCGATATTGCCGTAACCGACCGTGTTACCATCAATTACGTTGTCATGGCTGAAATTAGTGCAATACGAGTAGTAATAAGTACCACCTATCTTGGCAATCCCGGAGTCCTCAAACATGGCAGGTGCGTCTATGGCCTGAGCCTCACCTTCGGTATGCAGCATGTCATCGGACAGTTTAATAACGCGAGCCGTGTTCGGATGTTCTTCCTCGCCTGTCGGAACACCACCTCCGTAATACAGGTAGCCCTGCCCGTCATCATCCACGAACACCGCGGGATCAAACAGCCAGACCACACCAGCGGATTCAGGAGTACCGCCCTTAATCAACAGCTCACCGGTTTCGTCCTTCCACGGACCAACAGGAGAATCCGAGGTCAGCACACCGATACCGCTGCCGCCATTGGCGAAATACAGGAAGAACTTCTCTTTACCGTTGATGGTCTTATGAGCGACGGCAGGAGCCCAGGAATTGCTGGCCCAGGTGGCCACCCCCTGTTCTCCAGCCACACGAATGTAACCCTCATTACGCCAATTGACCATGTCATCACTGGACAGAACATTGATGGTCTTTACTTGAGCGAACGAATTGTCCTTGATCTGCCCAGTACTGTCATATTCATAGTCATAATTCAACGAGCCATCAGCATTCACAGAAGTGCCATCACCCGTAGTGTAGATATATACGCGTCCGTTGTATTCCATAGCCCACGGATCGGCGCCATACCAATAATCGATAATCGGGTTTGAATAGTCGCCGAAAGCCTTGGCTGCCGTTGCCGTACCCGTAGTCGGCGGCACGAATGAGGAACCAGAATCCGAACCGGTTACGGAAATGTCGTCGACAATGAAGTCGGCATTGCTCGTGCCATACTTGTTTTCAATCACCAGCGAGGGACTGGTGAAATCACCACTACCACCTAACGTTCCAGTACCTGAAATTTGTGTCCACTCACCCGCTTTCGCCGTTCCGGTCGCAATCTGGTCACATCCGGAACCATTACCCGAACAAACAGTGATATTGAATTCACCGTCTTCCGTGGCCTTGACCCACATACTTCCGGTATATGTCTGTCCTTTTTCCACCTTGCCATCAAGAGACTGGATTGCACCAGCATCAGAGGATGTACGATCAGTAACGCTCAAGGCGCCACTGCCACCATGCACATCATCCGCAGTGACGGCAATGGACGATGCGGAGCTATTCCACACCGTTCCAGACTTCCAACCATTAAGATCGTCTTCGAATCCGCCGTTGACGACCAATTCGACGGGTTCATCGGCCGACGCCGCAGTCACTCCGATAGTCGCTGGAAATACAGCCCCCATGCAACACAGCACGGATGCAGCCGCAGCAGCAACCACACGACCGGTTTTCCTTGTTTGCAATATGTGAATGTTATAAACCATTCAGTTCCCTTTCCTGAATGATGGAGGGCGACTCCCCCCCCCATCATTTTTTCTTCGCCGCACAATCGAATCCCACGTTGGTTACGACCACATCGCGGCTCATTGCAAAGCCATGCCAGAGGAACGTCCCTCAAGGGCAGCCATGCAACAGCCATTGTATAAATGAGCGCATTTCACTCGCGATCGTCCTTGATAACAAATTGATAACGATATGCACAATGAAAATAAGTTCACATAAACGCAACGCAACACATCAAATATGACAGTTTCATATGCCAATTACACACTTTGCATAACATATTTCAACAAAGAATGGAGACGTACAAGCGAACTCATCTGATGCCACCACTCATCGCCTATAAAGCTGGCGTGTCGCGCCACAATAACATCACAGCCGATAAAACGACACCCCGAAGTTGAGACTCATTCAACAATGCGGCCAGCTTAGACACACAACCAACGCTTCGCTTCATAGCACCGAACATTGATTCCAGCACAGTCACGACCATCTTCTTTGAAGGCAATCGTGTTTACGCCCCGGGTTCTAAATAGAAGTGCAACACCTTGTCTAGGGTTGGAAGTGTTCGAAGTTTCTAACTTAAGAAGGTGTTGCACTCATGGGTCAACAGTATTCGCACCTGTCGTCCGAGGAGAGGATCCTGATCGAGAAGCTGCATTGCGAACAGCATCTGAGCGTCCGGAAGATCGCGGAGGAAATCGGTCGGGACAAGTCCACGGTGTCACGCGAGCTGAGGCGCGGCCTGTGGTTCGCGTCCAACGAGAACGGGTCGTACCGCCCCTACCGGCCGAAACGGCTGAAGACCGGGCCGTGGACCTCGGGTCCGTTCTATTCGGCGCTGGCCGCGCAGAGGAAGGCGGACCTGCGCCGGCGCGGATCCCGCAAGCCGCGCCGCATGGACTCGGACCGGCTTCGCGCCTGGGTGCTGGACGCGCTGCGCAGGGGGTGGAGCCCGGAACTGATCGAGGGACGGTTGAAGGTGTGTTTTAGCAAGTTGGCGTCCGCTTTGTGAGCGGTGTTTTTCCGCAGTGTAGGCAGCGGGTTTTCCGCAGGGTGTGCGGTATCGGCCGCTGCCTGTCTGCGTTGTGTTGGTTATTTGGTCATGAGGGCGTGTTCGCTTCGGTAGGAGCGGCCCTCGAATCTGATGAGCCGTCCGTGGTGGACGGTGCGGTCGATGAGGGCGGCGGCCATGTTCTTGTCGCCGAGCACGCGTCCCCATCCGCTGAATTCGATGTTGGTGGTGTAGATGATGCTCCTTGTCTCGTAGGAATCGGAAATGATCTGGAAGAGGAGCCTGCTGCCCTCCTCGTCTATGGGCAGGTAGCCGAACTCGTCGATGATGAGAAGTCGGGCCTTGCCGATGCTCGCGAGTTCCCGGTCGAGCCGGTTCTCCTGCTGGGCGCGGCGCAGACGCATGAGCAGTCCGGTCGCGGTGAAGAAGCGCACCGGGACGCCCCGCTCGCAGGCGAGCCGTCCGATCGCGATGGCCAGGTGGCTCTTGCCGGTGCCGACGGGCCCGTAGAGCACGAGGTCCTCGCATCCGGCGACGAAGTCGAGGTTCTCGAGCTGCGCGCGCCCCCAGTCGGCGGGCATCTTCAGGTTGGTCCAGTCATAGCCGTCGAGGGTCTTGTCGGCGGGGAAGCCGGCCTGTTTGAGCAGGCGCAGGCGTTTGGATCGCTCGCGCGAGTCGAGTTCGGCCGTGAACCATCGTTCGATGAAGTCGAGCTGGTTGGGCGTGGCCTCGGCGAGCGTGCCGGCGAGCACGCTGCGTGTCAGGGTCAGGCTGCGGCTCATCTTCAGGATGCGTTCGCTTTTCTCGGTCGTGGACGCGCGCCTGCGTCGGGTCTCCGGGATCACCGGATCGGGTCTGACGCTCACCGTTCTTCCCCTCCGTCGTCCGTGCCGGTGATGAACCGGTCGTAGCCGCTCAGGTCGGGCTCCTCGATCCCGCCGGGGTATTCCCACTCGCCGTCGCGCATGCGCAACGCGATCGGGGTGAGCGAGTCCGCGTGCAGGCCCATGTCCCTGTTCGAGCGCAGGATCTCGCCGCACGCCTGCATCGCGGGATCGAACCCGGCCGCCCGGCACGCGTCCCCGATCGCTTTGAGGCTCTCCCTCAACGTCTTTTCGTCCATGGAATCAAGCCACGCGCGTATATCGTCGGGCACGTCCGGGCGGATCGAGCTTTCCCGCCACGCGCGGGGTTTGACCGCGAGCCGGGGAAGCACGAGCGCGGGATCCTCCACATTGCGCGACCGTCCGTACTGTCTGGGATACTCCGCGAAGAGCTCGCCGGTGGCGGGCGAGGTGAGCGTGACCGTGTCCCACCGGATCGCGGCCAATACCCTGGAACGCGCCGAATCGGGGCCGGCGAGGTACCGGTTCGAGTCGATGTCGACCAGCCCGTACTTGTCGGCCGTCCGGCTTTCCCTGTTTTTAGTCAAGTCGGTGTTTCGTGTTTCGTCACTAATTTTTTTCGGTTTTCGGCATGAGGAGTGCCGGCCGGTGGTTTGTTTTACTGGTTGTCCGTCTTGCCGAACATGAGGGCCTGGCTGACGCGTCGGCTGGGGCCGGTGAATTCGATGAGGCGTCCGTGGTGGACGATGCGGTCGATGATCGCGGCGGCGAGTTTGTCGTCGGCGAAGATCGTCCCCCATTTGCTGAACTCGATGTTCGTGGTGAAGATGATGCTGCGACGTTCGTAGCTGCCGGCGATGATCTGGTAGAGGAGACGGGCCCCGTCGATGTCGAAGGGCACGTAGCCGAACTCGTCGAGGATGATCAGGTCGGCACGGGCGAGGTCCCTGAGCAGGCTGTCGAGGGCGCCGTCGCGTTTGGCCTTGCCGAGCTGGAGCACGAGCTCCGCGGTCTGCCGGAACCTCACGCTCCTGCCTTGCTCGATGGCGAGCACGCCCAGGGCGGTGGCCAGGTGGGTCTTTCCGCGTCCCGTCTTGCCGTAGAACACGAGGTCCTGCGCCTTGGCCGCGAAATCGAGGCCGGTCAGCTGCTCCTTGGTGTATCCGTCGGGCAGGCGCACGTTCGCGAAGTCGTAGCCGTCGAGGCTTTTGGGCACCGGGAACCGGGCCTGGCGCATGAGCCTTGCCCGTTTGGAGGCCTCCCTGTTGGCCAGTTCCGTGGCGAGCATGCGGTCGATGGCGTCCAGTTGGCGGGGCGTGGCCCATTCGAGCGTTTCGTCGATGGTGGCCTGCGAGATGAACAGGCTCCTCGCCCGCTCGCGCAGCGGGCCGGGGTCGGTCCGTCCGTTCTTCTGGTTCACTCGTCCTCCTTGGTGTAGGCGATGTCGTATTCGCTCAGGTCCACGGGGTCGTCGTAGGCCACGGGTCCCAGGCCCGAGGCGTGGCGTGCCGCGGCCAGACATACCCCGGCCCGGTCCGTGCCTCCGGTGGATTCGAGGATCTCGAGCATGCCGGCCACGGCCGCCCGCCAGCCGCTCTCGCCGTCGGCGTGCAGCAGGGCACGCAGGCTGTCGCGCCGCGTGGCCTCGTCCTGCGCGTCGATCCATTCGCGAAGCGGGTCGGGCATCGCGTCGCGCACCCGGCTGTTGCGCCAGGCCGCCGGCCGGTCGCACAACAGCCCGAGCTGGCTCGACGGGTCGCCGCTGTCGGTCGGCTTGTCCCCGTAGGACCTCGGATGCGTGATCACGCGTTTGCCTTCGGCATCGAGGATCTCCACCTCCAGGGCCCTCAGGCCGACGATCATCTCATGGCCGGCGTGTTCGGGTCCGGCCGCGTACCGGTGGCTGCCCTGGACGGTGATGTTGCCGTATTTGTCGGCCTTCATCCTCGTCCACGTGACCACGTCGAACGGCTTGGCGGGCAGGGGCAGCAGCGCCTTTCGGTCCTCGTCGAACAGGCCGGTCTGGCTCTCGCCCTTCCTGTAGTGGTCCTTGTCCCCCAGTTCGAGGCATCGGTCGGGCAGGCGCAGGTTGAAGCTGTCGAGGTTCCATACGCCGGGCACCGGCACGAACAGCCTGCGGCGCACGGCCCCGACCCTGGCCTCGACGCCGCCCCTCTCGTGTCCCGAGTACGGGTTGCAGAACGTGTACTCGAACCCGTAGTGCGCCTGGAACGCCTGGAACAGGCGGGTCAGGCGGATCCTGTCGAACCATTTGCGTCCGACGCCGGCGGCGTTGTCGTACACGATGCGTTCGGGCACCCCGCCCAGCCATTCGAATAGGTTCCTGAGGGCCTGGCACGTGCACTCCGCGTTCTCCCCGGGCATCAGCTGGCTCGGCCCGATGTTCGAGTACGGGAAATCCAACACGAAATGCCGCATTCGCGTCACGACGCCCCGGTAGCGCACGTCGACCTGGCCGAAGTCCGCCTGGCATTCGCCCGGATGCCACGACAGGTCCAGGAAACCGGCCTCCCGCTCCGCCG
>BABE01000210.1_pt1 | contig 9523 bp, 5 predicted proteins | sample 270308 | NCBI WGS metagenome assembly BABE01 (sample SAMD00036534, study PRJNA27875) | human gut metagenome | isolation source: feces from healthy human sample In-E, | reverse complement strand
AGCTGGGGCACGGGTTCTGGATGATGGTACCGTGGCCCTCGCAACGTTCACAGGGGGCGGAGGTCATCATCTGGCCGAGCATGGTGCGCACGACCTTCTGCATGAATCCCTGTCCGTGGCAGTCGGGGCAGGTGACCGGCTGTGCGCCGCCCTGGGCACCGGAGCCACCGCACTCCTGGCACAGGGAGAACGTATTGATCTTGACATGCGCGGTGCCGCCGAACACCGCCGTCTTCAAATCGATGGACGCCGAGGCCAAGGCATCGCGGCCGGGCTGGGTACGCGGCACCGGGCCCTGTGAGCCACCGCCGAACGCGGAACCGAAGAACGTGGAGAACACGTCGCTCATATCGCCGAAGCCCGCCCCGGAGAAGCCGCCGGCACCGGCGTTCGGGTTGTTCGGGTCGACTCCCGAATCATACATACGGCGTTTGTCCGGATTGGACAGCACATCGTAGGCGTTGTTCACTTCCTTGAACTTGTCCTCGAACTCAGGGCCCGCGATGTCGGGGTGGTACTTACGGCTGAGCTTGCGGTATGCCTTCTTGATCTCGTCGTCACTGGCGCCGCGTTCCACACCCAGCGTCTCGTAATAATCTGCCACTTGATTGATCCTTTGTGTTCGTTTGGTCTGCGGGTCATTGTGCCACAGACGGCGGTCAGTCTTGAGTCCGGCCCTCGGAGAGGAAGGCGGTCAAATATCTGGCTACGGCCCTGACGGCGGCCATAGTGGCCGCGTAGTCCATGTGGGTCGGCCCTATGGAGCCAACGAAGGCGATGGGTTCCGTGTCGTTCGTCTGGCTCTCCGTCTCGGATTCGGTTTCGGGTTCGCCTACGGGATCGTTCCCCGCCGCTCCGCTGCGCCCATAGCCACTGCTGACCACGGAAGCATGCAGTAGTCCGGGGGTGTGCATTTCGGAGCCGATGGCCACGCCCACGCCGGATGCATTCGTCTCCTCGCTCAGGTTGCTCATGAGCTTCATCAGCACGACCTGTTCTTCCAGCGCGTCGAAGAGCGGGGCCAGATCGGCCAGGGACCGGGAGTGGGCCAGGTGCGAGGTGCCGGACATGTACAGTTCGTTCGCGCGTTCGTCCAATGCCATCGATTCGAAGGCGTCGGCCAGCGCGTCGGCCACGCCACGCACCGACTCGTAGCCGGCGCTGGCGGCGATGGATCGCACGGTCTCCGCGGATTTCGATAGGGACAGCCCGTCGCATTGCTCGTTGACGGTGTTGGAGAGCCGGTTGATCTCGTCCACGGCGGGCATGGATGCGATGGTCAGGCCGTGCTGGGCCACGCGGCCTGTGTCGGTAATCACCACGGCGAGCAACGTGGTCATGGCAACGGGCACCATCTCCACGTGCCGCAATGTGGCCTTGGCCAGCGATGGCGAGGCGACTACGGCCACTTGACCGGTGATTTCGGACAGCAGTCGTGCCGAACGTTGCAGCGCGTCCTTGAGACTCACCGATCCGGACAGGAAGCTGTTGATGCCGCGGCGTTGCGCCTCGCTGAGCGGCACCACGGTAGCAAGTCGGTCCACAAAGTATCGATAGCCCTTTTCGGTGGGCACGCGACCGGCCGAAGTGTGCGGCTGAATCAGATATCCTTCATCCTCCAGAGCGGACATGTCGTTACGGATGGTGGCCGAACTGACGCCGAGATCATGGTCGCGCGTCAGCGAAGTGGAGCCCACGGGCTCCTGAGAACGGATGTAATCCTCCACCACGGCGCGCAGCACCAGCATGCGTCTTGATTGCGTCATGCGCGCCTCCTTATATATGCATACATATTCATATCAGTCACGGTTCACTCAGGGCGTACCCCGACGGTCGGTTCGCCACGCCGCGACACGCGGGAACCCAGAAATATTGCCTCTTTCTTGGCTCCGCCACGTGCAGGTGGCGCACTTCACCTTAGAACATTGTATTAGCACTCCTTAGGCTTGAGTGCTAATGCGTTCGTTTGCAGCGTAGCAATGTTCACTGTGAACGCTAACAGAACACAAACTACCAAAACACGCCAAAATTGCACCGCAACGTCGCAAACCGACGCTAGCATGGTAATCGCAATGTGAGGGCGTCAAGCGCCCGGCACAAGCCGGATACGCGGCCCGACCAATTGGAAGGAAAGTAATCCATGACCGAATTCAAGGAGACCGAGCTCGACGAGCGCGCCATCAAGATGGCGAAGGTCCTTTCGGCTGACGCGGTTGAGAAGGCAGGCTCCGGCCACCCCGGCTCCCCCGTCTCCCTGGCGCCCGTCGCCTACACGCTGTACCAGCACTTCATCAAGCACGATCCGAATGATCCCAACTGGGAAGGCCGCGATCGCTTCATCCTTTCCGGTGGCCATGCCTCCCTCACCCAGTACGTCCAGCTGTACTTCTCCGGCTACGGCGTGACCCTGGACGACCTTAAGAACTTCCGTGGCGGCGCTGCCACCCGCACCCCGGGCCACCCGGAGTACGGCCTGACCCCGGGCATCGAAATGACCACCGGCCCTCTGGGCCAGGGCTTCGCCTCCGCCATCGGCTTTGCCTACGGCGAGCGTTTCCAGCGCGGTCTGCTTGACCCGGAGACCCCGAAGGAAGATTCCCCGTTCTACCACAAGATTTGGGCCATCTGTGGTGAAGGCGACATCGAGGAGGGCATCTCCGGCGAGGCCGCTTCCCTGGCCGCCAACCAGAAGCTCGGCAACCTGACCGTGATCTTCGACGCCAACCGCATCCAGATCGAAGGCGACACCAACCTGGTGCTGGCCGAGGACGTGCTCAAGCGCTTCCAGGCCTACGGCTGGTACACCGACGAGTTCAGCTTCATCCAGCCCGACGGCTCCTACAAGGAGGACATCGAGGGTCTGGCCGACGTCATCGCCAAGGCCGAAGCCGCCGCCCCGGACCAGCCGAAGCTCATCAAGGTCCACTCCCTGATCGCCTGGCCGACCCCGGGCAAGACCAACGACCCGTCCTCCCACGGCTCCAAGCTGGGCGCCGAGGCCGTCGCCGGCCTCAAGAAACTCCTCGGCTACGATCCGGAGGAGTCCTTCCACGTCGACGAAGAAGCCCTGGCCCACGCCCGCAAGGTCGCCGATCGCGGCCTGGAGGCCCACAAGGCCTGGGACGAGAAGTTCGACGCCTGGCGTAAGGCCAACCCGGACAAGGCCGCCCTGTACGACCGTCTGAAGGCCGGTGAACTGCCGGAAGGCTTCGACAAGGCCCTTGACGACCTTGAGGCCACCTTCGAAGTCGGCAAGGGTGTCGCCACTCGTGGCGCCTCCGGCTCCGTGCTCAACGCCATCGCCGCCGTCATGCCGGAACTCTGGGGCGGCTCCGCCGACCTCGGTGGCTCCAACAAGACCGACCTCAAGGGCGTTGCCACCTTCGCCCCGGCCGAGTGCGCCACCAAGCAGTGGCCGAACTGCAACGAGTTCGGTCGCCAGCTGCACTTCGGCGTGCGCGAGTTCACCATGGGCTGCATCACCAACGGCATCCTGCTGGGTTCCCACACCCGTCCGTTCGGCGGCACCTTCTTCATGTTCTCCGACTACGAGCGTTCCGCCGTTCGTCTGGCCGCCCTCATGCAGATCCCGAACCTGTACATCTGGTCCCACGACTCCGTCGCCGTCGGCGAGGACGGCCCGACCCACCAGCCGGTTGAGCACCTTGCTTCCTTCCGCGCGATTCCTCAGCTTGAGGTCATTCGCCCGGCCGATGCCTTCGAGACCGCCGAGGCTTACCGTTACTTCTTCGAGAAGAAGAACACCCTGCCTGGCGCCATGGTTCTGACCCGTCAGGGTGTCCCGGTTCTTGCCGAGACCGCTGCCAAGGCCAAGGACGGTGTCAAGAAGGGCGCTTACATCCTGGTCGACACCGAGGGTACTCCGGACGTCATCCTCATGGCTTCCGGTTCCGAGGTCCAGTGGGCTGTGGCTGCCGCCAAGACCCTGGCCGGCGAGGGCGTCAAGGCTCGCGTCGTGTCCGTGCCGTCCATGGAATGGTTCGAGGAGCAGGACGCCGAGTACAAGGAGGCTGTGCTTCCGGCCGCTGTCAAGGCTCGTGTCTCCGTCGAGGCCGGCGTTGCCATGCCGTGGTACAAGTACCTCGGTTCCTACGGCAAGCCTGTCTCCATCGAGCAGTTCGGCCTGCAGGGTGACGGCGCTCAGAACATGATCGACCTCGGCATCACCGCCGAGCACGTGGTGGAAGCCGCCAAGGCCTCCATCGCCGAAGTCGAAGCCGCCAAGTGAGCAACTAAGCAATAATTCAATAATTGTTGGCTCCCCTCCCTGAGGGGAGCTGTCAGGCGAAAGCTTGACTGAGGGGAGCAATGCTTGAGCCCACTCCCCTCAGTCCGCGTTGCGGACAGCTCCCCTCTCCCAGGAGAGGGGAGCCTAGGGCTTGAATCCAAGGAGAAAATAAATGACTGAAGCAACTCAGCGTACGTCCGACAACGGCGTTTCCATCTGGCTGGACGACCTGTCCCGCTCCCGCATTGAGTCCGGCTCCCTGCAGGACCTCATCGCCAACAAGAACGTGGTCGGCGTTACCACCAACCCATCCATCTTCCAGAAGGCCCTGAGCCAGGTCGGCCCGTACGACGCTCAGCTCAAGGAGCTCGGCAAGGTTGACGTTGAGACCGCTGTCCGCGAGCTCACCACCACCGACGTGCGCAACGCCACCGACATCTTCCGCGAGATCGCTGAGGCTACCGACTTCGTCGACGGCCGCGTCTCCATCGAGGTCGACCCGCGTCTGGCCCACGACACCGAGAACACCGCCAAGCAGGCTGTGGAACTCTGGGAGAAGGTCAACCGTCCGAACGCCATGATCAAGATTCCGGCAACCCTCGAAGGCCTGCCGGCCATCACCGCCACCCTGGCCAAGGGTATCTCCGTCAACGTCACCCTGATCTTCTCGCTCGAGCGCTACGAGCAGGTCATCGACGCCTTCATCGAGGGCATCGCCCAGGCTGACGCCAACGGCCACGACCTGAAGCACATCGGCTCCGTCGCTTCCTTCTTCGTGTCCCGCGTGGACACCGCTGTCGACAAGCTGCTGGAAGCCAACGGCTCCGACGAGGCCAAGGCTCTGGAGGGCAAGGCCGCTGTGGCCAACGCTCGCCTGGCTTACGAACTCTTCGAGAAGAAGTTCGCCGAGGATCCGCGTTGGGCCGACCTGGCTGCCAAGGGCGCCAAGGTTCAGCGTCCGCTGTGGGCTTCCACCGGCACCAAGAACGCCGCCTACTCCGACTGCAAGTACGTTGACGAGCTCGTTGCCAAGCACATCGTCAACACCATGCCGGAGAAGACCCTGAACGCTCTGGCCGACCACGGCAACGGCGCTCCGTCCATCGAGGGCACCTACGAAGAGTCCCACGCCATCATCAACAAGCTGGCTGAGCTCGGCATCAACCTCAAGGACGTCACCGACAAGCTGGAGGCCGACGGTGTCGCTGCCTTCATCAAGTCCTGGGATTCCGTGCTGGCTGACGTCCAGTCCGGCATCGACCGCGTGAACGCCTGAGATTTGACGACTGATGCGTGTTTAGCGCACTAGTTGATTAGCTCACAGAAGCTCCGACCCCAACCGGTCGGGGCTTCTTTCGTTTGTTGCTACAGTGGTACGAGCATATGAGAGAAAGGCCGAACCGTAATGAACAAACTTGTCGCACGCCAGCGGTTGGTGATGACCTTCACCTTCTTTTCGATGTTCTTCGGAGCGGGCAATCTGATTTTTCCGCCGTTCGTCGGCGCGCAGGCCGGTTCCGCGACCATACCGGCGGCCATCGGTTTCATCGTCTCCGCAGTCGGCCTGCCGATTCTCGGCGTGCTGGCGGTCACCTTCGCCGGCGGTTTCGACAAACTCGCCAGCCGGGTCTCCCCCAAATTCGCCTTGTTCCTCGGCGTGGCGATCATGCTCACCATCGGCCCGTGCTTTGCGATTCCGCGTACGGCGACCACCTCATTCGAAATGATGGTGGCTCCTTTCGTACCGTCCTCCTATGGCTGGCTGGCCCAACTCATCTACTCGCTCGTGTTCTTCACGCTGGCGTTCCTGTTTGCCCAGCATCCCGAGAAACTCTCCAAAGTGCTCGGCCGATTCATGGGACCGTTGCTGCTGGTGCTCATTGCTGTCCTGTTCATCGCCTGCCTGATCCACGGCATCGGCACCCCGGCCAACCCGATGGGCGACTACTCCACAAACCAGATCGCACGCGGCTTCCTCGACGGCTACCAGACCATGGACCTGCTCGCCGCGCTCTACTTCGGCATCGTGATCTCTGCGAATATCCGCGCCCAACAAGTCGATGACGAATCGCAAGTGCAGAAGGAGACCGCGTATGCCGGGCTCGGCACCGGCGTACTGCTGATCGTGATTTACGGCGCGCTAAGCTACGTGGGCGTGGTGTCCGGCGCCATCGCCACCATCGACCCCACCAAAGACACGGGCGCGACCGTGCTCACCAACCTCACCTCATCCCTGTTCGGCACGTTCGGTACCGCGTTCCTTGGCATCGTGTTCGTCATCGCCTGCCTCAACGTATGCACCGGACTGATCGGCACCTGCGCCACCTACTTCCATACTCGGTTCCGGACCGTCGCCGGCCGAACGTTGAGCTACCGCACCTGGCAGGTCATCTTCACCGTGTTCAGTTTCATCGTGTCCAATGCCGGGCTAAGCGCGATCATCAAGGTTTCCGTGCCGGTGTTGTCCGCACTGTATCCGATCGCCATCGTGCTGGTACTGCTGACGCTGACCCACAAGTCGCTCGGCGCGCGATTCCCGCGCGTCTACTTCTGGACCGTGCTGCTGGTGGGCATCGCATCCTTCGCCACCTGCATCTCCAGTTTGGTCGCCGTCTTCGGCGGTTCCATCGGCTGGCTGGACGCGGCGCTGGCTATGCTGCCTTTGCAGCAATACCAGCTCGGCTGGGTGGTCCCGGCTATCCTCGGTGTTGCCATTGGTATCGCCGATGCTCCGCGACGGTAGTTCTTCCCGGTCTGTGCCGGAGTCTGGCGGTCGGTCGGTGATGGCGGCTGCCGCAGTATCCCTCCTATAAAGCGGCATACAGAATTCCTGTATGCCGCTGGTCTCCGCCCATCTGCCATAGTTATACTAGCATCATCGACGACGGCGATAACGGCATAAGGTGGGGTGAGTCATGGACACCAGTGATAGACAGATAGCGGAAACCGGCCGGAATCGCGAGCTTGGGCTGATTCCGGCCATGGTGATGGCGGTTGTTGCGACGCTCAGTGGTGCCGGTGTATCGTTCGCGCCATTATATGAGCGCATTTGGGGCGGCATGATGTTGCATCCGAATTGTCCGGCGATTGGCAGAATGACCTACTATCTCTCGGGCCAAGCAACTGACGATTATGGAGCCTGCGTCACCTCACCACTGTGGTTTATGACGGTGACTGCGCTGAGTGTTGTCGCGATTCTCTGTCTGACTGTTGCGGGAGTACAGGGCTTTTCGCGCCATCGGCTCTGTTCGGTGTTTAGTGTTCTTATTGCGGCAGTGGCTGTTGCGATCATATTGGTGTTGAGTGCGAATACCAAGATTGTAACGTTGTGGGCGATGTATGCGGTGACGTGGCTGGTGCACGCCATAGTCACCTCATATCTGAGCAACGGTTGGATACGAATCGCGCGACTGTTGTTCGTATGGCAGATTGGCGTGATGCCGGTATTCGTCACCGAATATTCAGTATCCGACGAGGTCAACTTCAGCGGCGGCGCAACCATCGCTTGCGGACTTGGACTTGCGGCATATGCGCTGGTGCAATGCGCCTCTCTTACCATCGACTCGCAAAACAACAGTAATCGAATCACGCCAGAACGCAGTGGTATACGGGCTACCTCCTTGCACGACCTGTTCCACACCATCAGCATCAACGCATCCGCCATACGCAATTGCTCTGTTCCCGTTGCCCTGTTCTGGTCAGGTATCACGTTCTTTACCTACAGCTACAACACTGGTAGACACACCGATTTCTGCCCAGCGCTATCGGCAACTGACAATGCAGGTCTTGTCGCTTATTGCATCGGCCATGAAGCTTTGGGACTGCTGACCGTCGTGTTGTGCGTGCTGCCATTGTTCTCCCTGCTTTCGGCGATTACGGCCATCACGTTGGCTGCACGCAACGCAAATAACGGCGGTAACGCTGCCAATGCCGATGGCTCTCGAAATTCAGCCGCCGTGTGCTATCTGCTCCTGGCAACCGCACTGTCCGCCACGGCCTTCGTCATCGCCTTCACCTTGGCATAGCGCGGACCACCATGCCGCGGTTCGCGCGATCGCTGGGATACAGCGCTTCCTGCGCACGACGCGACACCACCGGCATAAGATCTCCTTCATATCACGAAACAATCGAGCGTGTTCGTTTGCGCCAAGGATCAGCTCTGCCAGTAGTAGCTGAAGAAGTCGGAGATCTCCCCCATGGTTTCGCGCAGCATGCCCATGCGCGGCAGGTACACCACGCGGAAGTGGTCGGGGCGATGCCAGTTGAACGCGCCGCCGTGGCTGATGAGGATGTGCTTGTCATGCAGCAGGTCGAGCGCGAACTGCTCGTCCGAGTGGATGTTGAAGCGTTTGACGTCGATCTTCGGGAAGATGTAGAACGCGGCCTTCGGCTTGACGGCGGTGATGCCGGGAATCTGGTTGAGCATGTCGTAGACGAGGTCGCGCTGGTCGTGCACGCGGCCGCCCGGCACGATGTAGTCGTTGACGCTCTGGTGGCCGCCAAGCGCGGTCTGCACCACGGACTGGGCGGGCACGTTCGAACACATGCGCATGTTGGCGAGCATGTTGAGGCCCTCGATGTAGTCCTTGGCAATGCGCTTGTTGCCGGACAGGATCATCCAGCCGATGCGGTAGCCGGCGATCATGTGCGATTTCGACAGGCCGGAGAAGGTCACGCAGAACAGGTCCGGGGCCATCGAGGCGATGGAGATGTGCTGCAGGCCGTCCATGACGAGGCGATCGTAGATTTCGTCGGAGAAGATGATGAGCTGGTGTTCGCGCGCGATGTCGACGATCTGCTGGAGCACTTCCTTTGGGTAAAGTGCGCCGGTGGGGTTGTTCGGGTTGATGATGACAATCGCCTTGGTGTTGCTGGTGATCTTGGAGCGGATGTCGTCGATGTCCGGATACCATTCGGACTGTTCGTCGCACAGGTAGTGCACGGCGGTGCCGCCGGCCAGGTTCACGCAGGCGGTCCACAGCGGGTAGTCCGGGGAGGGCACGAGCACTTCGTCGCCGGTGTCGAGCAGCGCGGACATGGACAGGTTGATGAGCTCGCTGACGCCGTTGCCGGTGTAGATGTCGTCGATGGTGACGTTCGGGATGTTCTTCAGCTGCGCGTACTGCATGATGGCCTTGCGCGCGGAGAACAGGCCCTTGGACGGCGAGTAGCCTTCGGTGTCGGTGAGCTGGTGGGCCATGTCGTAGACGACTTCGTCCGGCGTGCGGAAGCCGAAGGGTGCCGGGTTGCCGATGTTCAATTTCAGGATGTGGG
>BABE01000207.1_pt1 | contig 9908 bp, 7 predicted proteins | sample 270308 | NCBI WGS metagenome assembly BABE01 (sample SAMD00036534, study PRJNA27875) | human gut metagenome | isolation source: feces from healthy human sample In-E, | reverse complement strand
CGTCCTTGGCCCAGGCGCGCTCGTTCAGCTCGCCCAGAGTCATGAGCTCGGAAAGCTGCGCGGCGTCGTTCGCGTCGGCTAGGGAGCCGGGGCGCAGGCCATCGCCCAGAGAGAACGCCACGTCGTACTTGGCGAAGATGTCGCACAGCTCGTCGAAGTGCGTGTACAGGAAGCTCTCCTGGTGGTGGCGCAGGCACCAGTCGGCCATGATGGAGCCACCGCGGGAGACGATGCCGGTCACGCGGTTGGCGGTCAGCGGCACGTAACGCAGCAGCACGCCGGCGTGGATGGTCATGTAATCCACACCTTGCTCGCACTGTTCGATTACGGTGTCGCGGAACAGTTCCCAGCTCAGCTTGGAGGCATCATCCTCGACCTTTTCGAGGGCCTGGTACATCGGCACGGTGCCGATCGGCACGGGGGAGTTGCGAAGAATCCACTCACGGGTGGTATGGATGTCGTTACCGGTGGACAGGTCCATCACGGTATCGGCGCCCCACTTGGTGGCCCACGTCAGCTTCTCCACTTCCTCATCGATGGAGGAGGTGACGGCCGAGTTGCCCATGTTGGCGTTGAGCTTGGTCAGGAAGGCGGATCCGATAATCATCGGCTCGGTCTCGGGGTGGTTGATGTTGCAGGGCATCACCGCGCGGCCGGCGGCCAGCTCGGAGCGCACGAGCTCCACATCGCAGTTCTCGCGGGTGGCCACGTACTGCATCTCCGGGGTGATGATGCCGTGGCGGGCGTACCACATCTGGGTGATCGGGTGGTCCTTGGCGCGCATCGGCTCATGCTTGCGTCCACGCCATTCCTTGGTGGCGCGGCCGCGCTTGATGGCGCGCTTGCCATCGTCCTCAAGGTTGCGGCGGCGACCCTCGTAGTCTTCGATGTCGCCGCGGTCGCGGATCCAGTCGAGACGCAGGGGCTTCAAGCCTTCCTTCGGGTCGCACTTGGGGCCTTCGGTGTTGTAGTCGCGGAACGGCGGGTTCGGGCCCACGCCGGGCGTGTCGCTCAGCTTGATTTCGGTGTACGGCACTTCCAGGTCGTAGGAACCATACTGATAGGTGAACGGTACGGACTTGGTCTTGCGGATGTGCGCCTTGTCGCGCTGCTTGGAACCACGGGCGGCGATGTCCACGCGCTGCTGCTTGGCAAGCTTCTGGGCATCCTTGGCGTCCTTGGCGTTGGTGAACTTCTTCTCAGTGGCCTCGGAACCGGGCTTCGCGGCCCCTTCCTGAGCAGCCTGAGTGTCAGTAGCGGGGGTGTGGGTTACGACGCGCGGAGCGTAGCCGTGCTTCTTGTCGCCGCGGACGGCCTTCCAGCCTTCGACCATGGTGCGCGCGGCCTCTTCCGGGTTCTCGGCACCCGCGATGGCGGAGACCACGAACCAGCCAGCAGCCTTGGTATCGGCGAGCATGGCCATATCGGCTGCGGTCACGCCGCCGCCCACGACCACCGGGAATTCGCTGGCAACGCAGATGGTGTTGATCTGGGCGGCGTCCAGCGTCTTGCCGGAGCCGTCGTTGCCGCCCACGGAAGCCTCGGGCTTGGTGGTGGAGACGTGCAGAGGACCGGCGCCAATGTAGTCGATGCAGCCGTCGGGCAGCTCGTTGATGAGCCGAACGAGGCTTTCGGTCTCAGCCGACAGGCCCACGATGGCCTCGTCGCCGAGCAGGGCGCGGGCTTCGCGCGGCTCCATGTCGGTCTGGCCGATGTGCACACCGTCCACCTTGATGCCCTTGCGGCGGGCCTGCCACACCACGTCGGCACGGTCGTCGATCACAAAGGCCACGGAATCGGACTTCTCATTGTCCTCGATGATTTGCGCGATGTCGCGAGCCATGTCGGTCAGCTCAGAGGCATCGGCCTCCTTGGCGCGCAGTTGGATGAAGGTTGCGCCGCCGTGCAGAGCCTGATCCACCACGTCGGTCAGCGGACGGCCTTTGCAGTCCTCCGGCCCCACCACGAAGTACGCGGACAGGTCGAAGCTGTCGCGCATGGAGGCGTATGGGTATTCATTACTCATTATTATTCCTGCTTTTGTTGTTTCTTGTGGAAGTCTTATTGGAAAAAACTGTTATGAGCTCCCTCATCAGAGGGAACTGAAACTACTGCACCAATATCTCGGATTCCGCCACCTGTTCGGCGGTCACATTCCACAGCGCGTCAAGGAACGCAACTTGGAACGAGCCCGGTCCGTGCGAAGTTGTATCGGCCACCTCTCCCGCGCGGTTGTACAGCAGAGACGCGGACAGGGCGGCGGTCAACGGATCGGAGACCGCCAAATACGTGGCAGCCACGCCGCCCAGCGAGCAGCCGGCACCGGTGATCTTGGTCATCATCGCGCTGCCGCCCGGCAGTCGGTACACGGTTTCGCCATCGGTCACCAGATCGGCGATGCCGGACACGGCCACGGCGCAGCGGGTGGAAGCGTCATGGGAGGAATGCTTGGCGTGCTGTTCGGTCAGATACTGTGCCAGCGCCACCGCCGCGCCGGTTGCGGACTCCACGTCGTCGACGGATTCCACTCCGGCGGGGCGGTGCTCGGAAGCGTCCCCCACGGTTTCGGTATTGAGCCCCCACATGTTCGCCAGCGCGATTACCTCGGATGCATTCGCGCGAATCATGGTCGGGGGAGCGGCCTTGAAGGCCTGAAGAATGGCGGTACGGGTGCGGCCGATGCCGGCGGCCACCGGGTCGAGCACCCACGGCTTGTCCAAGTAGTTGAGTCGCTGGGCGATTTCGGGCAGTGCGTCCTTATAGAACGGCAGCAGCGTGCCCACGTTGATGTAGTTCGCGCCCGCGATTTTCGCGGTTTCGATCACGTCGTCCGGCAGGAAACTCATGGCCGCAGTGCCGCCGGCCGCCAGTTGCGCGTTGGCAACCAAATTGATGGTCACAAAATTGGTGAATGACTGGGCCAACGGAGTCGTCTCGCGTACGCGGCGAACGGCATCGGCGATATTGTCACGGATGGGTGAATCGGCTGGAACCGGAGTCCCGGCGGTATAACCGCTGGACACGCCGGTAAACGATGATGCACTATTGCTCATTTACTGCTCCCTACGATGGTCTTAACCAACAGGTTCTAAGGGTCAGGCTCAGGCCTTTCTCAACTCGCGAACCACATGCGAGTTCCCCTGCATTACAGTGCCGACGCTATGCGCCAACATGGACATTATCGTGACGGATTTGTTCGATACGTGTCGTCAGGTCTGGCGCGTCCCCGTCCATTCGTGATACATAGACGCCTCCGCCGAGCAACATCTCCCGAATTTGTGACGCTGACGCGATGTCAGTGGCACAAATTCGGGAAGGGTAAAACAACAGGAACAATATGGAGGTGTTGCGATATAGGAATCGCTGCGAACGGCCGCTCGTGAGACGCGGAACATATACCGGACAATGCCGCCTGACCTGTCACCATATACGGCTATCCTGAAGCGGTTGTTATTAGACCCCAAACCGTTCAAACCAGAAGGTGCATTGTGGCTCAGTCCAAACTCGATGAAGTCGTATCCCTTGCGAAGCGTCGCGGCTTCGTGTTCCCCGCCGGCGAAATTTACGGCGGCACCCGTTCCGCTTGGGATTACGGCCCTCTCGGCGTCGCTCTCAAGGACAATATCAAGCGTGAATGGTGGCGCTCCATGGTCGTCACCCGTCCTGATGTCGTCGGTGTCGACACTTCCATCATTCTGCCGCCCGAAGTGTGGGTGGCGTCCGGCCACGTGAGCGTGTTCAACGATCCGCTCGTCGAGTGTCTCAACTGCCACAAGCGCAACCGCGCCGACAAGCTCGAGGAATCCTACGCCGAGAAGCACGGCGACAAGATGCCGGAAAACGGCATGAAGGACATCGTCTGCCCGAACTGCGGCACCCGTGGCCAGTGGACCGAACCGCGCGACTTCAACATGATGCTGCGCACCCACCTCGGCCCGGTCGAGGACGAGAACAGCCTGCACTACCTGCGTCCGGAGACTGCACAGGGCATCTTCGTGGACTTCAAGAACGTGATGACCTCTTCCCGTTCCAGGCCGCCGTTCGGCATCGCCAACATGGGTAAGTCCTTCCGTAACGAGATCACCCCGGGTAACTTCATCTTCCGCACCCGTGAGTTCGAGCAGATGGAGATGGAGTTCTTCGTCACGCCCGGCACCGATGAGGAATGGCACCAGTACTGGATCGACGCCCGCACCCGCTGGTACATCGACCTCGGCGTCAAGCCGGAGAACCTGCGCCACTACGAGCATCCGAAGGAGAAGCTCTCCCACTACTCCAAGCGCACCGTGGACATCGAATACAAGTTCGGCTTCCAGGGTTCCGACTGGGGCGAGCTCGAAGGCATCGCCAACCGTACCGATTACGATTTGAGCGCGCACTCCAAGCACTCCGGCGAAGACCTGAGCTACTTCAACCAGGCCACCGGCGAGAAGTACGTGCCGTACGTCATCGAACCGGCCGCCGGCCTGACCCGCTCCCTGATGTGCTTCCTCGTGGACGCCTACGATGTGGACGAGGCCCCGAACACCAAGGGCGGCGTTGACAAGCGCACCGTGCTGCGTCTCGACCCGCGTCTGGCCCCGGTCAAGGCCGCCGTGCTGCCGCTGAGCAAGAAGCCTGAACTGCAGACCGTGGCCCAGAACCTGGCCGACGACCTGCGCTTCAACGAGTGGATGATCGACTACGACGAGTCCGGTGCCATCGGTCGTCGTTACCGTCGTCAGGACGAGATCGGCACCCCGCTGTGCATCACCGTGGACTTCGACACCCTCGAGGACCACGCCGTGACCATCCGTGAGCGTGACACCATGGCCCAGGAGCGCGTCGCTCTTGACAAGGTGGCCGATTACGTGGCCGCCCGCATCGGCGAGAAGCGCACCCGCGTGCCCCTGAAGCCCGTGGAAATGGGCGGTGAGCCTTGGCCTGAGTCCGGCGTTCAGGAAGCCGGCGGCCTGTACTAAGCCGGAGTCGCACAACTTGGGCTCCCCTCTGTGGGCTGAGCCGTAAGGAAAACATCCCAGTGGGCTGTTTGTAGGCGAAGTGGCGGCGATAGACGCCGGGGCTCCTCTCTCAGGGGAGCCCCTACTTATTTTCTTAGGAATCACATGGCACAATCCGAATCCGAAACAGTGCTCACCGAGCATCACGAGACCGACAACCTCGACCCACGTACGGACGCGCCGGCGCGCCCCGGGACCCCGGTGCATATCGCCCCGGTCCAACTCGGCAACATCACCGTGCCGACCCCGGTGGTGCTCTCGCCGATGGCGGGAGTGACCAACTGGCCCTTCCGCGTGATTTGCGAGGAATATGGTCCCGATGGACTCTACGTGGCCGAGATGATCACCGCTCGAGCCCTCGTGGCGCATAACCCGAAAGCACTGCGCCTCTGTCATTTCGCCAAAAGCGAAAAAATCCGTTCACTGCAGTTGTACGGCGTGAACCCCTCCATCACCGAACAGGCGGCGAAAATCGTGGTCGACGGCAACATGGCCGACCATGTGGATCTGAACTTCGGTTGCCCGGTGCCCAAGGTCACTCGTCGAGGCGGTGGTTCGGCCTTGCCTTGGAAAACCGACATTTTCACTGAGCTATTACAGCGCGTGGTCGCCGTATGCGAGCCGGCGGGCATCCCCGTCACCGCGAAGATCCGCGTCGGCATCGACCATAACCATGAGACCTTCCTCGAAGCCGGACACATCGCGCAGGAGGAGGGCTGCAAGGCCGTAACCCTGCATGCCCGTACCACCGCCGAATACTATGGCGGTCATTCCGACTGGTCCCGCATCGGCGAGCTCAAGGAACACCTCAACATTCCGGTATTCGGCAATGGCGATATCTGGGGTGCCGAGGATGCGCTCGAAATGGTGCGCGAGACCGGCTGCGACGGTGTGGCCATCGGCCGCGGATGCCAGGGCCGGCCGTGGCTGTTCGCCAACATCAAAAACGCCTTCGAGGGCAATCCCGAACGGCTCAACCCGAATCTGGGCGAGGTCTGCCGCGTGATTCACCGTCATGCCGAGCTGCTTACCGAGTTTTATGAGGGCGATGAGATGATGGCCGTCCACGATCTGCGCAAGCACATCGCCTGGTATCTGAAAGGATTCCCGGTGGGCGGCTCCACCCGCAAGGCCTTTATGGAATGCGAGAGCCTGGCCGATGTGGACCGCGAGATCGGCAAGCTCGACCCGACTATCGAATACCCGCCACGCGTGGTCGACAAACCGCGCGGCCGCGTGCGTTTCGCCAAGAAGGTGCACTTGCCGTATGGCTGGTTGGAATCGCGTACCACCACCCACGAAGAGCGTGAGGCGCTCTTCGGTGACGACCCAATGGACGCCAGTTACTGAGAAAATACTGAAAATACACGCAACACGCGCCATTCTGCGCGTGAATTTCCCTCCAAGAGTAGCCTGTTTGCGCTACTCTTGGGTGTAACCGTGAAGTGACAGGAGCCAAACGTGAGCGAGATCGCGCAGAATGAGTTCAACGACAAGACCAACATCAAGGTTGTTGGCGTCGGCGGTGCCGGCGGTAATGCCGTCAATCGCATGATTGCCGAGGGATTACAGAATGTTGAATTTGTGGCGGTAAATACCGATGCGAAGGATCTTCTGCGCTCTGATGCGGATGTCAAGATTTCCCTTTCCGATAAGTCCAGTCGTGGTCTCGGTGCTGGTGCCGACCCGGAGCGTGGAGCCAAGGCGGCCCAGGACCACCAGTCGGATATCGAAGAGGCGCTTAGGGGTGCCGACATGGTGTTCGTCACCTGCGGCGAGGGCGGTGGCACCGGTACTGGCGCCAGCCCGATCGTCGCTCGTGCGGCTCATCAACAGGGTGCTCTCACCATCGCGGTTGTTACTCGTCCGTTCAGCTTCGAAGGCCCTCAGCGTTCCGCTTCCGCCGAATACGGCATCGACAACCTGCGCAAGGAAGTCGACGCGCTGATCGTCATTCCGAACGATCGCCTGCTCGAGCTTTCCGACCGTTCCATCGGCATCATTGAGGCCTTCAAGACCGCTGATACCGCACTGCTTGCCGGTGTTCAGGGCATCACTGACCTGATTTCGATGAACTCCTATATTCACGTCGACTTCAACGATGTGAACTCCATTCTTCGTGGTGCTGGTACTGCGCTGTTTGGTATCGGTTCCGCACGGGGAGAGGATCGTGCCACGCAGGCCGCCGAAATCGCCATCAGCTCTCCGCTGCTTGAGGAAAGCATCGAAGGCGCACACGGTGCGCTGATCAACATCGCCGGTCCGACCGACCTGAAGTTGCAGGAGGCCTCTGCTGCCACCGAACTGGTGCGCAAGGCCATTCACCCTGAAGCCCAGATTATTTGGGGTCTTGCTCTGGACGATGCTTATGGCGATGAAGTGCGTGTCACTGTTATTGCTGCTGGTTTTGACCCCGTCGCCGCTCAAGATGACGACACTCAGAGCACGGTGACGCCGGTTGTGCCAACCGCCGCCGATCCTGCGACTCCCGTGGCACAGCCAGCTCCAGCACCGGCACCGGCTGCACAGCCCGCTGCCACTGCCCAACCGGCATTCACACCGGCTATCGGTGACTCCGCATCGTTGCCTTTTGATGATCCGACTTCCGCTCATCCGAATATCGCCGTGAACGATCCGGCTGGCGATCTCGACATCCCTGACTTCCTGCGCTGAAAGGATTGATCCATGGCTGGGTTCATGAAAAACGCGATGTCCTATCTGGGCATGAGTGACGTTGTGGACGATGAGGACGACTACATCGAGGAGGACGAGGAGCAGAAGCCGGCTTCGAAGTCCGCATTTGATTCCGACCATACGGTCACGCCGCTGGCGTCAACCACCGCGCCTGCCGCATCGTCGACTACCAAGCCGTTCCCCGGTGGCCGTGTGAACAGAATCACCACCATCCATCCGAAGTCATATGAGGATGCTCAACTGGTCGGCCGCGCATTGCGTGACGGTGTTCCGGTCGTACTGAATCTCACTGGTGTGGCCGAAGCCGTGGCATATCGCATCGTGGACTTCTCCGCCGGCGTGGTGTTCGGCGTGCGTGGTTCCCTTGAGCGTGTCACTCCGCGCGTGTTCCTGTTGAGCCCGGCGCAGGTGAACATCAAGGTCGAAGAGCCGACAAAACCAGCCTCGGCACACGATTTGTTCGCTGACTGACCGGTTCAGTAGTTTTCGCATTCGACGTTATATCGGTATTCGGCCGACTCCCAGCAAGGAGTCGGCCGATTCTTATTGTGCTCCGAGCAAACTTTTCATGCGCGGTTGTTAGTCTGTCAGCATGCTTTCCTTAGTGTTCTCTCTGATCGGCCGCATTCTTGCATGGCTCATCAACGCGTATATCACGGTTCTGTTCGTGCGCATGATTCTGGACTGGGTCTCCGTTCTCGCACGAAACTGGTATCCACGTGGTGTGGTGGCCCAGCTGATCAATATTGTGTATTCCATTACCGAACCCCCTCTGCGCTGGCTACGTCGCTATATTCGCCCATTGCCGCTCGGTTCGATTTATCTTGATGTCAGCTTCATTGTGCTGTATTTTGCGCTGGTGGTACTGGAAAGTGTTGTTCTGATAGTGTTCTGAGGCCGTTTTTGACCCGCCGGAGGCATATATCTGGCATAAAAACCCACGTCGAATGTTCTGAAACGATGGGGTCGTGATAGCATTCTGACTTGAGACCAACGTAAGTGCGGGCGATGCCCCAAAGCGAGGTGCAAGATTTATGGCTCTGTTGACGCCGAAGGATATTAGGGAGCATACCTTCCAGACTGTTCGATTCAAGGAAGGTTATGATGTCGACGAGGTCGATGACTTCCTTGATCAGGTCACGGAAACCGTCGAGGCTCTTGGACGTCAGGCGGTAGCCGGCGGTCAGGCCACCCAGACTCTGGGTCCTGACGTGACCAACCTTAATGCGAAGATCTCCGATCTTACCGGTCAGGTGCAGCAACTCGAGTCGGAGAATGCTGGTTTGAAGAACGCTGTGGCTCAGGCCCAGCAGGCCGCTCAGGCTGGCAATGATCAGGCAGCACAGCTTGTCTCTGCCAAGCTCAGCGAAGCCGAGGAATCCAACCGCGCGCTGTCCTCCCAGAATGAGCAGCTCAAGGGTCAGGTCGATCAGCTGAACGCTCAAATCGATCAGCTCACCGCTCAGGCTGCTCAGGCCTCCGGTGACCAGGAGGCTGTCGGTCAGCAGATCGCCGCCATTCAGCAGGAACGTGATCAGTTCCGCGCGGCCAATGAGGAGCTGTCCCGTCAGCTCGCCGCCGCTCAGCAGCAGGGTTCCGCCGCTCAGCAGCAGTCCGCTCAGATCGCTGAGCTGTCCCGTCAGCTCGAAGAAGCCAAGCAGCGTGAAAACCAGCTTCGTGCTCAGGTTTCCAAGGTTGAGCCGAGCACCGAGACCGGTTCTCTGCAGAAGATCGCTGGCGCCGCTTCCATGCCGGGCACCGAGCCCGAGCGCGCCACCGCCATGCTGACCCTGGCTATGCAGCTGCACGATCAGTACGTGGAGAAGGGCAAGAACAAGGCCAAGGAAATCACCGAGGCCAGCCAGAACAAGTACAACGATCTGGTCACCAAGGCCAACAACTACTCCGAGCGTACCCGTTCCGAGGCCGACGACTACTCCACTCGTACTCGTTCCGACGCCGACACCTATTCGGATCGTACCCGTTCCGAGGCCGACGCTTACCGTGACCAGACTCACGCGGATGCCGAGACCTACTCCCAGAACACCCGTTCTGAGGCCGACGCATACTCCGGTAAGACTCGTCAGGATGCGCGACACTACTCGCAGTCTCAGCACGATGACGCTGACGACTACNAGTAAGGAAGTGCAGCAGCGTGCCGCCGAGTATGACAAGAACACTCGTTCTGCGGCTGATGCGTACGAACAGAACACC
>BABE01000203.1_pt1 | contig 9947 bp, 5 predicted proteins | sample 270308 | NCBI WGS metagenome assembly BABE01 (sample SAMD00036534, study PRJNA27875) | human gut metagenome | isolation source: feces from healthy human sample In-E, | reverse complement strand
GGCACTGCTCGATCAGCTGTTTCGGCTGGTGGGCGAGAGATTCTTCGTCTCGTGGGCTCCACCCTGGGCGGCCTGACCCTGCGGCATTGATCCACGGGGATGAGTCTCGAGTTCGGCCTGGTCGAGCATCATCTTCAGGCTCACGAAATGGTNCCTGAGCGTGGAGGGCGCGAGCCGCTTGGAGAGCACGCGCATGCATGGGCGCACATGGTCAGGTGTCAGATCCGTGAGGCGAACGCAGCCGATGACCTCCATGCACGCGTGGATCCTGCCGGCGCGTGTCCGGTATGTGGTGGGCTTGACGTTGAGCCGGTACTCCTCCAGCCACCGTTCCGCGTAATCCTTCAGATACGGCGACTTGGCTCCGGGCAGCAGACCGGTGCGCTCCATCTCCGCGATCCTCGCGTCGAACCGTTCGCGCGCGCCCGCCTTCGTGCGACCCTTGGCCGAGACGTAGCGACGTTTGCCCGTGGCGGGGTCGCGGCCGACCTCACGCCGGAACTCCCACGAGCCATCCTTGCGGTGGATGATGCTTCCCGCACCCTTCGTGCGTCGTCTGCCGTTCGTCGCCATGATGTTCCTCCCTTGTCGGGAGCGCCTTCGAGCATCCGCTACAAGCGCCCTCAAAAAGGGCACTCTATTGGCACACTATCCGGGCCACAAACGGCCAGATACGGGGCATAATCGGCCATTCTTCAATAATCGAAAAACGGCGCGATTCCACAGTTCCGAAGACTCGAAAACGTTGGAATCACGCCGTTCTCTAGGGTGTTCACACCCTACTTCGAGACGTTGAACTTGAACTCCACAATATCTCCGTCGGCCATGACGTAGTCGCGGCCCTCCTGACGGAGCTTGCCTTCCTCCTTGATCTTGGCCATGGAGCCGTCGGCGGCCACGAAATCGTCGTAGGAGACGATGTCGGCCTTGATGAAGCCCTTTTCGAAGTCGGTGTGAATCACGCCGGCGGCCTGCGGGGCGGTCCAGCCCTTGTGGATCTGCCAGGCGCGCACTTCCTTGACGCCTGCAGTCAGGAAGGTCTGCAGTCCAAGGATGTCGAAGCCGACGCGGGCCAACTGGTCAAGGCCGGATTCGCTTAAGCCCGCGTCCTCGAGCATTTCGCGGGCATCCGCCTCGTCGAGCTCGGTCAAGTCTGCCTCGAACTGAGCGTTGAGGAACACGGCCGGAGCCGGGGCCACGGATGCGGCGAGCTTAGCCTGCAGGTCCTTGTTGGCCAGCTCGTTGTCGTCCACGTTGAACACGTAGATGAACGGCTTGGCGGTCATCAGATGCAGGTCGTAGACGGAATCCTTGTCGAAGCGGCCTTCGCGTGCGGCCTTGTCGAGCGTCTCGCCGGCTTCAAGGATGGTCTTTGCCTGCTTGACTGCGTCCATGTAGGCCGGCTCGATCTTCTTGCCCCTCAGATCCTTCTCCAGCTTGGGCAGCGCGTTTTCGATGGTCTGCAGGTCGGCGAGGATCAGCTCGGTGTTGATGGTGTCGATGTCGTCGGCCGGATCCACCTTGCCGTTGACGTGGACGATGTCATCGTCCTCGAAGGCGCGCACGACCTCGCAGATCGCGTCCGCCTCGCGGATGTTGGCCAGGAACTTGTTGCCCAGGCCTTCGCCTTCGGAGGCGCCCTTGACGATGCCGGCGATGTCCACGAAGGTCACCGTGGCGGGCACGACCTTTTCGGTGTGGACCAGCTTGGCCAGCACGGGCAAACGCTTGTCCGGCAATGGTACGATGCCGGTGTTCGGCTCGATGGTGGCGAACGGGTAGTTTTCGGCCAGCACGTTGTTGCGGGTCAGTGCGTTGAACATGGTGGACTTGCCGACGTTGGGCAGTCCGACGATTCCGATAGTAAGAGACATGATTCCAAGTCTAGGGAGAAGCTGGACACCTTGAACCTGCATGTGGTGAACCGGCCATATGCAAAGGCCTCCGAGCATACGGCTCGAAGGCTTTGACTGTGATATGCGAATATACGCGAACTCTGATTGGCAGTCAGCCGACGATGGCATCGACGGCGTCGATGACCGAGCCGCGGAAACCGTCCTTTTCGAGCTGGGCGACGCCCTTGATGGTGGTGCCGCCGGGCGAGCACACGGCGTCCTTCATGGCCCCGGGATGGGTTTCGGTGGCCATGTAGAGCGCGCCGACACCTTCGACCATCTTGGCGGCGAGCCGGTAGGCGGTGGCTCGCTGCAGACCGTACTGCACGCCGGCGTCGCCCAAGGCCTCGATGTACATGTCAGTGAAGGCGGGCGCGCAGCCGGCCACCACCATGGCGATGTTCATATGCGCGGTGTCCACGCGCTCGATGAGGCTGATCGGCCCGAACAGCTGCTCGAAGGTTTCGGTTTCGTCGTCGGTCAGGGTGTTGACGGATTCGGTGACGAGCACGCCCTTGCCCACAGCCATCGGAGTGTTCGGAATGGTGCACTGGATATGGATGTCCGAAGAGTCAACGGATTCGCCGTCTTCGGTGGCGAACAGGTCCTGGTACTTCTTGAGATTCCAGCCGGCGGCGATGGAGACGACGATCTTGCCCGGCTTAGCAAGTTCGTCGGCCAGCGGCTTGACAACGGCGGCAATCTGGTAGGGCTTGATGGCGATGATGACCACGTCAGCGGCCGTCACCACTTCCAGCGCATTGTGCAGCGGGCGCACGCCAAGTTCGGCGGTGGTCTTCTCAAGCTTGTCGTAGTGGGCAGCACAAGCGACCATCTGGCCGCCGGTGACCACGCCCGCGTCAACGAAGCCCTGGGCGATGGCCTGGGCCATGTTGCCATATCCGATAAAACCGATGGTGAGGTTCTGAGTCATACGTTTTCCTTTCGTGCATGTATACAGAGCTCCCTCATCAGAGGGAGCTTGCTTCCTTGAGTCAGAACAGTTCTTCGAGGTCGCCTCGGTTGAGGGCTTCGGTGTAGAGGTGCTTGAAGACGAGCGAGCCGTGCAGACCGTCATGCTCGAATTCGTTGGTGGTCCAGTAGTGGCTGTTACCCACGCGGCTCAAGGTGTCGAGCTGCATACCGGAATCGACATACATGTCGTCGAAGTAAACGGCGGCCTGCAGCGGCACCTCATTGCGGGCCAGCTGTTCTTCGTCATAGATCACGCCGAAGTGCGTGTCTTCCATGAGCAGGTCCATGGCCGGCCTGAACGGGCGTAACGCAGACTCCTGTTCGAACATCCACGGGAACATGGCCTCGCCGGTGAAGTTGAACGGGCGTTCATCAGCACCGAATTCGGGCTTGCCATCGCGCACGCGCTGGGCGGCCCAGCGAATCGGCTGTTCCATCTCACCGTTGGCGTAGATGAACTCCTGCAGCGGCCAGTACAGCGGGCGCGACGAAGTGGCGTTCATCACCTTGGTCAAAAATTCGTCAGACAACGGCGAGTCGGCAGAAGCGGAACCATCGCCATCAAGGAAGGCGTCGTCAAGAATCCAATGGACACGCTCGAAGCTCGGCTTCATGCCAAAGTCGGATCCCAAGCACTGGAACCGTTCGACGGTGAGCGGGTCGCCGTTCGGCAGCAGCGGGAAGCCGTGGGCGGCCATGCCGGCGATCACGCCAAGTCGATGCTCCACATCGGTACCAGCCATCGGATTCAGTACGGAATCGGTGAGTTTGCCAACGAATTCGGCGACTTCCTCAGTAGTCGGCAACTTGTCGGCGATGGCGGCCACGCGCTCCTTGTCCTGTGGGTAGCGCTCGTAGAACTGAGTCGTCTTGCGCACCATGCGCGGGAAGGTATGCTCGTACACTTCAGCGGCGTCGGCCGGCACGTGCGGGATGCCGCCGGTGGTGAAGCTGGCGATTACGCCGGCCGGGAACAGGGACAGTGTGGTCAGGGTCAGGAATCCGCCGTAGCTTTGGCCCATCGTCACCCACTTGCGGCCACCGAATTCGGTCAGGCGCAGATGTTCGAAGTCACGCACGATGGAATCGGCGAGGAACTTCTTCAGGTAGTCGGCTTGGGCTCGGGCGCCTGCCACGGCATCATCGTCGTGCGCGGCGGCGATGCGGGCCATGGCGTGCGTGTCCACGCGCGAGGAGCGGCCGGTGCCCCGCTGGTCGGGCAGGATCACCCGGAAGTGCCTGATGGCCTCCTCGATCCATCCGTCGGAGGTCGGGCTGTTGAGGCGCGGGCCGGCGCCGCCGGGACCGCCTTGCAGGAAGATCAGCAGGGGAAGGTCGTCATGCACGTGTTCGGGCGCGGTGACCACGCGATAGAACAGTTTAATGGTTTCCCCGTCGAATGCCCGTCCGGGCTCGTGGCCGGTCCAGTCGAGCGGAACATCGATGGAATGGTCCTCTATGGCCAGTCCGGGCACGTGGTATTTGCTCAGCATTGTCATGGTTCAAGACTCTAGTCCATAAATCCTCCTGAAGAGTGATACCGGTTCGTCGCCGGACACGCTAGCCTTGTGCGTTATGGAGATTATGGCGCGCGTGAGGGCATGGTGCGCACGGGAGTCGACCCGCACACTGCTATGGGACACGTTGCTCGCCGCAGCGCTGATCGCCGGCTGCGTGCCGTTCACCGGCGTCACCAGCCCTGATTCGACGGGCGGCATATTGTTTCCCGCAACTCAGGCGTCGATGACGCTGTGGTCGCTGCCGGTCTTCGTGCCGCTGATGCTGCGCAGGTATCGCCCGGAGCCGGCGGCCTGGCTGTTCGTGGCGCTGACCATCACGCATCTTGTGTTCGGCCCGGCGATCACGTATTTCGATTTCTACGCCCTGATCATGGTGTATTCGGTGATTCTGTACGGCAATCCCCGACATTCCTGGCGGTTCATCGTCACGGCGTTCGTCATGGGACTGGTCGCGGCGACGGTCTGGTCGGTGTCTTTCAACGTGGGTCCGCTGTTCGCCGGACCTTCCTCCGGTTCGCGCGTCATCCGCGACGGCTGGCTGGCCGATGCCATCACGATGCCCACGTGCCCGGCGGTCACCGGCGTCGTGGGGGCAAGCGGCGCCGTCAACTGCGGGGCCAAGATGCTCGCTGACTTCGGCATGGAGGCGGCGCTCATCGAATCGAGCGTGCTGAGCGTCATCATCATGGCCTTGTGGCAGCGAGCGCGCAACGCCACGCTGGCGGCCATGCGCGAGCGCAACGCCTCCATTGTGGCGAAAGAGGCCGAGGAGACGCGCATCGCGGCGCTGGCCGAACGCGCACGCATCGCCCGTGATATGCATGACGTGGTGGCACATACGCTCTCCACGATTATTGTGCAGTCGGATGGCGGCCGGTATGCGGGTGCGCATGATCTGGCCATCGCCAAGCACACGATGGGTACGATTCGGCATGAGGCCGAACGCGCGCAGCATGATATGCAGCGTCTGTTCAATGTGTTCGGTGCGAGTGGCAGTACCGGATATGCCGACATCGATTCGCTGTTTGACGGTCATCTGGTGGTGTCCCGGCATATGACCGGCAAAGCGCAACCTGACCGGCTGTCCGCCGACGCGGAAACCGCCGTGTTCCGTCTTGTGCAGGAAGCGCTGACCAATACGCGCAAACATGCGGGCGAGGGCGCTAAAGCCACCATCGATGAAATCTGGTCAAACGATGTGCTGTCGATTACCGTATCCGATAACGGCCGTGGCGCGGCGTCTGCAGCAGACGGTCATAAGCCCGGATACGGATTGGTTGGTATGCATGAACGCATTGAGTCGTTGGGTGGCAGCGTGCAGGCCGGCCCAGGGCCGAATGGTGGCTTTATTGTGGCGGCTACGATTCCGCTCTCCCCTGCCGCCCCACAGTCTGGCACCGATACGGAGGATCCGGTGCTAACCGTTATCTCGCGTATACGAGGATTGATGGATCGGGCGCGCCCCAAAGTACTCGACCAAGGAGATACGCGTGAGTCGAACTGGGTGGGTCGATTTGCGCAGTGGACCGAGCGGCACTATCTTCTGATGGACGTTATCGCCACTATCGTGCTGATTGCGCTATTTGATTCCGCCACGTATGGCGATTTGCAAATGATCGGCAATGCCCCGTATTCGCCGAACCGCGTGCCGACTATAACGCTGACGATTATTATGCTCTCGCCTTTGGCGTTCCGCCGCCGCTTCCCAGAGGGCAGCGCGCTGGCGATGGCGGTGCTGTCTGCTGTGCAACTGTTGTTCTTGCCATCGATCTTGGCCATCAATATGTTTGCGATGGTATCCGTGTATTCGGCGGTATTGTATGGACGAGAGTCCGCTTGGCGCTGGGTGAGCGTGGCGCTGGCAGCCGACTCGTGGCTTGCGGGCATCAAGGTGATGGCTGGGTGGAATGGATACAGTCAGCTGTTCCATCTGTTTTTGCCCGATGGTAGTTCCATGCTCTCAAAATGGAGGCTGGTTTTGTCCGGCTTACTGCCGGGCGCGGAAATCATGTTGGTCGGTTTTACCTGCATTGCGATGGCTCGATGGAGCCGTTCGCGTGGCGCAAACGCTCTGGTGCTGTTGCAACGCGAGGAGGCGCTGCGAGCCGAGCAGGAGCGGCAAAAGGTGCTGGCGGCCAACTTAGAGCGCAACCGTATTAGTGCGGCGATGCAAACCGAAGTACTGACCACGCTGGAATCGGTGATCGCGCAGGCTGACGAGGGACTGGTGATGCTCAACGCCGAACCTGCGCCTGATAGTATGCAGATTGAAGCGGCTTTTGCCGCGATTGGCGCTCGGGGGCGCGCCGCATTGGCTCATATGCGTCAGCTGTTGAGAGTGTTGCGTGAAACCGGGTTCAGCGACGAGGCCCATGAGGGTGTGCAGCCGGATATGCAGTTGCGACCGGCGGCTTCGTTGGATAGTCAGATGCAACACGCGGGAACGTTACCCCGGTGAGAGACTTGCCCAATAAGAACTCAGGGAACAATCAGGGTGTTTATGGAGCGGCGCTCCGATAGGAAACGGATACAGTGGAGAGCATGAACGAGAGCAGAAGCATTCGCGTGATTATTGCGGACGACCAGGAGCTGGTACGTGCCGGTTTTGCCATGGTCATTGGTTCGCAACCGGATATGGAGGTGGTCGGGCAGGCGTCCGACGGCGCCCAAGCCGTGGCGTTGGCGGAATCCCTGCATCCCGACGTGGTGCTGATGGATGTGCGCATGCCCGGCATGGACGGCATTGAGGCCACGAGCCGTATTACCTCGCTCTCCGCCGCGCCGGACAACGCGGCCGATTCGGCCAGCCCGGCCGCCGACGCGACCGTCTCGGCCGAATCGGCTGACGACCGGCCGACGCGCGTAATCATTCTGACGACGTTCGATTTGGACGAGTATGTGATGGCGGCCATCAATGCCGGCGCCTCGGGCTTCCTGCTCAAGGACACCGAACCGGAAACGTTGCTCAATTCGATTCGTACTGTATTCCAAGGCAATGCGATTATCGCGCCTTCCGCCACCAAGCGACTCATCGAAAAGATGATGCAGGACGGTTACGCGCAGCATGGTTCGCTGACCGGCGATGTCGCGCGCTCCGGTGCCGTGTACGGTTCCGCCGTCGGCGTCTCTGGCGGTGCGGCCGGCAACGGTGCCGGCTCGATGACCGGCATCCCCTCCCCTGCCGGAGCCGCTTCCGACGGTTCCAATACGTCACGCCCAGCATACACCGATCCCGAACTGGATCTGCTTACCGACCGTGAACGCGAGGTGCTGGTGGAGATCGCCCATGGTCTGAGCAATCAGGAGATCGCGGACAAGCTCTTTATCTCCCTTCCCACCGTCAAAACCCACGTGGCGCATATCCTCGCCAAAATCAACGCCCGTGACCGCGTACAGGCTGTAGTCTTCGCGTACGATAACGGGCTGGTGTAACAAAAAGCTCCCTCTGATGAGGGAGCTTATTGCTCTACGCTTCGGCCAAGGCTTCAACTGGTGGCGTTTTGACGGCCCGGCGGGCGGGTGCCACGCTGGCCAGCAGAGCGGCGAGCGCGGCGACGCCGAGCACCACACCGTTGGTGGCCCATTCGAACGGGAACACGGTGTCGCCGTACAAACTAAACACCATGTAGGATCCGAGCCAGCCGAACAGGGTACCCAATACCACTCCCACCACGCCGGAGACGAGCGAAAGCAGCAACGCCTCCACCGCCAGCGAGCGCCGCAGTTGGCCGCGCGTCATGCCGATGGCACGCAAGGTGGCGGATTCGCGTGTGCGTTCGATCACCGACAGACTCAGCGTGTTCGCTACGCCGACCAAGGCGATGAGCACAGCCACCGCAATCAAACCGACCAACAATGCCATCATGCCGTTGATCATGGTCTCCCATTGCGTACGTTCGGCCACCGGACCGGTCACGGTAACACCAGCACTGGCGGAGAACACATTCTGCACGTTGGTGAATACGTCGTTCAGCGCAACACCCGCGCCCTCGGCGTCAATACGCATAAGCATGATATGCCCGTCGGCCTTGATTCCACCGTTGGTGAAGTGGCTGGCGTCCACGAAGGCGACCGCGGCGTAGTTGGAGGCAATGCGGCGATAGTCCACCTTCCGCGGTTTGAGCGTCAGCGTCTGTGTGTCGCCGGATTGTCCATTGCCGTTTTCGGCGCTGCCGTTCGCATCATTACCGGACGGACCATTGGCGGCATCGGCTTGTGCTTCGGCCGCTCCAGCCGTGAACGTAACGCTCTTGTCCAGCGGAATATCCTTGCCTGTAGCGGCGGAATACTTGGGCATCAGTACGGAATCGCCATCAATGGTCACACCGGACAAATCGGAGCGCACCACCTTGCGCAGCGCGTCGACGCCATCCACGCCCACGACCAGCACACTCAGGCTCTTGCCGTCGGCATCCTTCATGGTCATCATGCGGGTCGGCGCGTAGATACTGCTCTGAATGCCCTTGACTTTGGCTGCCTCGCCGGCCTGTTTGCCAGTCATATCGGCGCCAGCGGCAATCATGTCGACGCTGTAGCGCGTGGTCAACGCCTCGTTCATGGTTTGCTTGGCGCTGGCGGCACCGGTGGCGATGGTGGAGACCAGCGTCACGCCGATAAGCAGTGCGGCACCGGTGGCGGCCACGCGGCGCGGGTTCTTCTGAATGTTCGCATGTGCCACTTTGGCGGACGGACCGGCCAGTGCAACCAGCGCGCCCACGCCGCGCATGAGCACCGGTAGCCAGAACGTGGCGGAAAGCACCAGTCCAAGGAAGATCAATGCACATCCGATGATGGCAGCGAGTAGCACCAGCGAATACTGCTTGTCGGCCATTGAATCACGTCCGGCGATTTTCTCGGACATCTGCCATACAGAGAATGCGCACAGTGCCACGCCGCCCACAATCAGCAGCATGGAAATCACGGCGCGGACCACACCGGCCCGTCGCGTGTCGGTCAGTTCGATGGGTCGCAACGCTTCCAGCGGGGTGACGGCGGTAGCGGAACGCGCGGAGCCTAGCGAGGCAATCACCGTCATAATGATGCCGAATGCCATAGGCACCATGAACACCGGACCGGATAGTACCAGTCGCATGGTCATGCCGGTGGCTTTCATCAGGCCCGACTGGCATAGTGCGGCCATGAGTCCGATGCCCAGGCCCACTCCCAGTGCGGAGGCGATCAGTCCCAGCACACCGGCTTCAAACAGCACGGAGACATACAGCTGGCTTTTGTTCGCGCCGATGGTGCGCAGCAGGGCGAGTGTGCGGCGGCGCTGCGCCACAAGCACTTGGAAGGTGTTGGCGATGACGAGTGCCGCGACCAGCATGGCAAGTATGCCGAAGCTCAGCAGGAAGATGGTGGTGATGCTGGTTTCGCCCGAACTCATGCTTTTGACGGATTCCTCGACGAGCGCGGCACGGGATTGCACGCTGAAATGCTTAGGGAGCAGTGTGCTGACCTGTTTTACGGTGGACGCCGCAGCCGTGTCACTGGCATCGTCGATGTCGAGATAGACGAAGTAGACAGGCAGGTTGCCGAAATCGTTGCTGCCGGGCAT
>BABE01000147.1_pt1 | contig 10676 bp, 8 predicted proteins | sample 270308 | NCBI WGS metagenome assembly BABE01 (sample SAMD00036534, study PRJNA27875) | human gut metagenome | isolation source: feces from healthy human sample In-E, | reverse complement strand
GGCCCGTTCATCGAGGCGAGCGCCAGACACCAGCTTTGCAGCAACACGGATTTTCCGGAACCAGTGGTGCCGGCCACCAGAGCATGCGGCCCCTGACGGTTCAGATCGAGCCTCAGCGGCTCGCTTCCGGTCATGCCGATCGGCACCGCAAGGTCAAGGGGTTCAAGCCAATGGCCCACAATGGTGCGCCATGGCAGGCGTGCGAAGTGCAGCAGCGATTCTATCGGCTGCGACGGCGCATGACGGAGGTCTGCGGCGCGGGCATCGGCATCGTCCGTGATACCGATATCGATCGTTGCCTGTTGCGGGGCGGGGGTCTTCTCCGGGCCCGGAGGTGGGGGGAGCGTCAGCAGCAGGGACACGAGACAGGCGAATATGCCCGGTGCGATCATGGCGGCGAACAGCCATTGCCCGTGCAACAGCAGTATGACCATCATCAGTGCCTGCGCGATCATCGGGCACGCCGCGGCAAGCATGGTCAGGCGGGCGCGCAATGGCGGCGCGCCCAAACGGTGCTTCGCCCGGGATACGGCGGATGCCGTGTGGGCGGAATGTCGCTTCGAATCGTTCTGCTGTGATGCCATGCTTCCAGCGTGGGGGAACGCATGCCGAAAGCACAAGCCGAATCAAGGTATGTGGTTCTAGCTTGCCGAGTTATCCACATGACATTTTGCCCGTGCATGATTGGCGGTGTAGGCAATGGTGGCGATCATGCGCCGACGATGAAGCCGATGGGCTCCGGGAAAGCGTCGGTCAGCCTTCCGCCAGATTGCCCACGGTGCCGGCCTTATGCGTGCCGTCGGCAAGTTGATTGAACAGTTCGGTGTTCTTGGCGTCGTCAAGCAGCACCGAGGAGCCAACGCCATCAACGTAATAATCAGGGTCGGACCAGTACACGCTGCCGGAGATGCCATTCGAGCCGGTGGCGCTTTTGAACGCCAACGCCATGGTGAGCAACGTGTAAGGGTTGGTTTTTTCATCCACGGTGAGTGCGCTCATCGCGGCATTGGACACTGCCACGACTTTGGACGGATTGGTCAGGGTCCCACTGCTGGAAGCCTTTTTGACGATGGCCGAGATGACCTGCCGCTGGCGTTCGTTGCGTCCGAAGTCTCCTCGCGCGTCGGCGTATCGCATACGAGAGAAGGACAATGCGGTGGAACCATCCGTCGTATGGCATCCCGCCTTCCAGTTCAGTCCGGAATAGGAATCCTGAACATCCTCGTCATAGCACAGTTCGATACCGCCCAAGGCGTTCACCACGTTCTGCAGACCGCCGAACTTGATCTGCGCCACATGGTCGATTTTCTGGCCGGTGATTTGCTCGACGTTGCTTACCAAGGCTTTCTTGCCGGCAATCTGCGCCACCGCATTGATTTTCATGTACTGGTTATCGACGTTCATAAGCGAATCGCGGGGAATGGAAATCAGCGAACTCGGCCCGCTTTTAGGCTTGATCAGCACCAGAATCGTATCGGTTCTGAAGCCTGAGATATTGTCCACGCCGCCGTAATCGGTGGAACCGTCTCGCTCGTCGGAGCCAAGAATCAGCCAGGTCGAGGCCGGCGTGTTGGGGGTGTCGGTCAGCCAGTCGCTCCGGTTCAGTTTGCTGTCCACCCATTGCCAGGCACCGAAAACGGAAAGAATCAACGCCGCCACCAGTACCGCAATCGCGCATAAGATGATGCGCAAGGCGCGCGGCCGGTGTGCCGTTACCGTTTTCGCCGTTGCCGCCGCCGGCCGGCCAAGATGGCTGAACTTCGTGGACACGTTTGCTGCTGGCGATGAGGGCCGGGAAACCGGCATATCCGACGGATTGCGCACGGCGTTGCGGGATGAGCCGGAAGACATCCGCGCTCGCGACGGCGGAATGCTGCGCGGTGCGGCGGCATCCGGAGCCGTGCTGCGGGTGGCGCGTCCGGTTTTCGGAGAAAAACTGGGCGGAGTCCGCCTGCCGTTGTCCGTGACGTTGGCGCTTGCCGTGGCGTTGGCGTTCGGTTGAGGCTCTTCGATGTCATTTCCCGTGACGGACGGACGGGCCGATGGAGCTTGACCTGACTGACGTGAGGTTCGGGCGGGGGCGAAGGAGCGTGGCACCTGCCCGGAAGGTCGGGTGCGTCGATTTCCCGCAGGAATGAAGCTTGGCGGGTTGATATGCGGATCCGCCCCACCTGATTCCTGCGTCATAACCCCTCCTGAAACTGTCGATTGTCTGAATGACACTTTGACACAGCATCCGCCGGGTGTTCCTGCGCTATGGTGTTCCTGCGCAGGAACGGCACAATATCATGTGCAACGGCATCAGGGCATCGTGTCCGCGCCATAGCACACAGTTCCATAAAAATGATGTAATGACACGAGAAAGAATTTGACAAAAACGAAATTGCATGTGTGTAATTTAGTCCGTATGAAAAGCTCAATAGGCAAGGAGAATCGCATGTGGGGTGTGGTCGACGATTCAGCCGAAGAGCCATGGCATGAATTGTGGGGACTATTCCGACCTGATGGCGATGTATCTTGGCAGCACAAGGCGTTGTGCGCGCAAACCGATCCGGAGGCGTTCTTCCCGGAAAAGGGAGGCTCGACCCGTGATGCCAAGCGTGTGTGCGCCAAATGCGAAGTGCGTGAACAATGCCTGAAATGGGCCATCGACCATGATGAGCGATTCGGTATTTGGGGCGGCATGAGCGAGCGCGAACGCCGTCGATATAAGCGAGAGCACCGGGAGCAGGCGTAGTTCCACACACACCCCCTTCAAGTCTGGTGCGTACACTGGGAGTTTATGAGTCCGACAGGTAATAGCGATATTCATGAGGTGTTGGCCGACGCCATGTCTTCTCGACCGTATACGCATAGGCAGGATGTGGATACCGGCATTACGGCTGTGATCACCGTTGAGGAGGATATGCGTTTCCTCCGGTCTACATTGCGTTCGGTATTGACGCAGAATGTTCTTCCGGGAGTCGTCATCATCGCCGACGCGACCGGGCGCGCCGGTTCGAGGATAACCACTTCGTTCGAGGTCATTCCCTCGCCGTCGGGGCCGGTGATGGAGGTGCCGCAGTCCAAGCATGTGACCATTCACATCGTTTCGGCCAAGGGCGCGCGTTCCTTCGGCGATGCGGTCAGCCGGGCGTTGGATCGGGCCGATTTGGATGACGCTCCCCGCGCATTGTGGTTGCTCCATGATGATTCCCGCCCCTCGGATGCCTCATGCCTTGAACGATTGCTTGAGGCATGGCGCAATACGCCGGGTGCCAGCGTGCTCGGGTGCAAACAGTGTGATTGGGAAGGATCCCACCTGCATGATGTCGGTATGTATGCGGGTCACCACGCCGTGCATTCCCTGGTGGTCGATGGAGAACCCGATCAGGAGCAGTATGACGGGCGGCAGGATGTGTTTGCGGTGTCGCTGGCGGGCGCGCTGGTGTCCATGTCGCAATTCACGCGACTGCGGGGCATCAATGCCTGGCTGACCACCTACGGCGAATCGGTCGATTTCTGCCGCCGTGTCTGCCTGAGCGGCGGACGCGTGGTGGTAGTCCCGCAAGCGGAGATATCACATCGTCGCGCACGGTATGAGGGCATTCGTACGCGAGGCGGGGAGCCGCTTAAGGACGATCACACGGTCAATCATGCGATGACGGTGCATCGCTCCCAACAGCGCTATCTGTACACTGACCTGGCCATGTCGTCCTGGTTTATCGTCTGGCTGTGGAGGCTGATTCGCAGTTTTGGCATGGCCATAGCCATGATGTTCGGCAAGAAGCCGTATGAAGCATGGGTGCAATTGTGCCTGCCATGGTTGGCTTTGGCCGATATCGCGGGAAACATGAAATCGCGCAGGCTGGTGGCCAGACAGTCGAAGGTCGCCGCATCGTCCCTGCAGGTTTTGTTCGCCGACAGTCGGCAGATCAAGCAGTTCCATGATCGTCGGGATGCATTCCAATCCCAGCAGGGCAGAGTGCTGCTCAGTCCGCTGGAACGTGCCCATCTGCGGACACGCACCATATATCGCTGGAGCGCAGCCGTGGTGATGGCGCTGGTGTGCTTTGCGGCCATCGTGGTGATGTATTGGCCGGTGTTCCGTTCGATATTCTCCGGTGGATCGTTGTATTCCGATGTGCTGCTTTCCACCGGTGCCAGCTTCACTCAACTGGTGCAGTCCGCCACCACGCCATGGGTGTTTGGCAGCGGCACCGGCATTCCTGCGCCGCCCACGCCGTGGCTGCTGGTGCTGATGCTGGCCTCGCTGGTCACGCTCGGCCATGTGACCGCCGCTTTGGCGATGATACTGTTTGTGGCCGCGCCGCTGAGCGCATTGTCGTTCTGGGCGCTGGCGGGCGTATTCACCCGCTCGGACGTGGTTCGTGTGCTGGGAGGACTGTTGTGGGCATCCACCGGCATTATGTTCGGCTGGTATGCGCAGGCCAATATGCCGATGCTCACCGTAATGGTGTTCCTGCCGGCCGCGTTCGCATTCGTGTTCCGTGCCGTGGGCATGTACCATACCGAAGACCCGCTCAAGCCGCGCACATCCGTTCAGGCCGCGGCCATCGCCGCACTGTGCTTCATCCCTGTGGTGGCCGCCGAACCGCAGCTGCTGTTCGCGCTGATCGTCGTGTTCCTGATGTTCCTGCTGTTCGTGCGCCGCAAGCGCGCCATGCTGTTGCTAATTCCGGTTCCTGCCGCCTTTGCGGTGGCTCCTACGCTCGTCAATGCGGTGCGTTACGCCGATTTGGGCATGTGGCGTCAACTGTTCGGCGACATCACGGTGCCAACGTCATCCGCCAACGGGTCGCCGGCGTCGCTGAGTCTGCTTGAGGCCGCACAGCGTGCGCTGGGATGGCGAATGGGGTCGACTGATTATGCCGATTTGGCGGTCACTGTGCTGTTTGGCGTCATCACGCTGCTTGCTCTTGCTTCGCTGGTGCTGCCGTTCGCGTTGCGGACCTCGCGACTGATGTGGGTGGTAATCGTCTGCGGAGGCGCGCTCGCCCTGGTCTCCAGCCGTGTGGCCATAACCGTGGATGCCGATGGTGTCGTGGCCGGTTCCGCGCAGCCGGGCATCGCGATGATGATATTGGGCTTCCTCGCCTGCGTGTGTCTCGTCGCTGGTGGGGCGGTGAAGCGATTCCAACCGTTGCATGCGTCTGGCAGTGATCCCGCATCGAAAAAGGACCGTCTGCATGTGCTCATCGTGTCTGGCCGTGTGGTGCTTGCTCTGATACTGGTGTGCTGCATTGGCATCCAATGCATGTATGGCATCGAACGTCATAAGGATGCGGGACTGGGCGTGTCTGAAAACGGCCTGCCCATGGTCACCACCGATTATCTGGAGGCCGGTGCCGATCATCGTGTGCTTGCCGTGAGCGCGGAGACCCGCAACATCGTCAACTATGCGGTGATGCGCACCTCGCGCGGCGATTTGATCGACAGCTCTCCGGTCCAGCGGGCGCGCCTGCTGTCCGGCAAGCATGATGCGGTTGACGAACAACTGGCCCAGGCCTGTGCCTCGCTGCTGTCCAATCCCGACGAAGAGGCCATCGCGGCCATCAGCGCGCTTGGATTCGGCGGCATCTACGTGGTTCCCGAGACCGGCGATTCCTTGAACGACATGCCGTATGAACAGCTGAGCGCGAATATCGCCGCATCGAACGGCACCCAGTCCCTGGTCTCCACGGATAGCGGCAGCTACTATCGTCTGACGCTGCGTAGCAGCGCCTCACAGCAGGTGGATACCTCATGGCAGCAACGTGCACAGCATAGTGTCTGGAGGCACGCCTGGCTGATATGCCTAGGTGTGATCACGGCGTTGTACTGCTTGGTCGCCATGCCTCGCAGACGACCGTCCTACGGATTGGAGGAGCAGGCATGAGCAACAAAACTTCTGGTTTCAAACGTGCGATCGGCATCGTGCTCGGTGTGATCACCATGCTGGTGTTGATTGCGCTGTTCGTCGTTCTCGTCATGGCCCCCATCCCCAATATCTGGGTGGATAAGGTGGCCGCTTCCGATAATGCCATCGACCAGACCGTTAGTCCGACCCAGTCCGAAACCTACTGCCCGGCACCTATAGGATTGGCCGATACCGGCACGTACGGCGACAGCGCCTTCCAGGCCACTGTCGGCAATCTGAGCACACAAGCGCGCTATGCGGCGTTCGGCTCCGTCTACAGCGCCACTGTCTCGGCGATCGGGCAAAAGTCCAGTTCAGATGACGTAACTTTGAAAGACGCCGATTCGACCGACGATTCCTCGGTGAAAACCGGTGCTCAGAAGATCAATCAGGGAGCTCGTCTGATCAATACCCGTATGCTGCAGGCCGCAGCTGGCACCGGCACCGTCGGCACCATCGCATCATGGGCCGATGATGGCGATGTGAGAGGCATATCGGCGGCATCCTGCGTATCGACCTCGCTCAGCCAGTCGTTCCTGCTCTCCGACAGCACGACCGGTACCACACAGCAGCTCATCGTCTCGAATCTCTCCACCAAGCCGACCACCGTCGACATTGCCGTCTGGGGTTCCGAGACAGCCGGGAAAATGGCATTGTCCACCCAATCCACGCTGTCTGTGCCAGCCGAGGGGGAGTCCTCGATGGAACTGTCCGCCGCGGTCGATGGGCAGCATGGTCTGTTCGTGACCGTTTCCAGCAAGGAGACTCCTATCGCGTCCGTGGTGCGCACGGTGACCATGGATGGTCTGACACCGAAGGGTTCTGATTTCGCGCTGCCGCTGCCGACCGCATCCAATGCATCGGTGGCGCCGTCCATCACTGCCGGCGATGCGGTCACCGCTTATCTGTTCGCCAAGGCAGACACCAGCACCGGGCTGTCATGGATTACCGCCAAAGGCTTGGTTCCCGCCAAAGATGCCACCGTCACTGCTGATAAAGTGACGGCGATCGACTTGGGAGAAGCTCCTGATGGGGCGTTGGGCGTGATGTCCACCGCAGAGGACGCCGTGTCGTTCTCCGTCAAGGCCACACGCTCCGGTGACTCCGGCCAAGCCGATTTCGCATTGGTCAATGCCGGCGAGCCATCCGAATTCTCGGGGTTGGCCCTTCCCGACGGAGTAAAGGCCTCCATCACGCTGGCCAATACGTCCAATGCGCGCAGGACGGTCACCTTGCGCGCCTACGATGATGCCGGTGCTTCGGTAACCTCCAAGGAAATCACACTGGATGCGAACGCAGCACAAACGATTGAAGCCGGCAATCTTTCCGGCGATCATGGCACCGCGGTCGTGCTGATGTTGGAGGACTCATCCAAGAAAGTGAGCTGGGGAGCGCGGTTCAGTCACGATTCGTTGCAAGACAAGGACATCGCCGGATTGTCCGTCATCGACGCTTCAACGCTGATGCCCGCCACGGTTCATGTCTGGGCTCGGAACGATTCCTCCATCGTCAAGTAGAAGGGTATGCTCGCCGAAGCGTCAGTTTGATGATGTTTCGGCGGCGATATAGCTGCGGGCCGTGCCACTACCTTATTACAAGTGACACGGCCCGCAGTGTTGTCACAGGCCCCAGTCGGGGTCGATTTCCTCGGGCCTGCGCCCATACAATTCCGCTATGCGGGCCACCAGCTCATCCCTGACGGCCAATTGCAGTTCGAGCTTGGTAGGTGCCTCGGTCTGCAACGGCATGCGGTAGAGCACGACTCGTGCGGGAATGCCGTGGCTGGCGGGGAAGCACTGGGACGTCATATTCGGCTCGGTCTGCCAAGGCGTCGGATCCGAAGGCGGCACATCCTCCACCGCGAACTGGAGCGGACGTATCAGTTCCGGCCACGCTTGGCCGAGCCTGCGAACCTGGGCCGCCACCATATCGTCGAACATGCCGGTGCGAGTGCGGTAACGGGGCAGACGGGTGCCGAACATCGGGGTTCGTGTGCCGCGACCGTGGCGGTTGCGGTAGATTCGTGCGTTCCAAGGTGGCTGAAGCATGGTTCCCACCATAGGGCATGGCGGAGGCAACATGCGTTAGGATTGGTTCATTGGCTGTGAACATTCGTCAACGAGGGAGGCACGACAAATGGTGGTACGTTCGTGGTCCGAACTTGATTTCGATAATGTCTGCTCCAACGCCAAGGTGTTCGGTTTCGATTTGGACAACACACTGGCCAGCTCAAAACAGCCGATGAAGCCCGCGATGATCGAACGGTTCTGTGCGTTGCTCGACCATACGGTGGTGGCCCTGATCTCAGGGGGCGGCATGGCGGTGGTCACCTCGCAGGTGCTGGATGTACTCACCCCGAATGCCAGGCGCGGCAATCTGCATGTCATGCCTACCTCCGGCTCCCGGTATTACCGGTGGGATGGCACGCAATGGGCCTTGGTGTATGCGCATGATCTGTCCGAAGCCACCGTGGCCGCTGTCTCGGAAAGTCTTGAGCGACATGCCCGGGAACTGGGATTGTGGGAACAGCAGGTATGGGGGCCTCGAATCGAGAACAGGGGCAGCCAGATCACCTTCTCCGCTCTTGGGCAGTTCGCGCCCGTAGCGGCCAAGCAGGCATGGGATCGCGATAACACGAAGAAACAGGCGCTGGTCGAAGCGGTCAAGGCCGATCTGCCGCATATGCGGGCCAGGGCCGGCGGATACACCAGTGTGGATGTCAGCGAATGCGGCATCGATAAGGCCTATGCCGTGCGCAAGCTGACGCAGACACTTGGCATACGGGCCGATGAAATGGTGTTCGTGGGTGATCGCATGACGCCTACGGGTAATGACTATCCCGCGGTTGAGGCCGGTGCGATCGGTGTTCGTGTTGAGAATCCGCAAGATACGGTACAACTGCTGGATGCACTGCTTGCGCGATTCGATACTCCAGCTCGATAGTGACGCGTTATGGACGGGCCGAGCGTATACAAGTGGTGGCATGCGATGTGGGCACAGGTCTGCAATCTGCTGTTTCCACGCGGCTGCGCTGGGTGTGACGCGCCGGATGAGGTATTGTGTGCGGCATGCTGGGCCCTGTTCGCGCAATGCCGGAAACGGGATGCAGACAGTGGTGGCGGAGCCCGTATATGGTCCGCATCGATTTATCAGGGAGCGGTACGTCGTGCCATTCTCGACTGGAAGGACCACGACGATACCGAGCTTGACGGCCCGTTCGGCCGCATCATGGTGTCGCTGCTGAACAAGACGCCAATACCATCATCATGCTTGGGTCATCGCGTATTGGTGGTTCCGGTGCCATCATCGCTGGCGTCAATGCGCCGAAGAGGACGTGCCCATACGGCACCGTTGGCCAAATCGGTGGCAGGGGCATTGCGTGGGTGCGGCGTCGATGCGCGACCATGCAATGCCCTGAGCTCCTCCACCAAGGCACGCTCCGTGCAGCAGGTCTCTTCGGCACAGCGTGCCCGTCGTATCACCGGTCATGTCAGGGTGAAGCGTGATCTCATCGGCCATGGCGACGCGGTGCTTCTCGTTGATGATATCGTCACCACAGGTGCCACCGTGCGGCAATGCGTTCAGGCGTTTCAGCAGGCCGGCACCAAGGTGGTGGGCGTGCTGGTATTGGCGGATGCCGTGGTGCGACGGTCCGATGACGATATCAACGGGTGAATGACATCGGTTACGATGCCCCAGATAGCAGGCGAAGCGCCGTTGCTCGGCATGTAATCGGGGTATCGCGGATTCTCGGCGTGCAATATGGTGATGCCGGCCCGTGAAACCAGCCGCTTGATGGCGATTTCGTCGTCCATGACAGCCGCAACCACATCTCCGGGGACTGGTGTTAACGAACGATCGACAATCAGCAGATCGCCGTTGTGAATACCGGCATTGATCATGGAATCGCCGGCCATCTGCATAACAAACAGCGTGGCCTCGTGCGCCATGGCCTGTGACTCGGATTGCTGTGTCATGCTGCGCCTCCCACCCTGTATTCGAACATCTGTTCGAATACAGTATACGGTAGGACGTCGGACAATATCAGCGTTCGGCGATGTGATATTTAGGCAGGATGATTTCGAAATCGGCACCTCGCGTGTCGTCGACCACTTTGACGGTGCCACCGTGCAATTGGGCCGCCCAGCGCGCGATGGACAGGCCAAGACCGGTGCCGCCCGACTCGGTGCCGGGACCCGTCTTGCCTTTGACAAAGCGCCGGAAGATGTCCAAACGGTCGGAAGGCGCAATCTGGGAGCCGAAATTCACCACATTGGTCACGATGGTGCCTTGGTTTTCGTCCTCGTGGGCGTCGACCAGCACGGTGGTGCCGTCGGCCGAATGTTTCAGCGCGTTGGCGATGATGTTGGTGAATAGCTGGCGCAGGCGGTCCTGATCGCCTTCCATCGTGATGTCGGCCGGCACGGTGACGCGGATGTCGTGGGCGTGGCCACCATCGGCGATTTCCAACGGCTCGATGGTCTCGTCAAGAAAGTCGGCGAAGTTGAACTTTTCGATATTCAGACTCGCCGCACCGGCCTCCATACGGCTCAGGTCCAGTAGGAAGGCGATGAGATCGGAGAGACGCTGCGTTTGGGTGAGGATGCTCTCCAGATTGGTGGGAGTGGGCTCGGTGACGCCGTCGGCCATGTTCTCGACCATCGCCTGCAAAGCGGAAACGGGCGTGCGCAGCTCATGGCTCACATTGGCGATCATGTCGCGGCGCATTTTATCGGCATGCTCGAGTTCGCCGGCCATCTCGTTGAACGAGCGAGCC
>BABE01000242.1_pt1 | contig 11722 bp, 9 predicted proteins | sample 270308 | NCBI WGS metagenome assembly BABE01 (sample SAMD00036534, study PRJNA27875) | human gut metagenome | isolation source: feces from healthy human sample In-E, | reverse complement strand
CTAGGCCTGAGCTTGTCTGCGAGAGCGATGACAAGGCTCGCCGATTCATGGACCCCTGGACGGCCCTGCGGTCGGATCTGAGCAACCTGGGCGCCGTCACAGGGCACACCCAGGAGGCCCGGAAGGTCGTCAAGGACATCGACACGCGACGTCGGGCTCTGGCCCGAGCCCCTCAGGCATCGACCAAGTCGACGGTGCTCATGGTCGACAGCGGCGACACCGGCAGCGTGTTCACCAGTGGGCGCTACGGCGGCCCCGAAGGCATCATCAAGGCGGCGGGTGCCGTGAGCGCCACCACGGACGTGGCCAACACGTGGACGACGATCTCGTGGGAGAAGATCGCGCAGACCCGACCCGACGTCATCGTCTTCAACGACTACCCCGGCCAGACGAAGGCCCAGAAGGTCGCCCTGCTCGAGGCCAATCCGGCCACGAAGAACCTTCCTGCCGTGAAGAACCGCCGGTTCGTCAACATCGCGTACCCGGCGTGGACCAGCAGTCCACTCAACGTCGATGCCGCCGAGACACTACGACAGTCCTTGGAGAAGTACCGCATGGTCCCTGCGTCAGGGATCAAGCCGCGGCACGACGTGACCGCTCGTGGCTGAGCTTCGCTCGACGATCGCCCACCTTCACACGGTCGTCGAGCGGACCAGTGCGGATCCACATCCGATGTCAGTTGCCTCCAAGTGCAGGGAGCGGAACCTCGGCATCAGGCTCTCCGGTGATGCGATTGCGCAGGTCACGCCGGGTGAGCTCGATGACCCACATCCAGAACACGTGCCCGAAGGACTCGCTGAGGTGCTCGTCGAAGGGCTGGTGCCAGGGGGCGGGGACGGTGCCCATGGCTGGCATGAGGACGAGATGGAAGAGCACCCAGATGGCCAAGCCGAACACCGCGCCCTGCCACAGCTTGACGCGAGGGTACTTCTCGGCCAGCAGCGCGTAGACGACAGCGAAGAAGATCGAGAACCCGAAGTGGACGATGAAGCTCACGAAGGGGAGCGGCCACCCGCTGAAGGTGTACGACATGTGAGTGAAGTGCTCGCTGAACCCAAGTTGCTGAAGGAGCTGCTGAGGAGGGTTCGTGGCATTGCGTGCCGCGGTGCGCGGAGGCAGCGGAACCTCCCAGCCGAACTTCACGATGGCGCCGATAATCCCGGCGAGCACGCCCGCCCATAACGCGGCACCGTACCTCCGGCGACACGGCTCCGTGGTGCTCGAGGTCATGTGATCAACTCCTTGCACGACCCAGCGCTCCGGGACGATGACATGCTGACAGATACTCATGGCGTGACCGCTCGCTGCTGAGAGTATCTCAGGACCACGCTGCATCCTCGCCACGGCCAACGCATGGTGCGATGACTAGCATCGGTCCGCGCGAGTCTCACCGATGCCTGCGCGAAACTCGTCATAGGTGACCATGAGGTAGTCGACGAAGGACGTGCGGACCTCGGGGCGGGAGAAGTAGGCATCGACGAGCCGGCCGTTGCGGTTGGTGCGGTCGACGATGATCTCGTCAGCCATCTCCTCGAGGGCGAGGCGGTACTGGTCACGATCGTTGTTCTCAGCGACCATGCGCATGTCGTCGCGTTGTATGACGTCTCTGCGAGTCTGTTCGAAGGTGAGCTTGTCGGCGTCGGTCAACTCGGCACCGAACTTCTCGTTCATCACCGCGATGAGGGCCGAAAGCTTGTCGGTCTCGGGCTCGTTCTGCTTGCCGAGGCCACCGCCGGGCAGCGCGGTACCGGGGATGTCGTCGTCGGCTTCCAGGTCGATGGCGGTCTGGTCGGTCACGGCCATCCGCAGGTGGGTGAGCTGCACCTGCTTACTGATCTGCGGCATGGGGTCCCCGTCTCGGGCGGGAAGTTGGGTGAGCAGCACCTTGCCGTACAGGTAGAGCTTCTCCAGTGACGGGTCGATGTACTGCATCACCTGGGCCAGGAAGGCGTAGGCGCGGCAGAACTGGTCGAGGGTGGCGCGGAATGCCTCCTGCTGCTCCTCGTCCAAAGCGGTCCAGCGGCCGACCGCCGAGTGAAGGTTCGCGTACACCTCGCCCTGGCGGTCCGGGGCATCGCTGAGCAGCGCGGTCACCGAGGCGTCCATCTCGGGCTCGGACAGCACCTGCGCGGACCACAGGTCGTTGCTCATGTTGTAGAGCACATTCGGATCGGTCGGCGTGGCCAGCGATGCCTGGTAGAAGGGTTGGAAGGCCTGCTGGATCTCCTCGGCGGTGTTGGCGAAGTCGAGCACGAAGGTGTCGTCCTTGCCGGGCGTCGTGCGGTTGAGCCGGCTCAGCGTCTGGACGGCCTTCACCCCGGACAGCTTCTTGTCGACGTACATGGTGTGCAGCAGGGGTTCGTCGAAACCGGTCTGGTACTTCTCCGCCACCACGAGCACCTGGTAATCGGCGGTGCGGAACTTCTTGGGAAGTTGTCCCTCGGGGAAGCCGTTGAGCTCGGCCTCGGTCCACTGCTTCTCGGGCATGTCGGGATCGGTCACCGGGCCACTGAACGCGACCAGCGCCTGCAGCGGGTGAGCTCCGCGGTCGTAGCCCTTGCGCATGATGTAACGGTCGATGGCCTCCTTGGTCTTCACCGCGTGCAGTCGGCTGCGGGTGACCACCATGGCCTTGGCGTGCCCGTTGATCTTCATGGCGGTCTTCTGCCGGAAGTGCTCGACGATGATCTCGGCCTTCTGGTCCATCTCGTAGGGGTGCAGGGACGCGTATCGAGCCAACGCCGCCTTTCCCTTCCTGGTCTCCAGGTCGGGGTCCATAGCGCCCTCGGCGTTCGCGAGCCGGTAGTACACCGAGTAGGTCGTGTAGTTGCGCAGCACGTCCAGGATGAAGCCCTCGGCGATAGCTTGGCGCATCGAGTAGACGTGGAAGGGGCGCATCAATCCGTCCTCGCCCCGTTGCCCGAACAGGTCGAGGGTCTTGGGCTTCGGAGTCGCGGTGAACGCGAAGAAGGACAGGTTCTTCTGCTTGCCACGGTGCGCCGCCGACTCGATGATGACATCAGCCGCATCGGCCGCCTCCTCGGCGGCGTTCTCGGCCTCTTCGGCGGCCGCGAGGAGGGCTTCGGGGCCGCCGAGCACCCTCTTGAGGTCCTTCACGGCTTCCCCGGAGGTGGAGGAGTGGGCCTCGTCGACTATCACCGCGAAGTGTCTGCCCGCCACCTCCTTGGCCTCGCCGTTCTTGGCGTCCTCAGTGGCGGCCTGCACCACAACGGGGAACTTCTGCAGTGTCGTGACGATGATGCGGGCCGCGTTGCCCTCCAGCGCCTCCTTGAGCTGCGCCGAGTTCTTGTCGACCCGCACGATCGTGCCCAAGGTGTGGTCGAACCCCACTACGGTGGCCTGAAGCTGCTGATCGAGCACCTTGCGGTCGGTGATGACGACGACCTTGTCGAACATCGGTTGATCGTTGTCGTCGTGGAGCCGGGAGAGCTGGTGGGCCGACCATGCGATGGTGTTGCTCTTGCCCGACCCGGCCGAGTGCTGGATGAGCCGATCGACCCCGGCGCCGTCGCGCTTCGTCGCCTCAAGGATCGAGCGGACGGCGTGCCATTGGTGGAAGCGGGGAAACAGGATCGTGCCGTCGCTGTCGTGGACGAAGTTGCCCAGGATGTCGAGCCACGCGTCGCGCTGCCACACCTGCTCCCACAGGTATGACGTCTGGTAGCCGCCTGAGCTGGCTGGAGGATTGCCCGCAGTTCCTGGATGGCCAGCACCCGCACTGCCCTGATCGAAGGGGAGGAACCGGGTCTTCTGCCCGGCGAGTCTGGTGGTCATGGACACGTGGTGCGGGTCGACGGCGAAATGCACGAGCGTGCGGCGGGCGAAGATCAGGTCGGCAGGGTTCCGGTCGGTGCGGTACTGCTCGCGCGCATTCTCGACGTCCTGCCCGGTGAGGGTGTTCTTCAGCTCGGCCGTGGCGACGGGGATGCCGTTGACCACAAGCGTCATGTCGAGTGAATCTTTCGGGCGCGACACGGAGTGATGAAGCTGCCGCACCACAGCCAGCCGATTCGCCTCGTAGCGGGCGGTCTGTTCCTCGTTGAGCCCGGAGGCGGGTTTGAAGTAGCACAGGCGCACGTCGACGCCCCGGTCCTTGATGGGGGAGCGGAGCACCGAGATCGTGCCTCGCTGATTGAGTTCGGCGGCCAGGCGCGTCAAGAACTTGGTGCGTGCTGCGTCGTCACCACCATGATGCCGGACGAGTTTCGCCCACGCCTTCGGCTGGGTGGACTGGACGAAGGCGATCACCTCGTCGGGGAAGAGTCCGATCTTCTTGTCGTAGCTGGCGGGGGAGACCTTCACCCAGCCATGCGACAGCAGGTGGGCCTCGATGTTGCTCTCGAAGGTGTGCTCAGTGGTGACAGACATGGCTCACTCCGGAATTTTCGTGGAGGCTGTGGTGACGTCGAACTCGCCCGTGACGGCGGCCGTGATGAGGGATTGCTTGTATTCCTGCAGAAGAGAGACAGCAGAGATGAGCGCCGTCACACCCGCATCGACAGCTGCAAGTTGATTCTGACACTCCGACGCGAGATCTCGCTGCTCGGAGATCGGAACGAACGGGATTGGCAACGCCATGACCTTGGACGCGCTGGTCGATGCCAGGTTGGTAGTCTTTGACCCAGTTCGCTCGAAGTAGCTACGGGCGGCAGATGACTGTGTGTACAGCGCGAGATAGTCAGCTACAAGAAGCTCCCGAGCTGGTCGCACCGAGAAGACATGATTTTGGTGGAGACAAGGTGAGATCTCACCATGCCAAACCGTGCCCCGACCGAGCTTGTCAAGATCGCCACCCTCAGTCATCAGGACGTCGCCAGGCCTGAGCGTGCAGCGCTTAGCAAGCGCCTCTTCCGCGACCACCGTCTTGATCTCTGCCAAATCTAGCCCGCCAGCCTGCACGTTTGCGACGCGAAGATACGGGTAGCAATCCCCGCCACTTGCGTTCGAACGCTTTTCATCAACGGTGAGCCCGGACTGGATAGTGGCAAGGCGTCCGAGTCGGGTCATGCCAGATGGATGTGCCGGGGTCAGGACCGAATCGACAAGCGAGATTCGAGCTCTGTCGGCGTGTCTCACCTGCTGTTGGCGGGCGGCGATGATCTGGTCGATCCGGGCGACGCGGTCGTCGAGGAAGTCCGCGATCCGCCGCTGCTCCGCTCCTGTCGGCCATGGGATCTCGATCGCGGTCATGTCATTGCATTGATCGCGGGATAGCCCACTCCTGTGCTGCGTGCAACGACCTCTTCGACAAAGGGCGTAGATCGGCAAGTATAATTCAAGAACCTCGGGTCACCGACTCTAGCCTCCAGCGTGGCGAACCCCGTGCTGAAGACTAAAGGTTCTTCAGAGGTGGGCACCTGAGCTATAGCCCGCAGATACGTTCGTACTGTCGAAACAATCGTTGCACCTTCTGGTGCTAATCGGCGTGCTCGACTTGGTGCGTCCTTAAATGTGACTGAGTTGGAGGATGTGTCGACCGCACCAGTCGAGGACACCTGAGAAATATCCACGTAGCGAAATCGATAGCTCGGATCGGTCGTTTCAGGGAGCACATCGGCGTTAACCCGTGCGACGTACTTCAGCGGTATCGTCCTCACAGCCCGAGCCCCTTCATCCAGCCCTGGATCTGGGCCTCCAAGTCCTTGATCTCCGCGGCGATCTCCTCGACAGGGCGGGGCGGCGTGTAGACGTAGAACTGGCGGGTGAAGGGGATCTCGAAGCCGAGCTTGGTCTTGGCGTGGTTGATCCACGCATCGGGCACGTACGGCCTGATTTCCTCGGTCAGGTGCTTCTCAGCAGAGTCGAGCAGTGCCTGAGCGCGGGCGTCATCGTCGAGGTCGAACCAGCCGGCGGGCAGGGGAATGTTCTCTTGGTCGCGCAGCTCGGGGTCGGGCTCCGGCTTGCCCTTCTTCATCACCACCGGCGCACCTGGATCATCCACCGCGCAGGCGACGGCGTACTTCTTCTTCTGCGTTGCGGTCAGGCCGGGGGCGTCGGCAAGCAAGGCCTTCTGCGTGCCGTATGTCCTCCCGACCAGATGGGTGAACTGCTCAAAGGGTGGGGTCTTTACGACAGCCTCGGTCACCTCCCAGCGCCGATGCAGGGGGCGTTCGACGGTGACGCGCTGGAATCCGAAGGTCTCTCGGGGCAATACCTTGACGCGCTGGTCGTCGGCGAACTCGTCAAGGGCGCCGCTGAACAGACGCACGATCTCGTCGATCGCGTCGTCAGTGAGTTCCTTGCGCTTATCACCGAGGCTCTTGCGCATCTTGGTGCCCATGTCGCGGGCATCAATGAGTTTCACCAAGCCACGTTCGGCGTCGGTCCTGGCATTGGTGAGAATCCACACATAGGTGGAGATGCCGGTGTTGTAGAACATCTGGTCGGGCAGGGCGACGATGCCCTCCAGCCAGTCGTTCTCCAGCAGCCAGCGGCGGATCTCACTCTCGCCCGATCCGGCCTGACCGGAGAACAGGGGAGAGCCGGAAAGGACGATGCCGACGCGCGATCCGTTCGGACTGGCGTCCGTGACGGGCTTCATGTGGCTGAGCATGTGCTGCAGGAACAGTAGGGAGCCGTCGGAGACGCGGGGGAGTCCGGCGCCGAAACGACCATTGAAGCCTTGTCTGTTGTGTTCGTCCTTGAGGGTTGGGCGTAACCCTTCCAGTCGACACCGTAGGGCGGATTGGCGAGGATAAAGTCGAATTTGTTGGTGGGGAAGGCATCGGCGGTGAGAGTGTTGCCGTTGTGCATCTGCTCGGGGCCGATGCCTTGCATCATGAGGTCGGACTGGGCGATGGCCCAGGTCTCATCGTTGAGTTCCTGGCCGTAGACCTTGACGAGGGCTTTCGGGTTGAGCTCCTTGATGCGGTCCATGGTGATCATGAGCATGCCGCCGGTGCCGGCCGCCGGATCGTAGATGGTACGCACCGGCATCTGGTTCTCGGTCAGGTCGCGGGCGGTCTGACCCCCGATGAGAAGATCAGCGACCAGACGAATCACCTCACGCGGGGTGTAGTGCTCACCGGCGGTCTCGTTCTCGTTGCTCATCTCGGAGAACTTCCGCAGCAGTTCCTCGAAGATGTAACCCATGGTCTCGTTGCTGACCTCGCTGGGACGCAGGTCCAGGTCCGCGAAGTCGGCCATGACGCCGTACAGGATCCCGGCGTGATCCATTCGGGTGATCTTCCCGTCGAACTGGTACGCCTCGATCACCGTCGCCGCGTCAGGGGAGAGGGACGCGATGTACTTGGCAAGGTTGTCAGCCAGGTTCTTGTCGTCACTGAGCAGCCGGGCGAACGTGTACCGCGACGTGTTGTAGAACCGCTGGCCGCAGATGCGCTTGAGTATCCTGTCCTGACCAGGGCCAATCTCCACCAGACCGTCGGCATACTCCAGGACCTCATCCTTGGTGGGCTCCAGCACCGCATCCATACGGCGCAACACCAGCAGCGGCAGCATCACCGAGCCGTACTCGTGTTGCTTGAAGGTACCGCGCAGCTTGTCTGCCACTCGCCAGACGAACGCCACCTTGTCCTGAAAACCCTGCGGAGCCATATGATCCCTTCGTCGCGAGTGGAGCAATGGCATCATAACGTCGAGACACCCGATTCACGCGCGGTGAACCGTCCAACCGAGCCATCTCACCACCGTGCCAGCCACCTCACCATGGTTGTCCGATAAGAGACATTATGTCATTCTATAAAGATGGCGACACTTCCCCTCGGCTGAAATCCCTCCCCTCCCGGTTCAATGCAGTTGTCGCGCGTTCGCTGCCATCCGTGGACTCGCAACCTTGCCACCAATTCGCGTGTCGAATGGTCATTCATCGTCGAGCGCGCCCCGCATGTGCGCTATCCCATATCGGTGACGCGCGGACCACGAATGTCTTCGGTACCGGATTCGTGGATTCCTGACTACCAGCTCGGGCGCTGTCGGTTCCTTTTGATCTCCCCGCGTCGTTTCTTCGCCTCAAGGCGACGACGCTGCGATCCCCTGGTTCGTTTAGTGGCACGGCGTCGTCGCGGTTGGACGCATGCCTTCTGGAGCACGTCGGCCATCCTGGCACGAGCAAGACGGCGGTTGGCCAACTGAGCCCGCTCATCCTGAACGGCAACCGTCAAGACTCCATTGACCAGGCGATTCGACAGGGTTGTCAGCAACACCGGTCGCAAGTGTTCTGGCACGGCGTCAGAGCGAGCCACATCGAACTGCAGTTCGACCCGTGAGTCGCTGGTGTTCACGCCCTGGCCGCCAGGCCCGGAGCTGTGGGAGAACCGCTCCTGCAGCTGTGCCTCGGGAACGACGAAACCAGGAATGATCTCCATCGCTTCTATCATGGTCGTCGCTCCCCTCGCTTCGTCATTTACTCGGTCCGGATACTCCTTCGAACAGACCATCAAGGATATCCACGACCCCGAGCACCACCCCCACAGGAGCCTGTGCGCTACGCAGAATTCGCGTCAACGGCTCCGATGACCGGCACGGCATATACCTCCTCCTGCGCCTTGATGGGTGAGAACTTCTAATCCGGTGCGGACCATCAACACTTCACGGGACGTCACTCCAATGCGACACTGTGTGCCGTCATCCGCCTGCGGCGCTGACGATCGATCCACAGCAGGACGATTGTCAGCGCGAGCGTGACAGCTCCGACGTAGTACGGGCCACCGACTCCCCACAGGGAGCTCAGTGCACCGGCAAGGGTGGGAGCGCACGCGCCGCCAAGGAAGCGAACGCCGGAGTAGGCCGACGACGCGACCTCGCGCTGGATGTTGCTCGCAGACATCACGATCTCAGTCATGGCAGTGTTGACGATGCCGATAAACAGACCGCCAATGATGACCCCGATCACCTGAGGAATCGGCGAGATCCAGGTCGCTAGTAGGACCTCGTCAATGGTGAACAGGATCAGGGTGACGGCAACTGTGCGATGAATACCGAGGTGCTCGCAGGAACGCGGTCCGAGCCACACCGACCCCAACGAGACCATGAGGCCCCAGCCGAAGAAGACCAATCCCAGATCGAGCGGGGTGAACTGACCACCAGCTCGAACGGACGCCTCGGCCAGCGGGAACGGCGCGTAGGCAAGCAAGGTGAAGTAACCGTAGTTGTAGACCAGGGCAGCCAGCATGAGAATCGAGATCCGCGGATCGACGAGAGTCTTGAACGGCTCGATGGCAGACCGGCGCTGGGACTTGTCGATCAGGGTCGGCGGGACGAAAAACGCGATGGCGACAAGACCGATCGCCATGAGAATAGCGGTGCCGAGGAAGGGGCCCCGCCATGAAATCGAACCCAGAGCGCCACCGACGAGTGGACCCAAGGCCATTCCGGCCCCAAGAGCCCCCTCGTACAGCATGATGGCGCGGCGGGCATCGGCAGAGGCGCCAAGAACCGTCGCCAAGGCGGTCGAGACGAAGAGAGCGTTCCCAACCCCCCAGCCGCCGCGGAATCCGATGATGAGGTTGACGTGACCGGACAACGCGCAGGCCGTCGCAAAGGTCACGATGATGATGAGTCCGACGAGAAGGGTCTTCTTGCGGCCAATGCGGGTGGCCACCCATGAGGCGAAGAACATCAACGCGGCAGACACGAAGAGGTAGGTGCTGAACAGCAGCTCGGTCTGCCCCGGGCTGGCGTGGAGAGCCGACGAAATCTCCGGGAGGATGGGGTCAACGACGCCCACCCCCATGTAGGAGAAGGCCACCGCAATGGTGACGGCCCACACAGCCGGTCTGATGGGTTCTTCGCTCGTCACTTCTTCGTCGTCCTCTCGTCGTCGTCAGACAGCACCTGGACTGCCCTTCGCAAAGCCGGAAGCGCCTGAATCAGTACGGAACGCTCTTCGTCAGTCAATTCCTTGAGGGCAGGCACGACCGACTCCCCCACTGACAATTCGCAACGGCGGCAGTAATCACGACCCTCATCAGTGATCTCGATCAATCTGCTGCGGGCGTCGTCGGGGTCACGCCGTCGCGTCACCAGGCCGTCACGCTCAAGCCTCTCGACGATGTCCGTCGTGGTGGTTGGCCTGGTTCCCTCCACGCGGCTGAGGGTTCCGGTGCTGATGCTCCCCATCACTTCGAGGGTGTGCAGGACCCGCCACGTCACTGAGGACGGCGGAATGCCAGCACGTCGCTTGGCCAGGCGTTGTACTCGTCCGCATGTGAGAACCAGGTCGGCTGCGGATTCGGCCTCGAGCGGGTTAAAGGGCTCGGGCAAGGTGCGTCCGGAAGTCACGTGACCTCACGTTACTCCGGTTTCCGGAATACTTCATCGTGTGATCGGCGTGACGCCCGGTTCCCGTAGAATGTGACGCGACACCTAACTGATGAGGACCCATGAACGACACCACGATGCAGGACGATGCCTCCGATTCCGCGAGCATGGAAGAGCGGACCACAGCCGTCACCGCGATCGAGCTCCTCTTCGACCTGGTCTTCGTCGCTGCCATTGGTCAGCTCGCAACCACCCTTCACGATCATGTGACGTGGCGGGGCGGGCTCGAGACCATCGTGCTGTGGGTACCGCTCTACTTGTTGTGGGCCAACACCTCGTTCTCGGCAACCGGAACCATCACCGAGAACAAGTCGTTGCGGCGGCCCATCCTGTGGGTGCTCTTCTTCGGAATCTTCATGGCTGCCGGCATCCCCGTGGCGTTTGAGGACGGCGTCGAGTGTCTCGCCTTCGTCGCGCCATATCTCATCGCCCAGCTCGGTCAGGTCGCCATGACGTGGTTCATCCACGGTCGCGAAGAGATGAAACTCCATTCCCGCGGGGTCATGGTGTGGCATTGCCTGTCGGCCATCGGTTGGATCATCGGCATTTTCGTTGAGCCGCACGCCCGACTGTGGGTTTGGTTCGCTGCGGCCATCGTCGAGGTGGCAGGAGCGCTGCTGCGTCATCCGCTGGGAAGCAGGAACAACATCGACACCACCGAGTGGCAGTTCGACACCGCACACATGCTTGAACGCATCCGGCTGTTCCTCATCCTGGCTCTGGGCGAGCAGATCGTCAGCATCGTCACCGGCCTTCACGAAGCAGGGTTCCATCTACTCAACCTCCTTGCCGCCACCACATCCATCGTCACCTTCTTCGCCTTGTGGTGGCTCTACATCTGGGACGTCGAGGTCATTCTGGAAACTGACCCGGCTGAGCACGATGATCCGGCCGAGTCCGGGGCACGATCCGTCACCGTGCAGATGGTCCTTGCGCTAGGCCTCATCCCGCTCGCGGTGTCTGATGAGATCATCGTTGGCGAACCGGCCCATCATGGCAGCCTCACGCTGACAGCCCTGGCCTGTGGGGGTGCCATCCTGTATCTCGCGGCACAGGCATGGCACATTCACAAGGTCACTGGACACACGCCATGGCGTCGCCTCGTGGCAATCCTCGCCCTCGTCATCGTCGCGGCGGCAAGGTTCATTCCTGCCATCGTGACCAATGCCTTGGTTGCGACCATCCTCGTCATCACCGCTGTCATGAGCCGACGTCACCACATGAAACACTTCGACCGAGACCCGACTGAGCACGACCGAATTATTGAGAAGTGACCATGACTGCTCTCCCCCATCGCACACTGGGGACTTGTTCGAATCCCCCGTCATTCCTGGAACCGGCTGGCCANGAGACCCTGGCACGCCGCGGACACCAGTCGCCAACAACGCTGATGACGTTGCAAAGACGCCGGNCCGATGCA
>BABE01000117.1_pt1 | contig 11893 bp, 7 predicted proteins | sample 270308 | NCBI WGS metagenome assembly BABE01 (sample SAMD00036534, study PRJNA27875) | human gut metagenome | isolation source: feces from healthy human sample In-E, | reverse complement strand
CCCTTCAGCAGCTCTACGACAAGGGCCTGGCCTACCAGGGCTACCGCGTGCTGCCGTACTGCCCGAAGGACCGCACGCCGCTGAGCGCACACGAGCTGCGCATGGACGCCGACGTGTACCAGGACCGCCAGGACACCACCGTGTCCGTGGCCGTGAAGATGCGCGATGAGGACGACGCCTACGCCGTCTTCTGGACCACCACCCCGTGGACCGTGCCCACCAACTTCGCCATCGTGGTCGGCGCCGACATCGACTACGTCGAGGTCCGCCCGACCGAAGGCAAGTTCGCTGGCAAGAAGTTCTACCTCGGCAAGGATTTGCTGCCGCACTATGAGAAGGAACTCGGCGAGAACTACGAGGTCGTGCGCGAGCTCAAGGGCTCCGAGCTGGAAGGCCGCCGCTACTACCCGGTCTTCCCGTACTTCGCGGGTGACGAGGCCGAATCCGAAGGCCACGTGCCTGGCCCGAACGGCTACACGATCTTCACCGCCGACTACGTCGACACCGTCGAAGGTACCGGTCTGGTTCACCAGGCTCCCTACGGTGAAGACGATATGAACACGCTGAACGCCAAGGGCATCAAGAGCACCGACGTGCTCGACGATGGCTGCCGCTTCACCGCGCAGTGCCCCGACTACGAGGGTGATTTCGTGTTCGACGCCAACCTGCCGATCCTGCGCAACCTGCGCGCCGGCGACGGTCCGCTTGCCGAGATTCCGGAAGAGCGCCGCGCGATCCTCTTCCAGGAGAGGAGCTACGTGCACTCCTACCCGCACTGCTGGCGTTGCGCCACCCCGCTGATCTACAAGCCGGTCTCCTCTTGGTTCGTGTCCGTGACCAAGATCAAGCCGCGTCTGCTGGAATTGAACCAGCAGATCAACTGGATCCCGGGCAACGTCAAGGACGGCCAGTTCGGCAAGTGGCTCGCCAACGCGCGCGACTGGTCCATCTCCCGCAACCGCTTCTGGGGTTCCCCGATTCCGGTGTGGGTGAGTGACGATCCGAAGTACCCGCGTGTGGACGTTTACGGTTCTCTCGAAGAGCTCAAGGCCGACTTCGGTGACTACCCGCGCGACAAGGACGGCAACATCAACATGCACCGTCCGTGGATCGACAACCTGGTCCGCGTCAACCCGGACGACCCGACCGGCAAGTCGCACATGCACCGTATTTCCGATGTACTCGACTGCTGGTTCGAGTCCGGTTCCATGTCGTTCGCGCAGTTCCACTACCCGTTCGAGAACAAGGAGAAGTTCGAGCAGCACTTCCCGGCCGACTACATCGTGGAATACATCGGCCAGACCCGCGGCTGGTTCTACCTGCTGCACGTCATGGCGACCGCCCTGTTCGACCGCCCGGCGTTCAAGAACGTGATCTGCCACGGCATCGTGCTCGGCTCCGACGGCCAGAAGATGTCTAAGCACTTGCGCAACTACCCGGACGTGAACGGCGTGTTCGACAAGTACGGTTCCGACGCCATGCGCTGGTTCCTTATGTCTTCGCCGATTCTGCGCGGCGGCAACCTAATCGTCACCGCCGATGGCATCCGCGACACCGTGCGCCAGGTCATGTTGCCGGTGTGGAGCTCCTACTACTTCTTCACCTTGTACGCCAACGCGGCCAATGGCGGGGCCGGATTCGACGCCCGCCAGCTGCGCGCGGACGAGGTCGCCGGTCTGCCGGAGATGGACCGCTACCTGCTGGCCCGTACCCGCCGCCTGGTGCTGGCCGCCGAGAAGTCGCTGAACGAGTTCGCGATTTCCGACGCCTGCGATGCGGTCTCCGACTTCATCGACGTGCTCACCAACTGGTACATCCGCAACACCCGTGACCGCTTCTGGAACGAGGATGCGTCCGCGTTCAACACGCTGTACACCGTGCTTGAAGCGTTCATGCGCGTGCTTGCGCCGCTGGCCCCGATGGAAGCCGAGTCCGTGTGGCGCGGCCTGACCGGCGGCGAGTCCGTGCACCTGGCCGATTGGCCGTTCGTGGTGGACGAGAAGACCGGTGCGGATACCGAACTTGGTCGCGTTCTGGTTGACGATCCGGCTCTGGTCTCCGCGATGGAGAAGGTGCGTGAGGTTGTTTCCGGCACCCTGTCCCTGCGCAAGGCCGCCAAGATCCGCGTGCGCCAGCCGCTTTCCAAGCTCACCGTGGTGGTCGAGAACGTGGACGCCGTCAAGGCATACGACGAGTTGCTGAAGTCTGAATTAAATATTAAGAATATTGGGTTCTCGACTCTGGAAGACGCCGCCGCCCACGGTCTGAAGATCGTGCACGAGCTGCGTGTGAACGCTCGCGTTGCGGGCCCGCGTCTCGGCAAGCAGGTGCAGTTCGCCATCAAGGCCTCCAAGTCCGGTGATTGGCATGTTGATGCCGCGTCCGGTGCACCGGTGGTCTCGACGCCGTCCGGCGACCTTGCGCTGGTCGAAGGCGAGTACGAGCTGATCAACCGTGTGGAGGAGGAGAACGCCACCGAGGCCGCCGCTTCGGTCTCCGCCTCGCTGCCGACTGGTGGTTTCGTGATCCTCGACACCGCGCTGGATGACGACCTGCTGGCTGAAGGCTACGCCCGCGACGTGATTCGTTCTGTGCAGGACGCACGTAAGGCTGCCGATCTGGACATCGCGGACCGTATCGCCCTGGTGCTGACCGTGCCGGCCGCCAATGTGGCCAAGGTCGAGCAGTTCCGCGACCTGATCGCCCACGAGACGCTGGCTACCTCCTTCGAGGTGAAGGAAGGTGCCGAGCTGGCCGTGGAGGTTGTTAAGGCGTGATGCTGATGCTGAGCTGAGGCTCTTCAATCGGCTTGAAACGATTGCGGGCATCCGATATACAGTGATTCAATGAACACTGCATGTCGGATGCCCGCATTTTTCGTGCGTCTATGCGTCTTTTCGACGCATCCCTATTTTGAAAAAATCTAACTTATTCAAGTTTTTCAAAATAGAAGGGAACGGTTATACCTCTCATGGCTTGTAAGGTGTCGCTCCAATCGTCGTTAGCTACACTTATCGCGATAAGTGTAGCTAACAGCGGAAATGGTAGTGTCCAAGTCGCCGGTAGATGTATTGCGTATGTTCGGCCAGCCACTCGTATCCCGTCTACCCTGCTTCATCTAGTGCCGATGCCCGCTTGGGAACAGCGTAAGTTGGGAGAGATTGTGTCAATTGGTGCTGGAGCTCCACCCAGCGCATTTTCTGCGGGAAATTTTCTTTATGTCAAAGTTGATGATCTGAATGAATCTTCTCATTTTCAATTTGATTCTGCGCAGAGGGTAGACGCCAACACAGCAGTTAAACCTATCCGCAAAGGCAGTATCATTTTTGCGAAAAGAGGAGCAGCAATACTTGGCAATAAGGTTAGAGTTCTGGGGAAAACTGCCTATATTGACACGAACATGATGGCTCTGGAGCCCAGGGGCGTAGATGCTGATTTCCTATGGCTGTTCATCAATCAGACCGGCCTTTATCGGATCGCAGATACTTCGACCATTCCGCAGATCAATAACAAGCACATTGAGCCATATCCTGTTGACATACCAAATATGGCTGAACAGCAGGCAATCGGAACTTTCTTCTCCCGTCTTGATGACCTCATCACCCTTCATCAGCGTAAGCGTCTGTGGTTTGCTAAATAAGGGTGGATAGGGCTCTCATCACGATGTCAACGTCTTTGTTCTCCAATTCACGGATGACATGCAGATATGTTTCCTGCGTTGTGTTCATGCTTGCATGCCCCAGTCTCTTGGACACGCTCGCAATTGAAACGCCAGCAAACAGCAGCAATGAGGCATGGGTATGTCTCAAGCCGTGAATCGAGATCACGGGTACTCCGGCTTGTTTGCAATGCCGGGCCAGAATACCGTTTGCGGTCGAGTTGTACACCTTACCGTTCACGAAGATAGGCTTGTCGTCAGGCAAGTTCTTCAGCAGGACGGACAATTGCATGATGAGTTGCCAATCAAGTTGTACTTTACGCACCGAAGAAGCATTTTTTGTTGGAACAAAGCCACCTCCGTTCTTGTAATTCCAAGTCTTATTGACAGACAAAGTCTGGTGGACGAAATCAAAGTCATCAGGAGTAAGACCCAATGCTTCGGAGAAACGTAAACCGGTTTTTGCCACCAGCAATATCAGCCAGTCCCAGTTAGGTATCGGGTCAAGCTTCAAGTCAGCAAGGACAGCATGAAGTTCGAATTGGTTAAGATATTTCGTCTTCTTTTGTCTCGGCTGCTTCCCTTTGATGATTGCTTTTCGAGTGGGATCTCTTTGAATTAGGCCCTCATCAACAGCATCAAGAATGGCCCCTTTCAGTTGGTGATGAAAATCCATCGTTGTTTGATGTTCATGATGTTCGGCGTATCCATTGATGAGTTTCTGATAACTCACACGATCGAACTCAGAAAGCTTAAGATCAGGGATAAGCTTTCTCAGCCACGCCTGTGTGAGTTTGTATTTCTTCATCGTCACCTCCCGAATCGCGCCTTCCTTGTAGACGTCGACCCATTGCGAGTAGTAATCGCAGAATGACATTTCTTCGTTTATTGTGTTTATGACCACACGGGGCTCCTTTGCCGAATAGATAGACGCTTACGCTGATGAAGGGTGATGAGGTCGTCAAGACGGGAAAAGAAGGAGCCGATGGCCTGCTGCTCTTCAATGTACGGCACCATCAGAGCCGTCGATTTCATCTTTGCAAAGTCGATACTCTCAACGGTGGTTCCCGTCTTGCCATATTCGCGAAGCAGCGTCTTGTTAGAGGCAATGAAATACTGTAAAAGCCATGAGGAATCACAAGAATCGACAGTCTGAATAACTTTAATATCTTGGTTGACGGTGGCTGGTTTCCGCAGCTTTGCAACGGGAATCGTATGCCTAAGTATTCCGCTTCGAGCGACTATGACTATCGAGTCTGAGGGGTAAAGCGTCAATGTTGCTGCACCCTTTTCGCTAATCATCGTCGTGGTGTTTTCAATATAATGTTGCTTCACATCTTGTGAAGTAATCCACAAGATTTTCCCATCGACATAATTACCGGCATCAGCCATAGGAGGAGTATGACCGCCGCCAAAGGAAGCTAGATTCTCTAACTTACGCTGTTCCCAAGCGGAGGCGTATTTCCGTGATGTTTGCCGTATCATTGATAAACGACTGTAACGGAACGAAGGCGGACAATGACAATTCCCAGATATGACGAGTTTTTCGTTCCGGTGCTTCGCATCCTCGCTGATGGCAAGATTCATGCATCTGGTGAGATGCTAACGTTACTTGCTGATGAGTTTGCAGTGACAGAAGAAGAACGCAGCCGTCTGCTACCTAGCGGCCGTTCGCGTGTCCTCAATGGCCGCATTAGTTGGGCTAGAACGTACCTTAAGAAAGCCGGACTCATAGAAAGTCCCAAACGTGGTACATATCGCATAACGAGACCCGGCAAAGAGGCCCTTGCTTCGGGTGCGCAGATAGATAATGATTATCTGGAACGTTATGAGTCATTCCGGTCTTTCAAGAATCTGAATGGTGATTCTTCGACACATACGACGGTCGATGGCGGCCTGGAGAAGAAAAGCGAAGCTTATTCGTCCGAGGAAACTCCAGATGAGGCACTTGACCGTGCATTCTCATCAATCAACATGCGGCTTGCCGATGACTTGCTCTCAGAGGTGCTCAAGCTCTCTCCGATTGCGTTTGAACGGTTTGTTCTTGATCTGATGGCGAAAATGGGGTATGGAGCTTTCGACTCCGCAAGCCAGATGACGCCAATCTCGGGGGACGAAGGCATAGATGGAATCATCATGGAAGACAAGCTTGGTTTTGATCTGATTTATGTTCAGGCCAAACGTTATGCCGAAGATAAAACCGTTGGCAGACCAGATATTCAAGCATTCGTAGGTGCTATTACTGGGCGCGGAGGCAAAGGGCTGTTTGTCACCACTGCAAGATTCACGGAAAAGGCGATTACCTATGCGAAGAGGCAGCACATCATTCTTATTGATGGGCATAAGCTTGCGCAACTGATGATTGAACATGGATTCGGTGTCAGCACGCGGAAGATTTACGAAATCAAAGCCGTGGACAGTGACGTTTTCAATGAATACGTTGATGAAGAGTAATGAAAGAGCTTAGGGCACAAGGAGCATATGAATGAATAAGCAGCAGCTTGCCGCCAAAATCTGGGAATCCGCCAACAAGATGCGTTCCAAGATCGAGGCGAATGAATACAAAGACTATATCCTGGGCTTTATCTTCTATAAGTTCCTTTCAGAGACGGAAATTGCGCGTCTTCGTGCTGAAGACTGGGGAGATGAAGATCTCAAGGGCTTGGATGAGAATGATGCCGAGACCGTGCAGTACGTACGTGATCTGTGCGGCTACTTTATCTCCTACGACAACCTGTTCTCCACATGGATTGCCAGCCAAAGCGATTTCACCATCGCCGACGTACGTGATGCGCTTTCCGCTTTTGAACGCAACATCGATCCAGCCCGCAAGCGTGTGTTCGCCGGCATCTTCGACACGTTGCAGACTGGTCTATCCAAACTCGGTACCGATGAGAAAAGCCGTAGCAAGGCCGCTCGCGACCTCATCTACCTCATCAAGGACATTCCGATGGACAGCCGGCAGGATTACGATACCCTCGGCTTCATTTACGAATATCTGATTAGCAACTTCGCTTCCAATGCGGGTAAGAAGGCCGGTGAGTTCTACACGCCGAGCGAAGTTTCTCAGCTCATGAGCGAAATAGTGGCCTGGCATCTTGCTGGTCGTGAAGAAATCAACATTTATGACCCCACAAGTGGCTCGGGCTCGTTGTTGATTCATATTGGTCAAGCTGTGGCCCGCCGCAATGGCAATCCGAATGACATCAAATATTATGCGCAGGAACTCAAGGAGAATACCTACAACCTCACACGCATGAACCTCGTCATGCGCGGTATACTGCCGGACAATATCGTGACCCGCAACGGTGACACATTAAAGAGCGACTGGCCGTGGTTCGATACCGACGAGACCAAGGACGAGACCTATAAGCCGCTGTTTGTAGATGCCGTGGTTTCGAATCCTCCTTACTCCCAGAACTGGGAGCCGCCGGAACCGGGTGAAGATATCCGCTTCGAATATGGCATCGCTCCCAAGTCCAAGGCTGATTATGCCTTCTTGCTGCACGATCTCTACCATCTGCGCGACGACGGCATTATGACCATCGTGTTGCCGCACGGCGTGCTGTTCCGTGGTGGTGAAGAGGGCACTATTCGCCGGAATCTAGTGGAGAACCACCATATTCAGGCCATCATCGGACTGCCAGCGAACATCTTCTTTGGCACGGGCATTCCCACTATCGTGATGGTGCTGCGCAAGCACCGCAACGATGACCATGTGCTTGTTGTGGATGCCTCCAAGTATTTCGCTAAGGACGGTAAGAACAACAAGCTGCGTGCGAGCGATATCAAACGCATCGTGGATGCGGTGTCGGAGAATCGTGATGTCGATAAGTTCAGTCGTTTGGTCAGCATTGACGAGATTCGGCAGAACGATTACAACCTCAACATTCCTCGATATGTGGATTCCTCCGAAACCGCCGAAAGTTGGGACGTGTATTCCACTATGTTTGGCGGTATCCCCAAGCAGGACATCGATGCGCTCAACAAGTATTGGAATGTGTTTCCGGGATTGCGCCAACGTCTCTTCGCGGAGGAGAATGGTCATTCGGCTAAGCTCGCTGTGCAAGATGTTCGTGAGGCGGTGAATGCTGATTCTGGTGTGAGTGCCTATATCCAGCGTTATCGTGAGGTTTTCACCGATTATCCCTCATATCTACGTGGCGAACTGGTCGGTAATGCCGTCAACGTGAGCATTGCCGCCGAGGAGGAAGTTCTGGCAAATGACCTGCTGCATCGTTTGGCCGACGTACCACTCGTAGATGCCTATACGGCATATCAGGTGCTTGATGACAGCTGGCAGAAGACCATCGCCAACGACCTTGAGACCATACAGAGCGAGGGACATGACGCCGTTCGCAAAGTTGATGCCAACATGGTCGTCAAGAAGAAAGGCGGCAAGGATGTCGAAGTGCCGGACGGCTGGGCCGGACATATTCTGCCGTTCGACCTTGTACAAGAAAAACTGCTGAGTGCTGACCTTGCAGAAATCGGCACATATGAATCCCGATTGACTGAGATTAGCAGCGAGATCGCTGACATTCTTGAAAATCTGGATGAAGACGACAAGAATTCGACCGATGCTGTCAGTGAGGATGGAGATTCTTTCGTTGCCACTGAGTTGAAGAAAGCGGTGAAATCGATTGGGAAGGATCCTGAGACTGATTTTGACCGTGCCCTTGTGAATGCGCAACGGTTGTTTGATGAGGAGCGTGAAGTCAAAAAGAACGTTAAGAATCTCCGCTCAGCGCTTGATGAGAAGACTCGGACCGTTATTGAAGGACTGAGCGGTGAACAAGCTGCTGACTTGCTTGCTGCCAAGTGGGTGGAACCATTGCAGCGCAAGCTTGAGGAGCTTCCTCAGACGGCTGTTGATGAGTTGATTGCATCGGTGAATGCGCTGAACGACAAATATTCGACTACCTACTCCGATGTATGCGAGCAAATCGAGCAAGCTGAGGCAGAACTTGGCAATATGCTTGATCAGCTAACTGGCAATGAGTTCGACATGGCTGGTATTGCCGAGTTGAAGACCTTGTTAGGGGGCGAATGATGACTGAACAGGAGAAAGTTCCTGCGATTCGTTTCGCTGGTTTTACTGACCCTTGGGAACAGCGTAAGTTGGGAGAGATTGTGTCAATTGGTGCTGGAGCTCCACCCAGCGCATTTTCTGCGGGAAATTTTCTTTATGTCAAAGTTGATGATCTGAATGAATCTTCTCATTTTCAATTTGATTCTGCGCAGAGGGTAGACGCCAACACAGCAGTTAAACCTATCCGCAAAGGCAGTATCATTTTTGCGAAAAGAGGAGCAGCAATACTTGGCAATAAGGTTAGAGTTCTGGGGAAAACTGCCTATATTGACACGAACATGATGGCTCTGGAGCCCAGGGGCGTAGATGCTGATTTCCTATGGCTGTTCATCAATCAGACCGGCCTTTATCGGATCGCAGATACTTCGACCATTCCGCAGATCAATAACAAGCACATTGAGCCATATCCTGTTGACATACCAAATATGGCTGAACAGCAGGCAATCGGAACTTTCTTCTCCCGTCTTGATGACCTCATCACCCTTCATCAGCGTAAGTATGACAAGCTCGTCATCTTCAAAAAATCGATGCTTGAAAAAATGTTCCCGAAGGATGGCGAATCTGTACCCGAAATTCGCTTTGCTGGTTTTACTGACCCTTGGGAACAGCGTAAGTTGGGTGAGATTGCTGAAATTGTAGGTGGTGGCACTCCTGATACAAATAACTCAGATTACTGGGATGGCGATATCGATTGGTATGCTCCGGCTGAACTGGGCAATGACATATATGCGGAAAGCAGTGCACGCAAAATCACTCGGGCAGGACTCGAAAGCTGCTCTGCTAAGATGTTGCCGGCTGACAAGACGATTCTTTTCACCAGCCGTGCAGGTATCGGGAATACCGCAATACTGCGGCATTCCGCATGCACGAATCAGGGGTTCCAATCCCTTGTAATAAACGATGCCAATGTTTATTTTGTCTATTCGATGAGTGCGAGAATCAAGAAATGGGCAGAAGAAAAAGCTTCGGGATCTACATTCTTGGAGATATCGGGTAGGCAACTCGCGGACATGACCGTCAGTCTTCCCTCCTCTGTCGAACAGCAGTTCATCGGTGCTTTCTTCTCCCGCCTTGACGACCTCATCACCCTTCATCAGCGTAAGTTGGAATTGCTGCAGGATATCAAGAAATCTTTGCTTGACAAGATGTTCGTGTGAGGGGAGGTGGCGTAATGGAAACGTTCGATATCGTAAAGCTTGCCTCATATCGTGAGAATAATCGGATTGAGGCGAAGGCAGCAAAGGGTGGCCTCCCACGCAGTATGTGGGAGACGTACTCCGCCTTCGCCAACGCCTATGGCGGTGTCATTCTGCTCGGCGTCAAGGAATGTGAAGACGGTGCATTCGAAACAGTCGGACTCACACCAGTGGAAGCGGAGCACCTTCGTCAGGATTTTTGGAACACGGTCGGCAACCGGTCCAAGGTAAGCGCTGTGCTGCCCATCGAATCGGAAGTTGAAGTGCTCGAAGCGGATGGTGGGATGGTGGTAGCCATTCATGTTCCGCGCGCTCCGCGTGACGAGCGCCCCGTGTATATCAACGACAATCTCTTCGGGGGAACCTACCGTCGGCGTGGTGAGGGCGACTACCGTTGCACGCGGCAGGAGATCTCAGCAATGCTCCGGGATCAGGGAGCTGAGACGATGGATTCCAAGGTGCTGGACGATCTCACCGTTGCCGACTTCAATACAGACACAGTGCGGGCATATCGTAATCGTTTCCGTGCGGTACGTCAGGGCAGTTCTTGGACTGAACTTGATGACGAGCGTTTTCTGCGTGCTGTTGGCGCGGCAATGGTGAGCCGTGAAGATGGTAAGCTTCATCCTACGTTCGGCGGTCTGCTTATGTTCGGCAACGATTATGACATTGTCCGCGAATGTCCGCATTATTTCCTTGATTATCAGGAGAATCTGGATCCGACGATTCGTTGGACTGATCGTGTCCATTCGGGCGATGGTATGTGGTCAGGCAATCTGTTTGATTTCTTTTTCCGGGTGAACCTTAAGCTTGCTGAGTCTCTGAAGACTCCGTTCAAGCTTGAAGGTATTTTTCGTGTTGACGATACCCCTATGCACAAGGCGATTCGTGAAGCGTTGGCCAACTGTTTGTTCAACGCCGATTATTATGGCGTGCGCGGAGTAGTGGTTCGACGCACCCCTGACAGATTGGTGTTTGAGAATCCGGGCGATATTCGGACAGGTGTTGAGCAGATGCGCCTCGGTGGAGTGTCCGATCCGCGCAACGGTCTTGTTATGAAGATGTTCAGCCTCATTGATGTGGGGGAACGGGCCGGCACGGGTGTTCCCGATGTGTTTGCCACATGGGCGAATGCAGGGCTTCCTGAACCGCGGATTGAGGAGAGTTTCGGTGAGGCCGATCGTACGGTGCTTACGCTTATGTTGGAGCCGGATACCAAGTCCGATCTGGATGAGCGTCTATTCGTTCACAATGAGCAGATAACTGACAATAATGAGCAGTTAAATGGTCTGGATGAGCAGATAACTGACAATAATGAGCAGTTAAATGGTCTGGATGAGCAGATAACCGAAAGGCAGCGAATTGTTCTTTGCTTTGTAGAAAAGAACCCCAGAGCAACATATGATGACATGGCGCGTGCCGCGGGAGTTTCATCAGCGACTGTGCGAAGAGATGCTGAAATACTCACGGGGCGCGGATTACTCAAGCGTGTTGGCTCGCGAAAAGCAGGACGTTGGGAAGTTCGAGGGGGAAAGAATCATGATATTCGATAGTGAATCAGTGTTTGAGGAAAACGTCATCACAGTGCTCAAACAGCATGGGTGGAAGGACGGCGTATTGCGTTATCCAACCGAGCAAGATTTGCTCGACAATTGGAAAGGCATCCTATACCGCAATAACAACGACATAGACCGACTTGGCCAATACCCGCTGACAGACGGGGAAATGGCACAGATTATTGAACAGATCGAAACCCTACGAACTCCGCTCGCGCTTAATTCGTTCGTCAATGGGCGTACTGTGTCTATCACACGTGACAACAAAGAAGATGTGGCGCATTTCGGCAAAGAAGTCAGTCTCTACATCTATGACCGCAAGGAGATTGCAGGCGGCAAAAGCACCTATCAGATCGCTCAGCAACCGGTTTATCCGGCTAAGAACAAGATG
>BABE01000188.1_pt1 | contig 12331 bp, 8 predicted proteins | sample 270308 | NCBI WGS metagenome assembly BABE01 (sample SAMD00036534, study PRJNA27875) | human gut metagenome | isolation source: feces from healthy human sample In-E, | reverse complement strand
TGGCCGATGCGGTCGGCCGCATAGGCGGCGCGCTTGACCGGGGCGCCGCCGAACTCGCGCGTGTGGCCGCCGAACCGGCGCTGGGCGATATGCCCGTCCTCGGTACGGGAGAAGGCCACGCCCTGACGCTCCAGGTTGATCACGGTCTGCGGCGCGTATTCGGCGAGCAGTTTGGCCGCATCCTGGTCCACCAGCCAGTCGCCGCCCTTGATGGTGTCGTAGTAATGCCAGTGCCAGTCATCGGACTCCACATTGCCCAGGCTCGCGGCGATGCCGCCCTCGGCTGAACCGGTGTGCGAACGCAGCGGCTGCAGTTTGGAGACCACGAGGATCTTCGGGTCCACGCCTTGTTCCTTGAGCTCGGTGATCTCGGGGGAGCGCAGCAGTCCCAACGCCGCCGACAGGCCGGCCGCTCCGGCGCCGACGATCACCGCATCATACATATCTTCCAAACGTTTCGGACTCATGGGTTCGATTCTCGCACACCCGCCGAACAGCCTTCGAGCCGTGTCATGGAAGCCGATTAGCCGACACGGCTGCTCAGCTTGAGTATGCCGGCATCCCGCTCGATCACTCCCTTCAGCTCCAATGCGCCGAGTAGCTCAAGTATGGTGCCGATATTGGGAATCTCGTCGGGTACCGTCTCTCGCGCCACACGCAATAGTGCGTCCGGGGTGACGATGAGATGTCGTTTACGGCATTCACGAATCAATGCCACTAATGTGCGTTCCATTTCCGGCAGCTTGGCGATAATGATACGTTGTTGGGCTTCCTTCTCGGGATCGGGCTTCGGCTTGACACGAAGATCCGGCATCTGATGCGACGAGGGAAGCTCTTCACCCTTGCTTTTGTCGTTACCGGAATCGGCAGTTGCGCTCGCCGGCCCATCCTTGGATTGAGTGCGCGTAGGCTGAGTATGCTTGGTCTTCGAACGTTTCGAATGACCTGAATCTTGTGACGACTCCTGTGACGCCGATGATTCCGAGGATGCTGGCGATAACGGAGTCGTTGCCGGCACTTCCATGGCCTCCTCGTTTTCGGACGAGTCCTGACCTGTGGATTTCGATATGCCTGGGCATGCTGCCATAACGGGCTTATGCCGTTCATGGCATATATCCTCGGTGGATGTGGCGGCACACAGAATCATCGCTCGGTGGTCGCCGATCATCTTATTGCACCCGGCGTTGCAAGGCTGATTGATGTCACCGGGAACCGCATACACTTCGCGCAGCAATTCGCATGCCCATCCCGCGGTGTTGAGCGCTCCGGAACGCAACCGGGCTTGCGTCACGATCAATGTGGAAGACATGGCCGCGATAATGCGGTTGCGAAGCAGAAAACGACGGGCTTCGGGAATCGTCCCGGGGCACAGTTCGCTGATCAGTGCACCGCCTTGCGCCTCGATACGTTCGAACAGCGTGCGGTTACGCATCGGTCCGATATGGTTGAGCCCGCCGGCGAATACGGCAACGGTTCTGCCCACATTGGCGGGCATTCTGCCGTGCAGCGCATTCAACGCTCCCCAATGTGCCGCCGCATCCGTGCCCATCGCGCCTCCGGACACGACCAGATGCCCGGCAACGGCTGCCTGTTCGGCTACGGTGTGTGCCACATACCGGCCATATTCGGTCACGTCCCGTGAACCGACGATGCCGACCGGTTTGGCGCAACTGGTCAATGCGCGTGGATCGCCTTTGATCCACAAACACAGCGGTGGCGCCCAATCGGAGCGAATGGACAGGTCGGCCAACTGCGAGGGCCAACATGGATGGCCAGGGCCGATAATCCATTGCGTGCCATCCATAGTGAACCAGTCGGCCAGTTGGATGATGTCTTGCGAGGGCAGGTCCATCATGCGGTTATGCCAGCCGGCCAGTGCATTGCGGAAGGAGCGCATCGCGTTCGCCGACGCCTTGCGGCCCCATCGAGTGAGGCCGTCCACGAACATGCGGTCAATACGTGACAGCGCCGGGCCACAGATTTCAGATGGCTGGCTTGGGTGGGATTGCGCCAACGCATGCCAGAGGGATTCGGCGTTTTCCGCGCCTTTGAGCGCGGCGTACATCATCACATCCGCGCCATCAAGACAGAACGTGAGCGCGGCACGATACAACGTATCCGTAGGAGGTACGGGAATGGTGCGCGAAACAGCGAGACTCGTATCGGTGTGATCCACACTGCCTGCGGTGCCGCCAGATTGCCGGATATCAGTAGCGTTACTCATGTCATCCTCGTTCTCATTTCGATGCCCTGATGGACGTCCTGCTCGGTGGGGGATACGCGGCCGGCCAGATCGGCGAGCGTCCAAGACAGACGCATGGCGCGATCAGCCCCGCGCAATGTGAGTTGATGATTGGACAGGGCCCGATTGACCAATTCCATCGCTTTCAGCGATGTATTGGCGTGCAGCCATTTGCCCGAAGCTTGCGCGTTGCACACCCATCCATACTGTCTGAACCGGTCCTTGGCCACTTGACGGGCACGAATCACACGAGCTTGTATCCCGGCACTGGACTCGCCGATTGGCTCGCTTTGCACGGCAATGCGCGAGACTGGTGGCACCGCCATCTGAATATCCACACGATCCAATATCGGTCCGGACAATCGCGAGAAATAACGTATACGGTCTTTTTCCCGGCAAGCGCAACGTTCGCCGGTGCCGTAATAGTATCCGCACGGACAGGGGTTGGCCGCCATGATGAGTTGGAATGAGGCCGGGTAATAGGTGCTGCCTTTTGAACGGGAAAGCGCCACATACCCGGATTCCAATGGTTCGCGCAGCGTCTGCAGGGCGCGTGCGCTGAATTCCGGTGCCTCGTCCAGAAACAGAATGCCTCGATGCGCGCGCGTGATTGCGCCGGGAACGGCGATGCCGCTGCCACCACCCACCAAGGCCGCCGTGCTGGCGGTGTGGTGCGGTGCCTCGAACGGCGGCATGTCGGTGATGCCGTACTGAGGCAGTATGCCGCACAGCGATCGAATCGATGCCACTTCCAGTTGTTCCGCCTCGTTCAACGGACACATGATGCCGGGCATACGTGAGGCCAGCATGGTTTTGCCGCTGCCTGGCGGGCCGGTCATGATGAGATTATGCCCGCCTGCCGCCGCCACTTGCAGCGCCCATTTGGCATGCTCCTGACCCAGAACCTCGTTCATATCGCCACAATCGTTGGGATGACTTGTGGGCGATTGATCCGTGGTGGTCTCGTCGGTAACCGGTGTATCGGGAATCGTATAGGTGGCATCGCCGCCCATCAGTTCGATGAGCTCACCCACATGCCTCACGCCCACTACATCCAGTCCACCCACCATCGAAGCCTCGTCAAGATTGCGATGGGGAACAATCATTTTGCGCACGCCACGTTCCTCGGCATGCAGCATGATCGGGAGCAGCCCATGAATCGGCAGCACCGAGCCGTCAAGATTCACTTCGCCGAGCACAATGGTATCTTCTAGGCAATCATGCCCTATGGCACCCGCCGCACATAGGACGCTGGCCGCGATGGCCAGATCATGCGACGAACCGCGTTTGGGCATGGCCGCAGGGCTCATGTTCACGGTCACACGGGTTTGCGGCCAACCGAATCCAGTGGCTTGACACGCCGATTTCACGCGCTCGCGGGCTTCGGACAACGATGCATCCGGCAATCCGATGATGCTGAAGTATGGCAAGCCAGGGCTGATGAAAGCCTGCACTTGGACGATGAAGGCCTTAAGGCCGATCAGTCCGACTGAGAGGGTGCTGCCGATAGCCATGTCTACTCCTTTCACAATGTGTTTCGCAACGTGGCTGTTTTTGGGGGGCTTCAGAAGGCATTTTCAATGTGATGCACGAGCGGCCTGCCCACCCGAAGCACGATGGTGACGACATCGAAACGGACCGCCGAATGCGGCACACGATTACGCCGGTCAAGTAGCCAATCGCAGGCGGCTTTCCTGAGATTGTGCTGTTTCGCCGGCGTAATGGCCTCTTGCGGATATCCGTAATGCATGGACCGGCGTGATTTCACTTCGACGAACACCACCGTGTACTCGGGATTGAGCATCACGATGTCCAATTCGCCGTAACGGGTATGCCAATTGCGGCTCAAGGTCGTCCAACCGTGTTCCTCCAGCCACGCGGCGGCATACTGCTCGCCGAGCGCGCCGAACTGTTTGGGCGTCAGATTGCGGTCGCCCATCGTGGCCGCAATCCGTTCCGAAGGCAGCATTGCCTGCGGATCAGGTGAAGCCAGCATGGGCTGGTGAAAGGCAAGACCGGCGTCGATGCCGGACTTCGTCGTCGGCTGGGTAGGTGGTAAAGCGTTCATGATTCCACTGTGCGGGTTACTTATGTAAGAGCACAAGCGCAACCGGCAAATGTGGATACTATGACGCGGTTTGGCGTGTTGTGGATGACGTGTGGATGAAAACCCGGTTATCCACCATTAGTTCAGAAGGTTTACCAAGGCTCACCAGTCGACTTCCCTGTGACGAAAAACAACCCATCGGATTGTTCGCTGAATACGTCAGACCCAGTGAGCGGAGAGGGGAGCCAAGGTGCGGTCACTTCACCAAATCGGTGAGTTCGCCAAGGTTCAGTTCGAAACTGACGCCACGATCCTCGAAATGCGGCTGGTTACGGGTGCTGACCATGGCGTGGCGCACGAACTCACCGGCGATTTCGGCCGACTCGGCCAGGCCGCGGCCGGCCATCACCGCGCCGCACAGGGCAGAGGCGAAGGCGTCACCCGTGCCATGAATCATGTATGGCAACTTCTCATGAGCCAGCTCGATCTTGCCGGCAACACCAGTGGAAGCGCTGGCCACATAGTTGACGATTTTGCCATCGCCATGGTCGATGCCCTTCAGCACCACGTTCTTGGCACCCAACTCCAGCAGAGCACCAAGCAGCTCGTTAACCGTGGCCTCATCAATATCCTGGCCAGGATAGTCACGCTTGGTGAGAATGCTTGCTTCGGTGAGGTTCGGCATCAATACGTCGGCACCATCGGCCAGCGCGCCCATTGCCTCGCACAGCTCCGGTGTGTACGTGGGGTACATTTCGCCGGCGTCTCCCATCACCGGGTCAACCAGACGCAGCGCGTTCGGATATTCGCGGTAGAGACGCTGAATAATTGCCACCTGATCGGGGGAGCCGAGGAAGCCTGAATACACGCCATCCAGCTCCACGTCTTCCTTCTGCCAGGCATCCAAGTAACCGGAGAGAATATCCGTGGTGTCATGGAACGTGAACACTGCATAGCGCGTGTGCGCCGAGAACAGGGCGGTCGGCACCGGGCACACATCGCAGCCGGCGGCCGAGAGAATCGGAATCGCGGCGGTCAGCGAGCACTTGCCGTAGCCGCACATGTCGTGCACGGCGGCCACGCGCGGAATATAGTTCGGATCACGGTCATACAGTGTTACATCGGTCATGTCTGTTCGAATCCCTTCACCATGTTGGCGGAATAATTCATTGGCGATGTTTGACTGTAGTCGTTCGTCATGTAAACCATGTAACCGGGCGGCAGAAAATGAAACAGACGTCATCACCGAGCGGGCAAACCGTCTTGGTGACGGGTGGAACAAGCAATCATCACGGACACTTGAGCCATGCGCGAAAGGCATGGCAGCGATATCACCGTGACCGCAGTCGACCTTGAAAGCGCATGCGTGCGGCCCGGCGTGTCGCGATAATTTCAACGACTTTTTCGTGACTTCTGACAGTCGCTCACGTCAATGATCCCAAGGCTTTATAAGCCCTTATAGGCAAGTCCGATAACGTTCAGCTTGCGCCGTGCAGCCCAAGCGTCGTAACTTCATAACCAACACCTCGCCAACCGCCCGAACACGGCAGGCGGGTGGCAAGGAAAAATCCTCGCGACCTAGCACAACCAAGGAGAATACCATGGCCGAGAACAACAAGAAGTACCGTTTTGAAACCCTGCAGCTGCATGTGGGCCAGGAGCAGGCCGACCCGGCCACCGATTCCCGCGCCGTGCCGATCTACCAGACCACCTCCTACGTCTTCCACAACTTCGATCACGCTGAGGCCCGATTCGGCCTTGCCGACCCGGGCAACATCTACGGCCGTCTGACCAACTCTACCCAGGGCGTGTTCGAAGACCGTATCGCCGCTCTTGAAGGTGGTACCGCAGGCCTTGCCGTCGCCTCCGGTGCAGCCGCCGTGGAATACGCGGTGCGCAACATCACCCAGTCCGGCGATCACATCGTCGCCGCCAAGAGCATCTACGGTGGCACCTTCAACCTGCTGCGTCACACCCTGCCGCGTGACGGCATCACCACCACCTTCGTCTCCGCCGAAAATCCGCAGGAGTTCGAGGACGCCATCCAGGAGAACACCAAGCTCGTCTACTTCGAGACCTTCGGCAATCCGAACGCCGACCTGCCGGACTTCGAAGCCATCACCGCCATCGCCCACAAGCATCATCTGCCGGTGATCGTCGACAACACCTTCGCCACCCCGTACCTGTTCCGCCCGCTGGAGCACGGTGCTGATGTCGTGGTCGAATCCGCAACCAAGTTCATCGGCGGCCACGGCACCACCCTCGGCGGTGTGATTGTGGAAGGCGGCAACTTCAACTGGGCCGAAGTGCCGGGCAAGTTCCCGACCCTGACCGAGCCGGATCCGTCCTATCACGGATTGAACTTCTACGAGGCCCTGGGCGGATCCGCGTTCGTGACCCGCATCCGCGCCATCCTGCTGCGCGACACCGGTGCCACCCTGTCTCCGTTCGCCGCATTCCTGCTGCTGCAGGGCACCGAAACCCTGTCGCTGCGCGTCGAACGCCACGTTGAGAACGCGCTGAAGGTCATCGACTACCTGAAGACCGTTCCGGAAGTCGAGTCCATCTCCCACCCGTCCATCGAAGGCCGCAAGGACAACGAGCTGTACAAGAAGTACTTCCCGAATGGCGGCGGCTCCATCTTCACCTTCGACATCAAGGGCGGCAAGGACGCGGCACGCGTGTTCATCGACAACCTGCACCTGTTCAGCCTGTTGGCCAACGTGGCCGACGCCAAGAGCCTCGTGATTCACCCGGCCTCCACCACGCACTCCCAGGAGACAGTGGAGGAGCTCGAGGATCAGGGCATCCACCAAGGCACCATCCGCCTGTCCATCGGCACCGAGAACATCGAGGACATCCTCGATGACCTGAAGGGCGGCTTCGAAGCCCTTCGCGCTTCCGGCTTGGCCAAGTGAGGTCGACAGGAAGGTTGACGGCCCGATGAGAAGGGGCGCGATGCTAATGGGGTGCATCACGAATCATCGAGCCGCATGGGGTGCCTTCCGCCTGATCGCTTGACCCAAGGAATAGAAAGCTCGCACTGATGTCATGCAGTGCGGGCTTTCTTGCGTCTGTATGCCTCACACTGTTTGCGCAGAGGCATGAATAGTGTGAGACCTGAGACGACATAATCCTCAAGGATGAGGGCCGGCGCGTGGCCGACCGCCCAATTCAGTCTGGCGCACGATGGGGCGCGCCGTTATTTCTTCATAAGTTGGAATCATCATCCGGGCATAAGGCCCGGCCAAATATGGAGAGACATTATGAACGTGCAGAACCCGGCCGCATCGCGCGGCATCGCTATTCAGGCCGTCGACTTGGTCAAGAACTACGGCACTGGCAGCAATATGGTCCATGCCCTGCGCGGCGTGAACGTGAGTTTCGAACGCGGCAAATTCACCGCCATCATGGGCCCGTCCGGCTCCGGCAAATCCACGCTTATGCACACGCTCGCCGGCCTCGACTCCGCCACATCCGGGCATATTCTTTTCGGCGGGGCAGACCTGACCCGCATGAACGACAAGCAGCTCACCTTGCTACGTCGCCACAAGATCGGCTTCATCTTCCAAAGCTTCAACCTGTTGCCCATGTTCACCGCCGAACAGAACATCCTCATGCCACTGACTCTCGCCGGAGACAAGCCCGACCACGCCTGGTTCGACCTGCTCGTCGATACCCTGGGACTGAAGCAGCGCCTGAACCACCGACCGAATGAACTGTCCGGTGGCCAGCAGCAGCGCGTGGCCATCGCCCGCGCGCTGATTACCAAGCCGAAGCTGGTGTTCGCTGACGAGCCGACTGGCAACCTCGACTCCGTTTCCAGCGCCGAAGTGCTCGGCTTCCTGAAGCGTTCGGTCAACGAGCTTGGCCAAACCATCGTCATGGTCACGCACGATGCGGTGGCCGCCTCCTACGCCGACCGTGCCATCGTATTCGCCGACGGACAGATCGTGGCCGACGAGGCGAATCCCACTGCCGAAACGATGAACGATCTGCTTATGGCCGAACGCGAACGTGCCACGCGCGCTGCCGTCACCAGCACACGCGCCGACACGCTCGCCCGTCTTGCCGGCGTAAAGGATGTGCCCAACCTGCCCATCACCGACGCTCCATTGCCCCCAGCTGGGAGAACCGGCACCATGCATCATGCCCGCGCCGCCGCACAGCACGCTCGCTGAGACGGAAAGCGAGAGACAGGACACCCCCATGTTTTCCATCACTCTGAAACTTATGAAGAAAAGCGCCAGGATGCTGATTCCGGCAGGCATCGCCATCCTGATCGGCACTGCGTTCATCGCCGCTACCTTCCTGTTCGGCAACGCGATGAACGATGCGCTTGCCGCCCAGAACACTGCCCAGCTCGGCGGCGCGAACTACGTGATCAGCCCGGATGGCGGCAAGGACCTGACCGATAAGGACCAGGACTACATCTACACGCGCACGGTTAACGACTTCCAGCTTGACCGCATCCGCGCCACCGCAGGCGTCAAGGACGCGCGCGCCAGCTACGCGGGTTCCGTGACCGTAACCCGTGGCAACAAGCATGCCAGCAGCTACGTCATCACCACCGCCGCAAAACGTACGCTGCTGCCGGTCACCATCACGCAAGGAGACCAGCCGGCGGACAGCAACGAGATTGCCCTGACCAAGTCCGTAGCCGACCAGCTTGGCGTCAAGGTAGGGGACCGTGTGACCGTCAACTCGCAGGCGGCGCAGTATGCGGGCAAGACCGGCGATTCGGCCGGTAATACCGGTGACGCTGGTGATGAGTCGGCCCAGAACGCCGATGGCACGAGCTCGCACGACGGTGATTCCGATGCCGCGTCAGGTGCGTCCGCCTCATCCGACGGTGTCGACATAGCCGTCGACTCCGGCATGACCGTGCGCGTGGTAGGCCTCACCGACGACCCGAACGGTGCCTACGCCTACTACGGTGGCGCTTCCGTGCTTTCCGACAACGTTATTACCGCGATGGCCGGCAGCAACGATTTCGGCAACCTGCCTGTCTACCTCGTCTATCTCGACATCGACGATGCCAGTGACACGGCTGCGGCGTCCACCGTAAAACAGGTCAGCACACTGCTCCCTAAGCATTTCAGCGTGCAATCCCGTGCCGCGCTCGTCGAGGAATCCGTCAAAAGCATGAGTTCGGGCGAAACCAGCATCACCACCATCTTCCTGCTGAGCTTCGGCATACTTGCCATGCTGGTCGCGGCACTCGTCATCGCCAACACCTTCCAAGTGCTTGTGGCGCAGCGCCGCCGCACACTCGCCCTGCTGCGCACCATCGGCGCGAACAAAAGCCAGCTGTATGTCTCCGTGCTGTTTGAAGCCGGTGTGCTGGGACTGATCGCCTCCGCACTGGGAGTGGGCCTGGGCATCGGACTCATGGCCGCACTATGCCAGTCGGGCCTGATGAAAGCCACCGGCATGACCATGCGACTGGTGCTATCCGGTCCGGTGTTCACGGTGCCTATGGCATTCGGCATCATTATGACGGTGATTGCCTCGCTAGGCTCTGCGCGTTCCGCTACCGCCGTCACCCCGCTGGAAGCGTTGCGACCCATCGAACTGACCGACACGCGACGGGCCGGTGTGGTCCGCGCCGTGATTTCCATGCTGCTGATTGTGGCCGGCGTGGCACTGTGCGCATTCTCTGTATGGCAGATGTCCGAGAACATCGCCGGACGTGATTCAATGGCCGACAAGCAGTATCCGCTGGTGCTGCTCGCCGCCATCATCGGATGTGCATTGATCTTCCTTGGACTGGTGCTTTCCGCCACGTTCTGGCTACCGGTGCTCATGCGCGGCGTGGGCGCGCTGGTTGCACTGGCCGGTCCGTCCGCCAAAGTGGCACATGCGAACATTCAGAAGAACCCGCGCCGCGTGGCCGCCACCGGTGCCGCACTGCTTATCGGCGTGACGCTGGTCTCCACCATCGCCACCGGTGCCGCCAGCGCCAAGCAAACCATGAACGAGGCGTTGACCACGCGCTACAGCGTCGACATGATTGCCGCTGGCACCGATATGACTGGCAAACAGGCCAGCGAGGCAGCCAAAGTCAAGGGCGTTCAGAGCAGTGTCTACGCGCCGACCCGCATGATGACCATGAAGGATGCCGACGGCAAGAGCCTGAGTGTGCTGGTCGTGGGCGTGGATGGCGTCGACGCGCTGCGCAAGGTGGTGCGCTCCGATTTGTCCGGCGTAACCATTGATGGCGATTCCGTACTGATGCCCAAGTATTCCGCCGCTACAGGCAAGGATATTCCGCTGGACAAGAGCGTCACGTTCACGGCTGGAGCGGCCGAAGCACAAGCCGATGCCGCCAATGGTCCGTCCGGTAATGATGCGAACGGCAGCGCCGAAAACGGCAATGGACAATCCGGCGGCACACAGACGCTGACGCTCAAACCGCGGAAGGTGGACTATCGCCGCATCGCCTCCAACTACGCCGCGGTCGCCTTCGTGGACGCCAGCCACTTCACCAACGGTGGAATCAAGGCCGACGGGCATATCATGCTTATGCGCATTGACGCCGAAGGCGCGGGTGTTGCGTTGAACGACGTATTCACCAACGTGCAGAATGTGTTCTCCGCCAGTGCGGGTGTTACCGTGACCGGTCCGGTGGCCGAACGTACGCAATGGGAGACCATGATCAACGGCATGATGGCATTGTTGGTCGGTTTGATTGCGGTGGCTGTACTCATCGCCTTGGTCGGTGTGGCGAACACGCTGAGTCTGTCGGTGATCGAACGCACACGCGAATCCGCCACCTTGCGTGCCATCGGCATGACGCGTGGCCAACTGCGGCGCTCGCTGGCGGTGGAAGCGTTGCTGCTTTCGCTCGTCTCCGGCGTGGTGGGAGTGGTACTGGGTACCCTGTTCGGCTGGCTCGGATCCTACATGGTGTTTAGTTTGTACGGCGACACCGTGTTCCCGTTCGAATGGGCTACCAACGGTGTGGTGCTCGGCGTCGCCGCGCTCGCCGCTCTGCTGGCCAGCGTGGCTCCCGCCCGCCGAGCCGTCAAGACGCCACCCGTCGAGGCTTTGGCCGAGGCGTAGGGCAATAAGCTCCCTCATCAGAGGGAGCTTTGTTACACCAGCCCGTTATCGTACGCGAAGACTACGGCTTGTACGCGTTCGCGGGCGTTGATTTTGGCCAGAATATGTGCCACATGGGTTTTGACGGTGGGCAGAGAAATGAAGAGCTTGTCCGCGATCTCCTGATTGCTCAGACCATGGGCGATCTCCACCAGCACCTCGCGTTCACGGTCGGTAAGCAGATCCAGTTCGGGATCGGTGTATGCCGGGCGTGACGTATTGGAACCGTCGGAAGCGGCTCCGGCAGGGGAGGGGATGCCGGTCATCGAGCCAGCACCGTTGCCGGCCGCACCGCCAGAGACGCCGCCGGCGGAACCGTACACGGCACCGGAGTGTGTGGTTTCTCCACCCAACGAACCATGCTGCGCGTAACCGTCCTGCATCATCTTTTTCGATGAGTCGCTTCGTGGCGGAAGGCGCGATAATCGCATTGCCTTGGAATACAGTACGAATCGAATTGAGCAACGTTTCCGGTTCGGTGTCCTTGAGCAGGAAGCCCGAGGCGCCGGCATTGATGGCCGCCATCACATACTCGTCCAAATCGAACGTCGTCAGAATGATTACGCGCGTCGGCCGGTCGTCAGCCGATTCGGCCGAGACGGTCGCGTCGGCGGCCAGACTGGCCGAATCGGCCGCGTCGCCCGGCGCGGCGGAGAGCGAGGTAATACGGCTCGTGGCCTCAATGCCATCCATGCTGGGCATGCGCACATCCATCAGCACCACGTCGGGATGCAGGGATTCCGCCAACGCCACGGCTTGGGCGCCGTCGGGCACCTGCCCGACCACCTCCATATCCGGCTGCGAACCAATGACCATGGCAAAACCGGCACGCACCAGCTCCTGGTCGTCCGCAATAATCACGCGAATGCTTCTGCTCTCGTTCATGCTCTCCACTGTATCCGTTTCCTATCGGAGAGGCGCTCCATGGACACCCTGAT
>BABE01000138.1_pt1 | contig 12615 bp, 4 predicted proteins | sample 270308 | NCBI WGS metagenome assembly BABE01 (sample SAMD00036534, study PRJNA27875) | human gut metagenome | isolation source: feces from healthy human sample In-E, | reverse complement strand
GACCTCCCTGCCATACTCGGACCGCCCGTACGCGCGTCTGGTAACGGCATATGCGGAACCGGAGGATCGTGCACCCCTCGGTCTTCGCCCGGACGTATGTGAGTACCGGGTAGTTCTCCTTCAAACGGTACAGGTCGTCCAGATATCGTTTACGCAGGCGCATCTGTTCATCGTCCTCGACATACTGCAGGAATTTGCTCGTCTCGCCGGATACGGCCTCGTATATTTCCTGTTGTTCGCCTATCAGATGTGTTGTCTCATCCTCCCGGTAATTCCCGCCGAAACGAAAAACAGGCATCCATCTTGCCTCGTACCAGGTCTTCAGTTCCTCTTGGTTTAGGGACTTGTTCCAGGCGGTCAATCCATATGTGGCCAGCATCGCCGCGAGACGCTGGTTGAAGGTGCGATGGCTGAAAAAAACTGTGGGATCGCTGGAACATTCGAATTCGGTCTGAACGAACCGACGGAACCTGAACAACGGCAAGGGAACGATGTCTCCCTCTTTGATGGTGATGCCGCAATCCAGTGCGATGCGCCCCAAGGCGTGCCAGTCGACCTCGATATCATAGGTCTCGACTTGCTGGGACAGCTGAGTGATGTCGATCTGGCGCTTGTACTCGCGCTGCCAACGCATATCGGATGACAGGGAGTCGCCGGACGTGTGGATATGCATGCCGGAGAACAGTCGGTATATGAATTCGAGCTGGGGGTCGCATCGCCGGATCATCGATATGTTCCTGTCCGTGTCGGCGAGGGCGTCCTCGTCAACGAATTCGGCGAACGGGGTCCTTCCGCACGGTTGGTCCTTATCACATGGCAATGCGCGGCGAAGTTTCTTCAATATTCTCTTCTGCTCTGAATTAGGTGCATCTTCCCGATATAAATCGCAGTGGATATCAGTGGGGGATGTGGACGGAACGGTAGGGGGAGAAGCCGAACTTCAGTTCCTTGGTGCGTCTGCGGGTCTCCTCCTGATAGGCCTCGAGGTACTCCCGCCATTCCTTGGCGCTGGTGATGGGCCGGTTGGCCCATTCCCTCACCAGGGGCGGTTCAGATGCGGTGCATCCGTTTCCGGTCATTTCGCAATTCCTCTTTCGATTGGTTCTTGATGCAACTATACGACAAGAAGTGGTCGACTCGTCGGGCATGTCGACGATATTCACTTGGGTGCCGGCGGGAATGGTCCATGTGCCGGTCTTCGTCGGGTCGAACCCCTGGACCGGTTTGCCGTCGGCCGTGGCGGTCACGTTCTTCAGCTCGTCCGCGTACGCGCCGGCGTCCGGCAGGCCGGATCCGTCGTCGTACGCGAACGCCCATTCGAGTAACCGGTACATGAAGTCCGTGAATATGCTCGGGCGTGAACACCTGGCCCGCTTCGGATTTCGTCTTGTAATGGTTGAACTCGTTGAAGAAGATGCCCATGACCGCAAACCAATGGAAACAAGCCCTATTCAGCCACTCCGAGGGAGAGAACACAAGGACAAACGCCAGCACAGAATATCCTCAGCAGTACAATGCACGGCAGCGGAAAACGAATTGGAGGAACCGAGGCCGTCAAAGTGGACATGGACGAAACTGGCGTTAGCGGATTCTTCTGCTCGTCATCGTTCTGATCGGACAGTGTCGCCGACCGTATTATCAATGAGGGCCGTCAGTCCGCTTTCATCGAATTTGTCGTAGTTTTCAATATCGTAGTGCATTTGCAATTCCAGCCAGTATTCCGGCGGCGTGCCCAACACGTAGGCGAGATGGTATGCGAGGCTTGTGGTGATGCGTCTTTTCCCGCGTATTATTCCACTGACGGTGATTTGTGGCAGGTTCATGGCTTTCGCCAGACGGTACATGGTGATGTTGTTCGGTTGCAGGTATTGGTGTAGCAGCACGTCGCCCGGGAGTGGCGCATGGCCTACATCGTTCATAGCTAAACCCTTTCACGCAATTCACTGACTTTTTTCTGATAGTAACAAAAGAAGCTACCGTTTTGCCTCGGAATGCGGGAATACGGTTTTGCCCGCCTCTCCCCTATATGGGGTCAGAGACGGGCAAAACTCACTGCTTGCAAGGGATATCAGCCCTCGACTGCATGCCATCCGTCAGCGTGCTTGGCGGAGCGCACCTTCACGAGCACGCAGCCGGCGCCAGCGATGGTCATGATCGCCGCCAGCGTGGCGATTGCGGTGGTGTCCGATCCGGTGGAGGCCAGACCATTGTTCGTCACGCCTGCGGCCTGCTTCTTGGCCTGTTCGGCCTTCTGCTTCTTGGCTTCGGCATCCTGCTTGGCTTGGTCGGCCTTCTTCTGGGCTTCCTGCTGCTTCCTGGCTTCCTCCTCGGCCTTCTTCCGGGCTTCGGCTTCGGCCTGCTTCGCATTGGCGAGCTCCTTGTCGGACGCCTGCTTGTCGGCGAGCTTGGCATCATAGTCGGCCTTGGCTTTCTCGTATTCCTTGTCGGCCTCGGCCTTCGCCTTGTTCGCCGCTTCGAGCTTCGCCTGGGCGTCGGCCAGCTTCGCGTTTGCCTTCTTGAGGTTCTCCTCGGCGTTCTGCAGACGCTTGATGGTGTTCTGGGCGTCGTTGAGCTTGCCGGTGGCCGTGTTGAGGTCGTCCTTCGCCTTCGCGTATGCGGTCTTGGCGTTGGCGATGGCCTCGTCGGCGGCCTTGACCTGCTTGTCGGCGGCTTCAACCTTCGCGTCGGAAACGGTCTTGGCTTCAAGCGCGACCTGCTTGGCCTTCTCGGCCTCGGCCTTGGTTGCCTTGGCGTCGGCCAGGTCGGCTGCGGCCTTCGTCTTGTCCGTGTTGGCCTGCTTGATCGCGGCTTCCGCATCCGTCTTGGTCTTGGCGGCGGTTTGGGCCAGCTTGTCGGCGGCGTCGATCTTCGCCTGTGCGGCGGTGACCGCCGTGTTCGCCTTGTCCACTGCCGTCTGGGCTGCGGTCTGGGCGGCGGTGGCGGTGGCGACTTCGGACCGGGCTTCCTTGGTGGTCTGCTGTGAGGCGGAATAAGCCGCGTTCTTATCGGCTTGATCCTTCCTGGCTTCCTCCAACGCCTTGGCCTTGTCCTCGTTCGCCTTCACGGCCTCGTCATACGCTTTCTGCGCCTCGTCGGCGGCAGCCTGCAAATCCCTGGCCTTCTGCGCGGCCTGCTGGGCTTCCTCAGCGGCCTTCCGTGCGGACTGCTGGGCGGCGGCCAGCGCCTTGGCCGCATCGGAAGCGTCCTGTGCGGCCTGCTTGCTCTTGGACAATGCGGTCTGGTATGCGGCGTCGGCTCCGGTCAGGGAATCACGGTAGGCAGTCAAATCAGTCAGGTATGCGTCAACGTCCATGATGCGGCCCGCGTCGGAGCCGATTCCGTTAGCGTTTTCGGTGAACAGCTGACTATGGGTGTTCCCGCCGATACCCGTGATGTTGCCGTTCTGGCTGACGCCGAAACCGGTGAGGGTCAAATCGGGGTTGACCAGCGTGGTGTAATGGCCATAAGCGCAGGGTTTGACGGGCTTGCCGTCCGAGGCCTTGCAATCCAGGACACCGTCGGACATGTCCTTCTCATACATGGACTTCTCCGTGTCGTACCAGCCCTTAAAGGGATCGGTGTAACCCCAGGCGAGGTTTTCACCGGCGGGGAATTGAAGTGGATGGTTCACGTTGTTGTTGGCATAATCCGCATCCGCCATGGCCTGCGCCATCAGGGTGTCACTGACCCTGAGGGGCTGCAGGCCTTCCTTCGCGCGAAGCTGATTGGCTTCCTGGATGAACTTCAGGGCCTCGATCATGTTGTCCAACGTGGTCGCATCACCCTTGGCACCATTATGAATGGCGTCAAGATACTCGGTGACGGTCGGATCGGTGAGAACCTTGACTGCCTGAGAGGCACCCTTGTCGCCGAAGTAGGCCACTGCGCCCTGAGACAGCTTGTCCTGAGCCTCGTCTGCCGCTTCCTTCTTGGCGTCGGCCTCGCTCTTGGCATCGGCGGCGGCCTGCTGCTTCGCCTCGGCGTTGGAAGAGGAGTCGGACACCGCCTTGTCGGCATCCTTCTGCGCCTGTTCCGCCTTCTGCTGGGCGGTGGCGGCGTCGGCTGCGGCCTTCTTCGCCGCTTCGAGCTTCGCGGCCAGGTCGGAAAGACCTCCATCATCCTTGGACAATTGCTCGACCTTGGCATCGGCCTTCCGCTTGGCTTCAAGCGCCTTGGCCTCGGCCTGCCTGGCCGCATCCAGCTTGGCTTGCGCGACGTTCACCGCCTCGTCGGCCTTCGTCTTGTCGCCGGTCGCCGTGGCCTGCTGCTGCTTGGCCGCGGCCAGCTCCTTCTCGGCGGCGGCCTTGTCGGCCGCGGCCTTCTTTGCGTCCGCGTCGGCCCGGCCGGCCTTCTTCTGCGCATCACTGATGGCGGTATCCGCCGCATCGGCCTTCTTCTGCGCGTCCGTGGCCTGCCTGTCGGCCGCATCAATATCGGTCTGGGCCTTGTCGGCAGCCTGCTGATGGGAGGCGGATTCGGCCGTGGCCTCATCCTTCGCGGCCTGTGCGGCCTGCTTGTCGGCTTCGCCCTTCGACTGGTTGTCGGAGGCCTGCCGCATGGCCTTGCTGGCGTCATTGATGGCGTTGGACGCGTCGTTCGCGGCCTGCTGCGCGGCCGCGATCTTGTCGGCCGTGTCAGTCGCATCCTGTGCGGCCTGCTGCTGGGCCTTATTGGCGTCGTCATAATTCTTCTGGGCCTGCTGCTGGTTGTTTGCGGCTGTCTGCTGCTGGGCGGCGGCGGCGTCGAGGTTCTGCTTGGCGGTGTCCAATGCGGCTGCGGCGGCGTCGGCCTTGGCCTGTGCTTCGGTCACGCCGGTCGGGGATGCCTGTGCGATGGCCTGGTTGGCTTCGGTGGTGCTCTGCTGTGCCTGCTGGATGCTGTCTTGGGCCTGTGTGATTGCCTGATTGGTTTGGTCGCCGGTGGTTGTGGTTTCGTCGGCCATTGCGACTGCCGGAGCGGCAAGGGTTGCCATCACGGCGGTGGTTGCCACTGTGATCTTGGTGATGCCGTGTGTCATGGGGAGTTTCTTCTTTCTCGTGTATGTGTCTTCCTTTTCGGGTTTACCCCGATGTCGGGAGATTACGTGTTTTTGTTTCACAAACATATAGTAACACCTTTTTTTACTAACGCAAATTGTCACTATCATGTGTCTGTGGCAAACCTATATGATGACCCACGGCACGCCGACTGCGACAAAGCGAAAATCCGACAGCCAATATCCCCGTCACGGTGACGCCCGAAACAAAAGCCGCCTTTTTTACGTCCCCCGTGGCATCTCCGGGCAAGGGGGCCTGATCGGGCATGCTGTTGCGCTCCCCCGTGACAAGCAGTCGCAGCGTATTGCCCTGCCCCGTACAGGTGAGGAGCGTGACCTCGTCCTTCCCCTTATGGACACGCAACGATTTCGTGTCGGTAGGAGAGACGATGCGTTTGCTGGTGACTCGATAGGCGAGCGTGTTACCCATGACCTTGATATAGAACGGGTCGCCGTCTTCGAGTTCACCGAGCCGGGTGAACAGGGTCGCGCCTTTCAGATTCGAATGACCGGTGATTACGGCGCGCGTATTCTTGCCACCGATAGGCAGACTGGTGCCCGCCAGATGGCCGGCCGCATGTTCGAGCACATCTTGACCAGCTCCGTGGAGGATGGGCATGTCGACGCTGATCTTCGGAATCAGAATCTCACCCATGGCATCCAACCCATTCACGGACAGTTGACGCCGGTATTCGGCATCGCCCTCGAAATTGCCCTCGGTCTTCCCATCGAACACAGGTTCGCCTATCTGTGGCTGACCGCCTTCATAAAGACGCTGATTATATGCGATGGCAGATTGGATGACGCTTTGACGGGAGGATTCCGGAAACAGCGCGGCCGTCTGGCTGACGGATCGCGCCTGCTCGTCAACGGCGCGGTCGCCGAGCGTCTGCTGGATGCGGGGCATGGCGACAAGCACCATGCCCGCGATCAGGCAGATGACTGCGGCGACCGCGTAGATCCGGGAATGGCGGACGAGCCGGCGGGCGCGATTGTCGCGCGCCCGCTTGTCGCGGACCGCATCCGCGACGCTCTCCCACACGTCGGTTTCGGCCGCTGCCGTCACTTCGCGTGCTTTCCGCCGGTGATCGGCATGTGCTTACCGGTGCGCTTGGTTGCGGCCATGCGCATGCGTAGCATCGGCATCATCACGCCGAGCGCGATCAGCATGAGCGCGAATCCGGCGTACAGCCAGATGGTCGGCACCTGGGCCTGTCCGCCCGTGAACGGCAGGGTGGTCAGGCTCGGCTCCCACTGGGCGTACACGGTGGTGCTGCCTTCGGCGGGCAGTGTGACCTTGCCTTCGCCCGGCTGCAGGAAAGTGCTCCCTGCGGGCGGGTTCTTCTCCGTGCTCCATCCGACGAACCGGTAGCCGGGTCGGGTGATCTTCGGCTCCTTCGCGTCACCGGGGATGGTGACGGTGGAGAAGGCGTCGCCGGTCACGTCATCGACATGGCCGATGCCGCCGTTCGGGTTGAACTTCAGGCTGGCACCGTTGATTTTCCACTGCGCGTAGAGCACGGAGGTGTTCTTCGGCGTGGACTTGTCGTTGGCCGTCAGCACGTAGTCGGCTCCCGTGGCGTATGCCTTGCCCTTGCCGTCGGCCTGCGTGTTCCAGCCGGAGAATGTGTAACCAGGACGGTCGAACGGGTTCGTGATGGTCTTCACGGTCTGGTCGACAACACCGTCCACCGTCTTGGTTTCCGAGCCGACGGTTCCGATGTTGCTGTTGTACACCAGGTGTGCGGGGTCGGCCTTCCATTGGGCCCACACGGTGGTGGTTCTCGGTTCAAGCGTGTGTTTGTCGCCCGGTTGCAGGCTTGGGTCGCCGCGTTTGCTGGTGCTCCAGCCGGTGAACGTGTAGCCTGGACGGTCGAAGCTGTTCTGGCTGATGGTCACCGTGTCGCCGGTGTTGCCGGTGGTGTCGGGTGTGCTGCCTGTGGTGTTCGGCCAGTCGTTGCGGTACTGGATGGTTGCCGGGTTTGCCTTCCAGATGGCGTACAGGTCGTTGCCTGCTGGCTTCATCACGTACTGGCTGACGCCGTTCTTGCCTTCGCCGTATGCGGTGCCGGAACCGTCCTTGGCGGTGTCCCAACGAACGAACGTGTATCCGTCGCGGGTGAAACCATTGGCGTTTGTGGTCAGTTCGTCACCGGTCTTGCCGGATTGTGCCGCCGTGTTGCCTCCGGTTGCGCCGTTGCCGTGATAGGTGAGGGTTTGTGCGTTACCGGCCCAGCAGGCATATAGGGTGCTGGAACCACGCAACGTCCACTCGCTGTTAGGTTTCACTGCATTGCCCTTGCAGTCGGCCTGAGTGTTCCACGTGACGAACGTGTAGCCGTCGCGGGTGAATCCGTTGTCGCGCACGTTGATCTTCTCGTCGGTCTTGCCAGTCTGCGGGTCGGTCTTGCCGCCGGTCGCCCCGTTGCCGTCGTAGGTGAGGCTGGCCTGGCCGGGCGTCCATTGCGCGTACAGGGTCAGCGTGCCGTTCGCGATCCACGTGGTGCCGGGCGCGTACGCCGTGCCTTTGCCGTCGGCGCTGGTGTTCCAGCCGATGAACGTGTAGCCGTCCACCGTCCAGCCGTTCGCTCCGATGGCCTGAGTGTCGCCGGTGTGGCCGGTCCAGTTAGCGGTGCCCTGCCCGCCCGGGGTTCTGCCGGTAGGCGGGTTCGGATCGTAGTTGATGGAGGCTGGGTTCGGCGTCCATTGGGCGATCATGGTGACGATGCCGTTAGGCGTGCTGGTCAGGTTGGAGACCTGCTGCCCATCCGTGTAGGAGTCGCCGGTGTCGGCACGCTTCCAACCCGTGAACGTGTACCCGTCGCGCGTGAAAGCGTTCGGGCTCAGATTCTGAGGCACGTCGAACGTGAACTTCTGGTCGCCCATGGTGCCCTTGCCGCCGCCCGCGTCGTACTTCACCGTGTAGCCGTTCGCGGTCCAATGCGCGTACATGGTCACATCATTGGTGAGCTTCGTGGACCAGTCGTACTTGTCGCCGCCCGTCGGACTGGTGTACCAGCCGTCGAACGAGTAGCCGGTGATCTTGCCGGTGTCGCCCACGGTCCAGCCTGACTTGTCGTCGGCCGCCGTGTTATAGGGCACGGTTATGCTGGCCGGAGCGTCCGGGGCCTTCGTGGTGGCCGGCGCGTTCACGTTATACGTGAGCGTCGGGTTGATGGCCCACAACGCGTATACGGTCTTCGCTCTGGCCGGCATGGTGATCTGGGTTTCCGCGTTCGCATCCAGGGTGGCGCGGTCCATGGTGTCGGCGACGGGCACGTCCTTGTCGTTGGCGTCCGTGTTCGCGCTCCACCCGTAGAACGTGCGGTTGGTCTTGCTGATCTGGCTGGAATCCCAGCAGTCGGAGTCGGCTTTCGCGGTCGCCAGGGTGATCTTGGCGCCGGCCGGATAGTACACCTGGCAGCCGGATACGGCGCCCGTGTCGGCGATGGTCTGCACCTGCACGCTGCCGTCGGATCGGGTGATCGTCCGCTGACTGGTCCCGTCATCCTGTCTGGCGATCGTGTCGGTCAGCACCTTGCGATCGTCGGTGGTGGTTCCAGACTCCGGTTCGGTGTCCCTGTCGGCCGCAAGCCTGACCGTGCCGTTCATCCTGGAGGCGGCGGTTTCGGTTTTGCCGGCCTCGGTGCGCGAGGGCACCTGGCCGGTTCCGCCGTTCGCCTTGTAGGTGAGGACCTGGGTGCGGGTGACCGGCATGCCGAACGTCATGCGCACGCCGTCCGTGCGTCCCGTCGGGTTCTCAAGGTCGTACGAGTAGGTGAACGTGGGGCCGGTCCAAGTGGCGGCCAGACGGTGTCTGACCTGCTGCGCGCCGTTCAGGTTCGACTCGTCGCCCGCATCGTGCTTGATGCCCGCGTACCCGTTGGTCCCGTAGGATGCGAGTTCCGCGTCCCGCGTCCGGTAGGCTCCGTCGAATCCGGAGAGCAGCTGCACGCCCTCGAATTTCAGGTCCGGCCGCGCGTCGAATCCGTCCAGGTCGTTGAATCCGGTGACGCCTTTGAACGTGGAGGGCACGGGCGTGCCGTCCTCGTACGTGAAGCTGACGGTCCACTGGCAGCCGACGCGTTTCGACGTGTCGATGCCGCCCAGAGCCTTGCGCACGCTGGCGGGCACCTTGGTGTTGTCGTAGACGACGTTGATCCAGAACAGGCCGTCGCCGACGATCTTCCCGTTCCCGTCGAACCTGTTCAACTGTCCGATGTTGCCGCCATTCCACTGTTTCAGCGCAATGGTCGCGTTGATCCGGTGTTCGACACCGTCCGGATCCGTCCACGTGCCCGTATTCGGCAGGGTGGCGGATGCGCCGAGTCTGGTCGGCCAGTGGATGCTGCCGCCGGCCTCGTCCCGGGTGGTGGTCCAGTTCCCGTCGAACCGGGCGTCGGCCAGTCTGGTTCTGGTGGTGTCGAACGTGAAGCTCCGGTAGTCGGCGGGCACGTCCGTGTCCTCCAGGGCATGGGATGGGACGGACGTCCTGGTCGCGGCGAGTCGGACCGTGCCGTTCGAGGATGCGCTGATCTTGCTGGCGTTCGTCTTGGCCCCGCCGTTCGCGTCGTAGCCGAGCCTGTAGGCCTTGGTGAAGCTCAGATCGTCGAGGATGTTGCCGTTGACGTTGTTGCTGGAGCTTACCGATTTGAAGGTGAAGCGGGTGACCGTCCCGGTGGCGATGTACGTGCCGGTGTAGGTCTCCCACTGCCCGTCATGGTTACGGCTGGAATGGTTCGAGCTGCCGCCCAGTTCGGCTTTGTTGCGCACCTTCGTGGAGATGACCTTGCCGACGTCGCCCGGCTGGTCGCCGTTGCCGTTGACGGTGGTTCGCGTCGCGTCTTGGGCGGATTCCTTGCCGGGTTCGCCAATCATGACGCTCATCCCGTCGAGGTGGGTCCTGTCGAGGCTGGCGTGTTTCAACTCCCAGCGGTAGGACACGCCCGGGATGGTGGCGATGTCCTGGTAGAGGGCGGTGCCCGCCTGTCCCGCGACGAGCTCCGCGTACTGGTTGCCGGTCTTGGAGTCCTTCTGTAGTTCGACTCCCTGTGCGATCTGCTGCCAGTTGGTTCCCTTGGTCTGGGTTGACTTCCATGCGAATTTGGAGGCGTCCCATCCCGTGATTGGAGCCCAGAGGTCCTTATCGACGCCGATGTGCCGCGCGTATCTGCCGTTGATCGGGGCGACGACGGTCCAGTCGTCCCACGGGTATTTGGTGGAGGCGCCGGCGATCAGGCCGGCCGGATAGTCGAACGAGCCGTTGACCAGTTCGGCCGGCAGACTGTCGGAAGTGTTGGCGATGGCCTTCACGGTGCCATCGGTCTTGGAGCCGATCTGCGACGTGCTCTTCTTGGTCCCGCCGTTGGCATCATAGGAGAGCTTGTAGGCGAGGCGGAAGCTCAGGTCGTCGATGATGCTGTCATTGGCGGATGCCGTCAGTTTCCCGTCCTTGGCGACGCCCCTGTAGGCAATCATCGTGCGGGATTGTCCGGCGGGGATGATGACCGTGCCCTCGTAGGATTCCCAGTCGTCGGAATGGTCCCACGGATCGTGGGAGCCTTCCGTGGCGTCCGCGGAATCGGAGTGCGTGTAGGCGACGGTTCCTACGTCGCCGGTCTTGTCCCCGTATTTCGCTCCGGTCTTGGAGACCGTGGTGCGGGTCAGTTTGACCGGGGTGAGATGGTCCTTGTCGGGGCCGGCGAGCAGTGTGACTCCGCCCGCGTTGCCTTTGGACCGGCCGGAGTGGCGGATACTGAACGTGTAGGCGGCTCCCGGTGTAGTGGCGACCGTCTGGGCGACCGTACGGCCCGCGTGTACGTCGGCGGCCGTGTTCCCGTCCTTCTCCCGGTGCAGTTCCATGGCCTGATGTCCGCCGATGGCGTCCACGTCCCGCCATGCGAACGATGATGTGGTCAGGCCCGGCATCTTGGTGCCGTTCTGGCCGTTCGCGTACTGGTAGTAGGAGCTGACCACGCCCTTATCCGCATACACGTAGATCCAGGGCAGGCCCTGCCCCTCCTTCGCAATGCTCCATTTCGGTACGTCGAACCCGCCGTTCACGGCCAGCTCGTCACCCGAAGCGCGGGAGGCGATGGCCTCCGTCCTCGCGGTCTTCGCCTTGCCGAAGGTCTTCGAGCTGATCCGGCTGGCCTGTTTCTTGGTTCCGCCGTTCGCGTCGTAGCTGAGCCTGTATGCGATCTTGAACGTCAGGTTGTCGATCAGGTTGCCCTTGGTCGGGTCCGCGGCGTTCAGGGCTTTGAAAGTGAACGTGCTGACAGGCGTGTTCGCCGGGATCGTGACCTTGCCCTCGTAGGTCGCCCACTGGCCGTCATGCTGGAAATGGTTGGTGTTGGTCGCGTGCGTGGTGATGCTCGTACCGGTCCAACCCTGTTCGTCACCCGCCTTGTTGCTGGTGACGCGGGTCATGGTCACGGGCTTGCCGTTGACCAAAACCTGCATCGAGTCCGCGTGCTCCTTGGACAGGCTCGTATGGTCGAAACGCACCGTGTATACGGTGTCCGAATCATGCTGCGTGTCGATCTTCTGTAGGATCGCCTTGCCCCTCTCCGAGCCGACGATCTCCGCATACGTGTTGCCTGTCACGGAATCCTGCTGCAATTCGACCGCATTGGGCCGGTCGGTCAACCCGACTCCGCCTTGCGGCTGTCCGCCCTTTTGGTCCGAAGCCCAGCCGAACTTCGCGGCGTCGAAACCGGGCCACTTCACCCACTTGCCGGTGGAATCGAATGTTGCCGGATTCTGTCCGGCGTTCTGGATGTATTCGCCGCTAGCGGTGTCCACACTTGTGTACCTGCCCCAACCACGGTCATCAGCGTATCCGCCACGACCTACCGGGCTGATAGTATCCCAACCGCCATCCAGCAGATAATCGAACGAACCGTTCACCAGTTCGGTGGGAAGGGTCTTGGATGCGACGGTCTCCACCGCGCCTTGGGTCGCGTCGGTCCTGTAGCCGATCTGGCTGGCCTGCGCTTTGGTTCCCCCGTTCGCGTCATAGTCGAGCCTGCGGGCTTTCGTGAACGCGATGTCGTCGATGAGGTTGCCGTTCCATGCGCTCTTCGACGACACGTTGCGGAACGTGAACCGGGTGACCGGCCGCCCAGCGGGCACGGTCACGGTTCCCGTGTACGTCTCCCATTGGCCCGTATGGTCGGAGTCCTCCCTGTCCGCGGGTTTCGGGTTGGACACCCTGGTGGCGATCGTGTCGGAGGATTCGCCAACCTTGTCGCCGTACCCGTTGGCGGTCACGCGGGTCATGGTTACCGGGGTCTCGTGGCCGGGAGCGCCGATGAGCACCTGCATGCTGTCCAGGTGGCTGGCGTTCAGGCTCGCGTGCCTGAGGCTGACGATGTACTGCACGTCGCTGTCGGATTCGGTGTCGATGTCCTGGTAGATGGCCGATCCGGCCTGGGCGGCCGTGAGTTCGGCGTAATGGTTGGAGCCGTCGTACCTGTTCCACACCTGCACGTCGCCGGCCTGTTCGTAGGGCGGGTTGCCTAGATCCTTGCCGGTCTGGTCGCTTTTCCATGCGAACCGTTTCGCGTCGAATCCGGCGG
>BABE01000197.1_pt1 | contig 13552 bp, 18 predicted proteins | sample 270308 | NCBI WGS metagenome assembly BABE01 (sample SAMD00036534, study PRJNA27875) | human gut metagenome | isolation source: feces from healthy human sample In-E, | reverse complement strand
TTCGACCTTGTCGTGAGCGGGCGGTCCCCCATCGATGCGGGTGCCCATATTTACATCGACGCAGCGAATGCGGTGGCGTGTCGATGCGATGGAAGACCAGCTCACTGCCGGCGTCAGCACCCTCACCTACTCGGGGCGCACGTGGCACGGCGTGCTCGCGAACAAGATCCTCGAGCCGGATAGGGGCAGGGATTATCTCACAGTGAGCGGTACGGCCAGCACGGTCATCGGCTCGCTCATCAGCCGTGTCGGGTTGGATTCGGTGTTCGACGCGGTTGTACCGCCTGACGGCAGTGGCGACCCGACCATCAAACAATACCAGTTCGACCGGTACACGGACTGCTATACGGGTTTGCAGAAGATGTGCGAGGCCAGCGGGCTGAAACTCAGGCTCGCCTATACGTCCGGCCAGGTCAACATCTGGGCCGAACCGGTCGCGCATTACGGCGACTCGATTGACAGTGACCTTATCGATTTCGACGCGACCCGCACGTGGAGGAAACCGAATCATCTCATAGGCCTAGGCAAGGGCGAGGGTGCCGGTCGAACGGTCGTCCACTGGTATGCGGACGCGAGAGGCAACGTCAGCCAGACCCAGTCGCTCAGGGGCGTGGACGAGATAACGCAGGTCTACGACTACAGCAACGCCGAAACCGCCGAACTGAACCAGAAGACCTGTGAGAAACTACAGGATCTGCAGTCCGAGGGTGAGGTGAAGGTCACCGTGCATGAGGATTCGGGCATCGTGTTTGACGTGGGCGACACCGTGACCGCAAGGGATAATCTCACCGGCATCACCGTCAACGCGACTATCAGCAAGAAAATCGTCAAGGTCTCCGACGGCGTCCTAAGCGTCGATTATGAGGCCGAATAAACAGTAAGGAGCCGATTATGGCGCGTATCGACAATGCGACGGTCATGCAATGCGACCGGTGCGGGAAACACAAATGGTACAAGGACTTGGACGACCCGGATATCAAGACGTGGTACAACGTCAACCGGCTGGACTCCACCGGCACGGGCCACGACTACCTGTTCTGCGACCAGGATTACAAGGAATACGCGAACAAGCTCAAGGACTTTGATAACAGCTTCGACAGTTGGATGCAGAACGGAGGCAAGCAGAATGGTTGAACTCGTCACCGGACATGCGAACAAGGCTCACGCCACGGCGGAACAGGCCGCTGGTTTGAACGCCGGCATTCTCGGCTTGGATGATTATGTGCTCGACGTGCATGACAAGTTCAAGATCACGGTCGTTTCGGCGAACAAGGTGACCATCGGCACGGGCGAGCTGGTCATGCAGGGCCGTCACGTCAGCCAAGGCACGCCCGAGGACCTGATCGTCACCAACGGGTCGCAGGGTCAGAAACGCAACGACCTGATCGTATGCCGCTATGCGAAGGGCTCGCAGAACATCGAGAGCGCGAAACTGGTCGTGGTCAGGGGCACGCCCACCACGGGCACGCCCACGGACCCGGCGTTGAACACGACCAGCCCGTTGGACGGGGGCACCACCTACGACATGCCCTTGTACCGCATCCCGTTGGACGGTATCACCATCGGCACACCAGTCGCATTGTTCAACGTGTTGAAGCCGATGAGCGACGTGTGGGATTCCCTAACCCCTGTCACGGGCCAAGTCAGGATGCCGTATTCCGACAGGTATATCACTCTGGTTCGTGTCGGCCGTATTGTCACCGCCTGCGCGTATATCACGCTGACAAGCAATTTCAATCAGACCGGCAACACATCCGTCAACGAGACAATCCCGAAGGGTTTCAGACCGTCCGGCGATTCCCGCGCGGTCATGCGCGGCACCGACAACAGCGGTGCAATCAGTTTCTACCTTTACGGCACGCCGGAGGGGAAAATGGTGTTGAACGGCACCGGATGTACCGGCCGATTCGTCGGTATATCCGGCTGTTGGATTACCGCGTAGCTTTCCCTAACCCAGACCGAAGTGCTGACGCTGATTAACTCCACTTACGGTACCGTCAAAGGCTACCGTCGCGGCTCGCTCGTCACGTTGCGCATCGACTGGAAGTCCTCTGTTCAGGGCTCGTGGGGCAGAGGGGACTTCGGAACCCTGCCTGAAAGCTGGCGTCCTCCAATGGATTTGAATTTCTCATTTGGCGGACGCGACGGCGCGAACCAGAAGATCATCAACGTAAACGCGAACGGAACCATGACCTACGCCAATCAGGGCGGCACGCAGGGCACGAACGCGTTCGGCATGACCGTCTCATACGCGCTGTGACCCGTGGGGTCACTGCAAGACAGTGCAACCGCCTGAGCCAGTGTCCCGAAGCTATGCGGCGGGCATTGGGTCGGTGGTCCTCCATACGCCGGTGCATCCCGCGTACGCGCTGTTCGGATTGCCAAGCATCGTGACGGTGCCATTGGCCTCGCCGTAACAGATGAATGTCGTTTCACCACCGAAAACGGCCACGGGCGTATTGACGGTGACGGGTCGATACCCTTCGGGGAGCTTCTCCTGAGCCTTCGTGTAATTGTTCTGCCCGCTACTGTTGAATTTTACGTTGCCACCCATGAAACAGATATCACCGATGCGCGTAAGCAAAATGCTGTCTCTGCTGTAAGGTACTCGCCACGTCGTAGAACGCTGGGTTAGGGAAAGCTATGACTGCTGCTTGAATGCCACCCAGTAAACGTGCACGGGTTGCTGATCATTCACCCACTCGTGATTATCTGCACGGCGAATACGGAAACGCAATCTGCTGTCGGTCATGTCCCAAAAGAACGCTTCGAAAATCCTTCCCGCGGCATCCGGCATACCGTTCGGGCACAGCTGGCACAATACGAAAACGCCATCGGTCGTTCGGAATGGATTATCGACCGTCACCATGCCTTCGCGGTCGGTGGCGGCATTAATCAATCCGCAATGGGGTAGGGAAAACTATTGCCTGTTCCAGATTGCGATCCAGCTTCCGAATATCGCGACCCTCCCGCACCAGCGGTTGTCTTTGGTGTTCCACAGGCGGAAGCGTATCTGGTTTACGTCGCTGGTATCCCAACGTTGTGCGGTGTACTCGCCGGCCTGGCCGAAACCAGTGCCGAACGGCCCAATCGTGTAGGCCGCGTAATCGGCTTTCTTCCCGTTTGGGGATTGGACGTTGATGTAGAATGTGCCGTCATCCTTCGTGGTGACGGTATGGCCTCCGCACAGAATATACGGCATTCGGGTTAGGGAATCCCGTTCAGGCTATTAGGGCTCGTTCCCAGAGGCGTTGCGCGTCTCGCAAAGCCGTGATATCCGGTTTGAGGTAGTACTTCGCGGTGGTTTTGATATCGCTGTGGCCGAGCATTTTCGACACGATGGCGATATCCGCTCCCGCCGCCAGAGTGTTCGTCGCCCATGAGTGGCGCAGGTTGCGTGCGGGCACATGCGGCAGATCATGCCGCTTGCAGTAGGCCTTGTATTGGCGTGCGGCTTGCGGCGGGGTGAGGGTGCCGATGAGTCGGCCCCCCTCGCGTGGCCTGAGCTCGCGCAGTCGTTTGACCGCGAAGCGCGGCAACGGGAGCGTGCGGCGGGACAGTTCGGTTTTCGGCGGCACGACGGCCTCATGCCCGGCGACCCATTGCAGGCCGCGCTCCACGTGCAGGACGCCGCGCCGCAGGTCGAGGTCGCCCCATTCGAGCCCGTATCCTTCTTCGGTGCGGAGTCCGCATGAGACGGCACAGATAAGCCACGCCTCAAGCGGATGGCCGTAAAAGCCCCGCAACAGCGTGCGCTGCTGGCGGATGGTCAATATTCGCGGCTCGTAATGAGGTTTGGCCGGCAGTTGGATGTCGCGTCTGGTGATGTCCACGTCCAGCAGGTTCCAGCGGATAGCCCGCCTGAGTATCGCGCGCAATACGGCCCATGCCTTGCGTGCGGCTCCCGCAGTGTCGAAATTCGCAAGCCATTTGTCCACGAGCTCCACGCTTATCGCGTCCATACCCATGCCGCCGAAGCATGGCATGACATGCAGCCGCCACGCGGACTCGTAGCCCACGCGCGTGCTCTCACGCAGATTCCGCGTGCAATACGGCCAAAACCGGTCGTTCCAAAACTCTCGTAACAGCATTTTCAACCTCCAAAACCCACACGCCCGTTGGCCTATCCAACGGGGACGAACGTGTGGGTTTTACCCACCGTAAAGGAGCTTTTCCATGTCTTTGCTCGCTCACGTCGTCGATTGGCTCGTGCCTTTTATCTGTGGCGGCGTGGCCACGGTTTTGGGCCTGATGTGGCGATGGGGCAAAGCCATGGTCAACGGGCTGCGCGAGCTCCTGCTGTGCCAGTTGGAGGACCTGCGCCGCGAAATGGTCATCGAGCACGACGGAGTGGCGGACGAGGACCTCAAATCACGCTCCCAACGCCTCTACGACAGCTATCACAGCCTGGGCGGCAACGGCCACGGGACATCGCTCAACAATGACATCCAATCCGCGCCGATAGCGCCACGACAGTCCTGACCCACGACCGTGGGCCACAAACAATATCCATCCCAGAGAAAAGGGAAACATGGTCAACAATTTGAAACGTCATCCCAAGCCCTCGCTGCCGGACGAGCTTCGCCCGGACGTGGCACCGGAAACAATCATCGAATCCAATAAGGAGGAACAGTAATGACCCAAATCCATATTTCCATCAGGAAGCCGAAGACGGGCGGCTTGGACCCTGTGACCGGTACGCTGCGGTTCCGCCCGGTGCGTCGTCACTTCGACGCGGCGAAGAATCTTATTATCGCGGCCTCGTTCGACGCGAATCTGTCCGAAACGGGTGAGCTGACGGTTGACCTGCTGCCTACGACTCCTGCGTTTGTGTGGCAGGTCGTGGAACTGGCGGATTCGCCGCAGGCGTACACGCGCTACGTCGAAGTGCCGGACTCCCAGGCCAGGGTCGAGTACGCTGACCTTGTGGAGGTTGACGCCGCCACGTTCGTACCGAAGGACATGACAGGCTCCCAACTGCTGAAGGTTCGCAGGGCGTCCACCCAGTCGGAGGCGGAGACGCTTTCCGCGCAATACCCGGACGTGCTGGTGTTCTTCAACGAGACCGCCAGCGTCGCGAAGGCCGCTGCGGCCTTGAGCACGCTGGAGTCCATCACGGCCGAAGCTCAAACGAACGCCATGCTGGCGAAGAGCGCCATGCTGAGCGCCCGGTCCTCGGCTGATTCCGCGACCGCCACCCAGTCCGACCTGAGCAGTCTCGCGTCGAATGCCAGTATGGCGGCGGCTTCCGTCGCCAATGATTCGCAGACCGTGGCCGATACCGCCAACGCGGTTGCGGCGAAGGACGAATCGGCTATCGCCACCATCGATTCGACGGTGCAGGCGGTCAAGGACAAGGCGGATGCTGCGGCTTCCGAACTGCCTTCCACCGGCACCACCGAAGGCACCACGGGGGGAACCGGCAAGGACTCCGCCGGGGAGACGCCAGCCGGAACCGTGTCGGAGGAGCCCGCAGCCAAGGCCACTGTGAAGGGGGCCTGATCATGCCAGCCTTTTACGCCGGCAAACGTGTCGGCAAACCATTATTGAACGGCCACACGTACAACGCCCTATTCAACGGCAAGCTCGTGTGGCCCCTCGACAGGGACACGGTCGTCTCCGTCAATATCACGGATGATAAGGGCAAGCCGCTGCCCAAGTCGCTGGCCGTGTCCGGCACTTTGAAACTGGGGGCGAAGGCCACGTATGCGGACGGTCATGTTGGCGATCTGCTCACCACCAATGACGTGACGTTCGCGAGCAGGGACACTTCCACCGCCACGGTTTCGGGCAACACGCTCACGTGGCGGCATGGCGGAACCATATTGGTGACGGCCACGGTCAACGGTTTCACTTCCGCCGCCGTGTCCATCAGCGCGGCCTACGCGCCCGAGTCCATCAAGGTCACGGACGATTCCGGCAAACCCATCGACAATATCACCCTGCGCGTCGGCGAGAGCAAGAACCTCAAGGTGACGATCCTGCCCGATGCGGCATCGCAGGAGTATACGGCATCCATCAAGGATGTGAGTCTCGCATCAGTCAGACAACAGTAAGGGGCAATATCATGCCAACGGCGGGTTCTAGTGATCGTTGCAACACCTGACCTACCGCAAGGAGGGTCAGGTGACCAGAAGCCACCGAAACGAAGACCGTGGCGGGGAACACCGTTGGACGTTCAACGGCGTCGAATATCCGACGAGGAAGCTGATGTGCGAGGCGAGACGCGCCGAGTACGTGCGCCTGCTGGACGAGGAAGGCATGAACTTCACCCAGGCCGCGCACGCGGTCGGCGTCTCGAAACGCACCGGCAAGGCGTGGCGCAACGGCAGGACGCGCGCCACGGGAAGGAACGAGAAACCCCTGGTGGACTGGTATCGTTCCACCATGGACAAACCCAAGACCCTCCATCCGCGATACCTGAGCCAGGAGGAGCGCATCCAGATCGCGGACCGTCTGCGTCTGGGCGATTCGATCCGCGCCATCGCCCGCCTGCTGGGCCGCGACCCCGGCACGGTCAGCCGCGAGGTCGAGCGCAACAGGAATCCCGAGTCCGGCGGTTACGAGCCTTACCGCGCCCAGCAGAAGGCCGCGGACCGGCTCAAACGCCCCAAACCGCGCAAGGCGGCCGAGGGCACGCGACTGTGGGACGAGATCGCCGCCGGGTTGCGCAGGCATTGGAGCCCGGAGCAGATAGCCAACCGGCTGAGGCTGGACTTCCCGGATAATGGGGATATGCACGCGAGCGTCGAGACGATCTACCAGGCCATCTACCTGCAGGCCAGGGGCGAACTCAAGCAGGAGCTGAAACGCGCCATGAGGCAGGGGCGAACCGCCCGCAGACCCCAAGGCGGCCAAGGCCGCAAACCCCGTTTCCGCGAACCCATGGCCATGATCTCGGAGCGACCCCCGGAGATCGAGGACCGGGCGGTCCCGGGCCACTGGGAGGGCGATCTCATCACCGGCAGCCGCAACAAAAGCGCCATCGGCACGCTCGTCGAGCGCACCACCAGGTTCACGATCCTGCTGCACCTGCCCGACGGGCACGACGCCGAACACGTCCAGCAGGCCATCATTGACAAGATGCAGCACCTGCCCAAACTCCTGCGCAACAGCCTGACCTGGGACCAGGGAGCGGAACTTGCCCTGCACAAACGGATTGGCGCCTCGCTGGACATGGCCGTTTACTTTTGCGACCCGCACTCCCCGTGGCAGCGCGGCACCAACGAGAACACCAACGGGGTCCTGCGCCAGTACTTCCCCAAAGGCACCGACCTATCCGTTTACCCGGAGGACTACCTTGACGCGGTCGCCGAGGAACTCAACGACCGGCCACGCAAAACCCTCGGGTTCATGAAACCAAGCGAGAAGATCATTGAACTGCTTGACGCCGCGTGATAACCTCAACAACCGACAACGTGACCATGGAAGGCCGCTCAAACCTCAGGTGTTGCAACCACCCCTAGAATTTGCCAACAACAACAGGGTTTAGGGGGGGGGGGCTAGTGTCCGCGCCCTCAAGGAGGGCGACACCTCCATCACCATCACCGCAGGCAGCATCGTAAAGACCATCCCGGTCAGTGTATGGGGAAACAAATGGGTGCTGCCCACCCTGCCCGCCACGCGCAACGGAATCACGTTCACCGCGGCCGGCGACGGCATGGTACACGCGAAGGGCACAGCGACCGACTGGGCGACCATCCTCGTCACCCAGGACCTGCCGGCCGGCGAGTACACGCTCGAACACACGCTCGTCGACGGTGTCGGCCCGTTCTGCGAGCTCAAATCCACGGACGGCAGGATCGACCTGTTCTCGCATGGCAAGGTCAAGGCGACGCTCCCGGCGGGCGACTACCGGATGCTCGTCAGTGTCTCGCCCGGCAAGACCGTGGACGCAACCATCACCCCAATTCTCAGGAAACTCAACTAAGGCCCCGATATTGGGGCCTTCACCATAAAAGGAGGCCCCAATATGGGCGCAATATCAATCACAGGTAAGAGCAGGGGTGCCACGAGTCTGAAACTGACCGCCGGCAAGATTACGAAAACCGTGCCGATTACCGTATTGTCGCGTAACCTGCTGTCCTACGGTCCCGCCGAGGGCAACGGGTTGACCGCCACCGTCAACACTGACGGTTCGCTGCACGTCACCGGTGCCGCCTCACGGCAGTGGGCGGGCTTGGTGTGGACGTTCCCATGCCCGGTACAGGGCACCGTGATATTGCGCAGCCCCACCTTTATCGCCGGGTTGTCCACCAGCGTCAAATTCCTCGACGCCGAAGGACACCAGCTAGACGGTCAGGTCACCTCGGGAGGCAATGCCGTTGCAATCCCTGCCGGCACCGTCAGCCTGCGCTTCGAAATCCTGTCCAGCGAGGCCACGCCCACCGCGAAGGACGGCGACCTCCGAGTCCAGCTCGAATCCGGCGACACCGCGCACGAGTGGATGCGACCCGGCAGATTCTAGTGGTGGTTGCAACACCTGAGGTTTGAGCGGCCTTCCATGGTCACGTTGTCGGTTGTTGAGGTTATCACGCGGCGTCGAGCAGTTCGATGATCTTCTCGCTTGGTTTCATGAACCCGAGGGTTTTGCGTGGCCGGTCGTTGAGTTCCTCGGCGACCGCGTCGAGGTAGTCCTCCGGGTAGACGGATAGGTCGGTGCCTTTGGGGAAGTACTGGCGCAGGAGCCCGTTGGTGTTCTCGTTGGTGCCGCGCTGCCACGGGGAGTGCGGGTCGCAGAAGTAGACGGCCATGTCCAGCGAGGCGCCGATCCGTTTGTGCAGGGCGAGTTCCGCTCCCTGGTCCCAGGTCAGGCTGTTGCGCAGGAGTTTGGGCAGGTGCTGCATCTTGTCGATGATGGCCTGCTGGACGTGTTCGGCGTCGTGCCCGTCGGGCAGGTGCAGCAGGATCGTGAACCTGGTGGTGCGCTCGACGAGCGTGCCGATGGCGCTTTTGTTGCGGCTGCCGGTGATGAGATCGCCCTCCCAGTGGCCCGGGACCGCCCGGTCCTCGATCTCCGGGGGTCGCTCCGAGATCATGGCCATGGGTTCGCGGAAACGGGGTTTGCGGCCTTGGCCGCCTTGGGGTCTGCGGGCGGTTCGCCCCTGCCTCATGGCGCGTTTCAGCTCCTGCTTGAGTTCGCCCCTGGCCTGCAGGTAGATGGCCTGGTAGATCGTCTCGACGCTCGCGTGCATATCCCCATTATCCGGGAAGTCCAGCCTCAGCCGGTTGGCTATCTGCTCCGGGCTCCAATGCCTGCGCAACCCGGCGGCGATCTCGTCCCACAGTCGCGTGCCCTCGGCCGCCTTGCGCGGTTTGGGGCGTTTGAGCCGGTCCGCGGCCTTCTGCTGGGCGCGGTAAGGCTCGTAACCGCCGGACTCGGGATTCCTGTTGCGCTCGACCTCGCGGCTGACCGTGCCGGGGTCGCGGCCCAGCAGGCGGGCGATGGCGCGGATCGAATCGCCCAGACGCAGACGGTCCGCGATCTGGATGCGCTCCTCCTGGCTCAGGTATCGCGGATGGAGGGTTTTGGGTTTGTCCATGGTGGAACGATACCAGTCCACCAGGGGTTTCTCGTTCCTTCCCGTGGCGCGCGTCCTGCCGTTGCGCCACGCCTTGCCGGTGCGTTTCGAGACGCCGACCGCGTGCGCGGCCTGGGTGAAGTTCATGCCTTCCTTGTCCAGCAGGCGCACGTACTTGGCGCGTCTCGCCTCGCACATCAGCTTCCTTGTTGGATATTTGACGCCGTTGAACGTCCAACGGTGTTCCCCGCCACGGTTTTCGTTTCGGTGGCTTCTGGTCACCTGACCCTCCTTGCGGTAGGTCAGGTGTTGCAACGATCACTAGAACCCGCCCCCGACAACACGAGCCTTAGGGGGGGGGGTGTGAATTAGCGAACCTGTATCCGCGTGTCACCGGACTGCCTAAGACAGTGGGTGCCGCCCCGGGGATCACGGTCACGGCACCGACACCGGGCACGTACCGTTTCAAAGGCTCCACCACACAAAAGGTTGACTCGTGGAATAGCCTGACATGTTCCGTCCATGTGGACGCGGGCACGTACACGATGGACGCCACGGACTGGCCGCTGGGCAACAATTCATGGCTGATGGGCATACAAGTCCATATCTCCCACGACGACGGGAGCGAAGGAGCAAATGTGTTCGGACCTGGTAACTATGGGCCGAAAACCTTGAAGGCCGGGACGCTGCGCCTCAATATATTCGTCAATACCACGGGCGAGGTCGATAAGACGTTCACTCCCCGCCTTTACAAAATCGACTGATTCTAGCCCCACACCATACCGTGTGGGGCTTTTTCATTGACGGCCCCGAGTGGGCCCCGATAATCCTGACCCACGACCGTGGGCCACAAAACAATATTCACCTCAGAGAAAGGGGAAAAATTGGTTAAAAACAAGGACAAGCCGTGGTGGAAGCGTCTGCTCGCCAAGATCACGGCACTGGCCGCCGCCGTCTGTATGATGCTGCTCCCGGCGACCGCGCACGCGGACATGCAGGGCGTGGACATGTCCAACTGGCAGTGCGGCGTAGACGTGTACAACATGCAGGCCGATTTTATCGTGGTCGGCACCACGTGGGGCACGGGACAGGTGTATAACAACTGTCTCGTGTCCGGCGTCAACACGGACGCCAACCGCATGATCGCCCAGGCACAAGCATCCGGCAAGAAATTCGGCTTGTATCACTACGCGATGGGAGGCAACCCGGAGGCGGAAGCCCAATTCTTCTATCGCAACACGTCGAACTATTGGCGTCACGGCATCGTGGCGTTGGATTGGGAGATGGACGACAATCCCGCATGGGGCGATTGGGATTGGGTACGCCGCTTCATGGCGGAATGCGAACGGCTCTCGGGCGGCGTCAAGCCGCTGCTCTACACCGGCCCCGTGGCCGGCACCATCCCCGGCGACATCCGCGCCAACTACGGTTTGTGGATCGCGCAGTACGCGAACATGGCCCCGACCGGCTATCAGGCCAACCCGTGGATGCTGGGCGCGTACGGTGAGGCCATGCGACAGTACAGTGGCACCGGTGTCGTCAACACGTGGAGTCCCATCGACCTCAACGTGTTCCGTGGCGAGGCATGGCAGTGGGATCTGTACGCCAACCCGACCGGCGGCTCCACGCCACCGGCCGCACCGGCCGCGCCCGTGCAGCCGAGCGACCCCCAGCCCACTCCCAGCACGGGTGGCATCAGCCACATCATGCAGTGGGGCGAGACCATCTGGGGACTCGCCGTAGCCCACAACGCTTGGCCGTTGTCCGCATGGCACACGCCAAGCGGTGACATCAACCGCTACTACGTGGGCGACGTCGTAACCTACGGCGGCGGCACCGCCCCCGCATCGTCCGGCGGGGTCTCCAAGGTCCTCCAATGGGGCGACACCGTGTGGGATTTCGCCACCGCGCACGGTTACAGCGTCAGCCGCTGCACCGTACCCTCCGGCAACATCAACGTCTACTATGTGGGCGACGTGGTGACCTGCCGCTGAGACTCAACAGATGCCGCCACCCGCTTGACCGGGTGACGGCATCACCCCATCATCATCCCTTATTGATCGGAGCAAACATGACCGACAGCAAAAACACGACCGACACCGGCGAAACGCTTCCCGGCGTCGATGTGAGCGACTGGCCCGAGACAATCGACGTCACCCATGACGTGCCCGACTGGCTCATCCCCAGCCGCGTCTACGACATCCTCAAATGGCTGGGCCTCATCGTCCTGCCCGCACTCGCCCTGTTCGTCAACACGGTCGGCCCCGCATGGGGCTGGCCTCACGTGGACGCGATAGTTATCACGCTCAACGCGCTCGGCATCCTCGCCGGCGCGCTCATCGGCGTCAGCGCCATCAAACAACGCCTCGACCGCGCCGCATGACCACACATAGTTCGGCCCCGTCCGGCATCGCAGACAGCTCGCACAGAGCTTGACTGCTGCCGGACGGGGCCGATTTCGCGTTGTGGCAGAGGGCTTCGCGGGCTCGATTTTTGCCCACATTTTGCCCACATTTTCCGTAAAAACAGGTTAAAAACCGTTAAAACTGGTTAAAACGAAAATGGCCGCTCAGCCCTACTCCCGCAAGGCAAAGCGGCCATTTTCCAACCCGTTCTCAGCTCAGCGCGTCCTTCAACTTGCTGAAGAAACCTTTCTTTTGACCGGCCTGTGGACGGGATGCCTGGGAGACGTGCGTGGCGCCTGAATCGTGCGAGGCGGCGAACTGTTCGATGAGGCCACGCTCGGTTTCGTTGAGCTTGGTGGGGATAAGCACATTGACGTGGGCGATGAGGTTGCCGCGCTCGTCCTTGTTGCGGATGTTCGTGACGCCCAGTCCCTTAAGCGTCACCGTGTCCTCAGTCTGGCAGCCGGCCGGGATGGACACGGTCTTCTCACCATCGAACGTATCAATGGACAGATCGTGGCCAAGCACGGCCCAGCTCATCGGCACCTGAATCCAGCAGTGCAGGTCGTCGCCATCGCGGGTGAACTGCTTATCCGCCTTGATGCGGATGTCGATGTACAGGTCGCCGGCAGCGCCGCCGCCCTCACCCACTTCGCCCTGGTTGGCCAACCGCAGACGCGCGTTGTCGTTGATGCCGGCGGGCACGGTAACGCCCACGGTACGCGTGGTGCGCACACGGCCGTGGCCCATGCAGCTGGGGCACGGGTTCTGGATGATGGTACCGTGGCCCTCGCAACGTTCACAGGGGGCGGAGGTCATCATCTGGCCGAGCATGGTGCGCACGACCTTCTGCATGAATCCCTGTCCGTGGCAGTCGGGGCAGGTGACCGGCTGTGCGCCGCCCTGGGCACCGGAGCCACCGCACTCCTGGCACAGGGAGAACGTATTGATCTTGACATGCGCGGTGCCGCCGAACACCGCCGTCTTCAAATCGATGGACGCCGAGGCCAAGGCATCGCGGCCGGGCTGGGTACGCGGCACCGGGCCCTGTGAGCCACCGCCGAACGCGGAACCGAAGAACGTGGAGAACACGTCGCTCATATCGCCGAAGCCCGCCCCGGAGAAGCCGCCGGCACCGGCGTTCGGGTTGTTCGGGTCGACTCCCGAATCATACATACGGCGTTTGTCCGGATTGGACAGCACATCGTAGGCGTTGTTCACTTCCTTGAACTTGTCCTCGAACTCAGGGCCCGCGATGTCGGGGTGGTACTTACGGCTGAGCTTGCGGTATGCCTTCTTGATCTCGTCGTCACTGGCGCCGCGTTCCACACCCAGCGTCTCGTAATAATCTGCCACTTGATTGATCCTTTGTGTTCGTTTGGTCTGCGGGTCATTGTGCCACAGACGGCGGTCAGTCTTGAGTCCGGCCCTCGGAGAGGAAGGCGGTCAAATATCTGGCTACGGCCCTGACGGCGGCCATAGTGGCCGCGTAGTCCATGTGGGTCGGCCCTATGGAGCCAACGAAGGCGATGGGTTCCGTGTCGTTCGTCTGGCTCTCCGTCTCGGATTCGGTTTCGGGTTCGCCTACGGGATCGTTCCCCGCCGCTCCGCTGCGCCCATAGCCAC
>BABE01000060.1_pt1 | contig 13917 bp, 9 predicted proteins | sample 270308 | NCBI WGS metagenome assembly BABE01 (sample SAMD00036534, study PRJNA27875) | human gut metagenome | isolation source: feces from healthy human sample In-E, | reverse complement strand
ATCTCAAATCCTTGTCGTCCATACGGCGGTACCCACCGGTTTGCGGCCCTCTCGCCGTAAGATAGCAGGGTTTGTGCTGAATGCCGTTTCATGGATGTCGATGACCAGGAACGACAAGCCGTTCTGCTCGCATCGGGAAACGTCATACTCCGGAGGATTCGTCAACCGTGCTCCTTGCGGATTGCCATCTCCCATACCATCCATGAACTGCGATGCAATATGGTTGGCGTCGAATCCCGGAACAGGCGAGAAATCCCCGTCCTCGCTGATTCCCAACAACAGCACGCCGCCCTTGGTGTTGGCGAACGCGCTCACACTCTCCCACACGCTGGTGCCGATGGTCCGCGCACAGGATTTCGCCTCGAAACGGGCGTCATCGTTGCCTTGGACACGTAGATGTTCCAGCACCTCGGCGATATCGTCATTCGTCCACATCAGCATCCCCCTTGATCAGCTTATTTGTCTTACTTGTTGCGACCACATGGATCCAAGCAGTCGCCTCCAATCGACCCCAAACCCACGTCTGAAATCTCATGATAACGTGAAGATAAATACTCTGTCATGAGCTTATCATGATTGCATCATGATAAGCTCATGACATCAAGAACCGGTTTATGACAAGCGACACGAATACGCATGCCGAACAGCAACAGGAACCTGAACGCAAGCATCAACATGTAAATATCGAAATTGACCGAACCGAGAAAATCACGCACGACATTACGCAAACAGCTAAACTATCTATAGCACATGAGCATGGGCCGGAACCGGGATGAGACGGCTTCGAACTGAGTATGAGGATGGGAAGATGATCTTCGAGACAAACACGCAGAAAGCGGGCATCACGAGCGCCGGTGGCGATGGTTCCGGCGAGCGCGCCGACCGCCGCGACCAGCCGGTCGTGTATTTTGTGCTTCCCTGCTACAACGAGGCGGAAGGGCTCGTGCACACGGCCGACGTGCTGGCCGCCAAAGTCGCACATCTTACCGAAACCGGACGGATCAGCAAACAAAGCCGCATCCTGTTCGTCGACGACGGTTCCAAAGACGACACCTGGAGCATCATCCGCAATCTGCACGAACGCGACGCACACTTGTTCGGCGGCGTAAAGCTCTCCCACAACCGTGGCCATCAGAACGCGCTCCTCGCCGGGCTCATGACCGCGCGCGCCTACGGCTGTGACGCCGCCATCTCCATGGACGCCGACCTGCAGGACGATGTGAACGCGGTCGACGAGTTCATCGACGGATTCTGCAACGGCAACGAGATTGTCTACGGAGTGCGTTCCGCACGCAAGAAGGACACATGGTTCAAGCGCACCACCGCCGAAGCCTTCTACAAGGTGTTCGAGTGGATGGGTGCCGAGACGGTACCCGATCACGCCGATTACCGTCTCATGAGCCGCGAGACGCTCGACGCGCTCAGCGAATACCACGAAGTCAACCTGTTCCTGCGTGGCATCGTGCCCACACTCGGCTACCAGACCAGCAAAGTCTACTACGAGCGCGGCGAACGCGAAGCGGGCGAATCCAAATACCCGTTGAAGAAGATGATCGCCTTCGCGATTCAGGGCATCACCTCGTTCTCCACGAAGCCGCTGAGCTTCGTCACCGGCGCCGGACTGCTGTCTATCCTGGTAGCGATTGGCATGTTCGTGTACGTGCTCGTCTCGCTCGGGTTCGGCCACGCCATCGCCGGCTGGGGGTCCATGATGATCTCCATCTGGCTCATCGGCGGACTCATCATGCTCTCCCTCGGCATCGTCGGCGAATACGTCGGCAAGATTTATATGGAATCCAAACATCGCCCCCGTTACCGCATCGAAACCACGCTGTAGGAGGGACCGGCGGCCAGCGTGACGGCCCCTCCTACAGTGCTTGGATTGTATCTATTTTGTCCTCATCATACGAGTCAACGCGTATAGCAATGCCCCCTGCTTGAGGCGAAAATGAGACCGTCGCCGTTCTCCTGCCTTGTTATAACGAAGAGGTGACCATCGGCAAGATGGTACGCCTGCGCAGTAGCCACCGGCATCATCCTGCTCACGTATCTGGCCTTGTGGCTGCAATATACGCCCGCCGACGCGACTGGCGTGGACGGCGTGCAGTTCCGCTACTTCCTGCCATTAAGCGGCATCTTCATGCTCTGCGCTTGCGAATGCGTTGCCGGGTTGCGGCGACGCGCAAGCCACGCAAGCCACGCAAGCCACACAACGCCGCGCGACTCAAACACTGCATCCGAATCTACAGCCGTACCTTCCGTAGCAGACGCTGCACGGGCTTAAGCACCACGGTATCGGCTATCACCGCGAATACCAGCGCCGCCAGCAACGTAGCGCCAAACATCAGCACGCTGATACCCGCATACGACCATCCGTCCGTGGGCGCGGGAATCCGCGGGCCGATCAGCACCTTGGACAGCGGCGAATGCACCAAATAAATCGTGTAGGAATATCCAGCCAGCCAGATAATCGCCTTACGCACCCGCGCCGACGTGATGTGCACGTCGTACCGGAAGAACAGGAACGTCGCCATTACCACCATCGCGAACGCAACCGTGACCGTGCGGCCAACCTGCATCTGTTGGCCGGCGAACAGATATGGCGTGGCAACGGTCCAAGCCAAGGCGAATGGTGCCAACGCATACACGCCGTGCCGTATACGCGCGGACGGCGGATAGTATTCCAACACGAATCCCAACAGGTAGTAGATCAGCAGTCCACGCCAGGGGAATGACTGCAGGAACGTCAACGGATATCCGGCAAGATCGCATATATGCTCGGCAGCGGCCACGGCGGCGGCCAGCCCGACCAGCAACCAGGCTCCCGATCGGCCTATCGTACGCATCATCGCGGCCAGGAACGGCGTTGCCAGCACAAACCCGGCAAGCATGAACACGAACCAATAGACGGAATCGTCATACCCGGAGAACAGATCGAACAACGTTCCAGACACAGCGCCGCCAACCGAACGATGATCGATCACCAGGTAGGCGACGAATCCCATGCCGCCCGCATACAGCAGATACGGCACAATCAGCGAGATAAAACGTTTGTAGTAGTAGCGCACGTACGGCGCGAGACCATTGGGTCGGGGCCGACCGGCGCCTTGCGCGGCATCGAATGTCAGGTTGAACCGGCCCGATACCATAATGAACAGCGGATTGCAGACCATGAACAGCGCGAACAGCACGGATCGCGTCACTTCCGCGCTGCCGGCGAGGGTCATCTTGACGGGCATGTAGTTGTTGATCACGTGGACGCCGATGACCAGACACATCGCCACCACGCGCAGCAGATCGTAGTTCACGTCGCGCGGCTTGCCGGCGACGCCGGAAACGGAATCGGGCATGGTCATCACATGGATCCCGCCAGGGACTTCAGATCGACCGGGCAGCTGATCTGGCTCTTCAACTTGTCCAAGGCGTCCAGGCCGGCCGAGGGATCGGAGGACGCGTCCTTATGCGCGTCGTTCTTGCCGCCGTCCGCGCCGCCGTTCGCACCATCGGCACCGTTCGCACCATCGGCGCCGTTCGTATCCGCCGTGCACTCATCGGTCACATTACCGTTGGAGCCCGTCTCGACGCCATCCGCATTCACCACCGGCGTGGTTACCACGTTCAGTGGATGTGTGGCATCGCTGCTGACCCGAACGGTATAAGCAATCGTCAATTCTTTTCCGGGCTCGATCCACTGCTGGTTGAACATAATGTACTGACGGTCATACAGGCTCGCGGTGTTGGTACCCCATGAATCTATATCAGCCTGCACAGCGGTGATCTCGCCACCGTACGGAGCGGTAAGCACCACGCGGTACAACATGCCGCCGAGCACTGGATTCTCCGAGCCGCCATTAACGAAATCAGGCAACGATTCGGCCTTAGCCTTAGTCAGCGTGTTCTTCATGGTGAAGGTGACCGTGTATTCGTCACCGAGCTGATCTTCCGTAAACTGACCCAGATGCGTGTTACGCACGGCTGTCGTGATGCGCTTATCCAGCACGCCAGAATACAGGGCGTTCTGGCTGGCTGAGGCGTCGCCGCAGGTTTTTGTGACCGTGGTGGAGGTCTTCAGATACCAATCCTGCTTGCCTTGCTGCAGCTCCGAAAGATAGATGCCGGCTTCGGGCACCTGACTGTCAGCAGACAACTCGCCACTGGCCTTATCGTCGATAAGTCCGGTGGCAATCAGCGCCTCCTGCTCATCCGGATCAGCCATCCATAGCTTGAAATGACCGCTAGCGCTGGTATCTCTAATTGCCTTCAACAGCGGGGATGCGGTAGAGGCATTCGCGTTGCCAAGCACATGGTTCATAATTGCTTGAGCCGCTTCGGAAACGAAGTTGTTCTGCTGCTCGAAGTCCGGGTAATCCGTGTACAGGTCTGAAGCGAAGAACGGCACCGTGGTGGTGCTATCCAGCACTCGGCCGTCCGAAAGCTTGACCTCGCCTGTGGCTCCCAGCAATGCCTGGAGAAATACGGGATCGAGTGACAATACACCCGCTACGTTCTCGTCTTCGTTGCCTTTCTGATACAGCCACATGTATTTGTTCATCTGTGCCACACGCTGGAATTCGGGGTCGATGGTCGTGGTGGCCGGGTACTGGTCAAAAGTGCCACCAAATACCTGGCGCTCCTTCAGCACCGTATCATCCATTGGCTCCTCAGGAATGTCCCAACCAGAAGTGGTGGCGAAATCACCGATGGTAATCGTGCCCTTATCTGCCGTGATTGCGGCGATGGTGCCTACCATGCCGCCCGCCGAACGTAGCTCGGCCGGGTTCTGCACCATCACCAAATACGTGCGCTTGCCGTCCTCGCCAAGCAGTTGCGGTAGCAAGTTAATGAGGCCATCGTATTCGCCGAGCATCGAATCCACGGTCTTGAGCGCAGCCTTTTCGGTTTCGAGCACGGTGGCCACCTTGGCGACGCTCGGAGTCGGCACCTTGTTGAGCTTGGTGAGCTGCTGCGAGATATCCTTATGCGCCTGCTTGACGATATCCGGCATATCCATCAGGGCGCTGACGTCCACCGAGCCATTCTTCAGGGAGAAGCCCTGCAATCGTTTGGACAGGTTCAGCAGATCAGTGAACGGACCGTTGACCAGCGTATCCACGGAAGCCAGCATTTCGCGGGCGGCGGTGATGTCGCTTCCGAATCGCGAATGGTCGCGGAAGAAGTCCCACTGTGGGCCGTTCAGCTCCGCATTGAGATCATTAGTGGCATTGACCAGCTCTTGGGAGATGTCCGACAGACTCTTATCGCTGCCACAGCCAAGTGCCGAATTGGCCAGACTTTCGGCGGATGTCAGCACGCGCTGCGCATCCGTGGCCATTCTCGAGACGGATGCCGCGTAGAGCGTGCCCACACAGGTGACGCTGGCCAGCAACGTCAGCAGCAGTACAACCACCACTCGCGCCCATATCGGCGTACGGCTGATCAGCGAACGGCCGTTACCACCCACGTGCTGGGGAGTCTTCAGGTTTACGGGACCCGTCTGCTGATTCACAGCGCTATTCGTAGATGCGGAGCGATTGAATTTTCCGTTACCGGCATGACGTCTTCTCCTACGCCCCACAGCCTTATGGCTCGAATGCCCTGAAGTGAATCGCATACTTACCCTGCCCGAAAATCTGCTCAGCTCATACTCTTATCCAGCGGCGCGAGGCCACGCTTCCGGATGCCGGACTCCGGGCAAATCCGGAATCGCAGACATGCCGGAGCACACGTGACGCCACGCATATCTCATGCCAGTGTACCGATGCCACCGAAATAGACCGAGGATTTATCCCATACTGGGTGCAAATCCCCGCATGACCACCACATCGCTGTCAGAATGTTCTCAGACTTCATTGAGGGGTATAACAGTATTGCGCAAGAAAACGGTCACTAAACGCAACAATAGTTAGAGCCGTATTGATTTGTTCGGCTTAGGAGAACGGGAGAGGTAATTACATGTTCGTCCTCAGCAACGCCTGGCGGGCCCTGACACGTTCTAAAGGACGTACGGCCCTGACCGCGTTCATCACCTTGGCGGTCACCTTCGGCACAGTCGCCGGACTGGCCATCATTCAAGAAGATACCAACGCACACACCACCGCGTACGATCAGCAGAAGGCCACGTTGGCCATTCGCCCGACTGCGGCTACGTGGAAGAAGGTCTCCGCTACGGACTCGGCTTCCACCAAGCATTACATGACGTGGACCTCATACACCGAATACGCCACGCTCGTCCAGTCGGCCACCAACTCGTTGAACTTCACGGTTACCGAAACCGTGCCGGCCCGCGTGAGCGGTGATTTGAAGGCCCTGGACGGCGGATCGCTGGGCTCGGCCTCCGATGACGAGACCGGCGGCCAGCTCATTTGGCGAGCCTTCTGGACCAAGGATTCCGCCAAGGCCAGCGACCTCGGCACCTTCGAAATCGTGGACGGCAAGGACCTGAGCTACAACAACCAGTCCTCCAACCCGAACACCACCGGCGCACTGGTCTCTGAAGCGTTTGCCTCCGCCAACAACCTGAAGGTGGGCGATACGCTCGAGGTGGCGGCCGCCTCGGACGCCAAGACCACGGCCAAACTCAAGGTGCGCGGCATCTACAAGTACACATCCGAATCCGCCGTCGCCAATCCGGTGACGGCCGCCCGCAACCGCGAGAACGCGATCTTCACCAACTATCAGACCTTCGCCAAGGCCGGACTCGACCCACAGTCCACCGACAAGACCGTCTCCGGCTGGGCAGTCCCGGATCTGGACGTGGTGTTCGACGCCGGTGATTCCGCTACATACAAGTCCTTGGTATCCACCCTCAAGAAGTCCAAGCTGCCCGCCAAGGGTTACGAGTTCTCTTCCCCCTCGCTGGAATCCTACAACGCTTCTCTGGAGCCGCTGGATACGCTATCCTCGCGCGCGAAGACCGGCACCATTGTGTTGGTTGCCGTGGGCGGCGTGCTGTTGCTCATCCTCGTGCTGTCGGGCGTGTGGGCGTCCAAGCGTGACGACGAGATCGGCATGGCACTGGTGTCCGGCGTCACTCGCGGGCGTTTGGGATGGCAGTTCATGCTGGAAGTGTTCATCGTCACCCTGCCCTTCTACGTGATTGGTCTGGTCGGAGGCGCGTTCGCCGCCAATCCGATCGGATCTGCCCTGGCATCCGGCCATGCCACCCCGGTGACATCGGGCCTGATTTGGACCATGGTCTGGTATGGACTGGGTTCAATCCTGATCCTGGCGATTCTTGCCGCCCTGCGCCTTGCGTTCTTCAGCGCGAACAAGCTGTTTGCCGCCGATGGCGACTGGGGCACCGTGAGCGAGACCAACAAGACGACCACCACAACCGACGATGCGGAGGCACAGGCATGAGCGACAGGAACAACGATCAGGAACTCGAGAAGACCACTGACGCAACGGCTGACGAAGCGACTTCTGAGACTGAGACGAACGACGCCATTGAATCCGTTCCAGCTGACTCCATGCAGTTCAGCGTGACCTTCGATGACGTTGATGACGAAGGCACTGTTGACGATGGTATTTACAGCGCACTGGCATCTGCCGAAACCGGAGAAACCGACGAGACCAGCGAGGCCGAAGCAGACGCCATCGCTTCGGTCAACGCATCCGCCGAAGTGACCGAGCGCAATGCCGCCCGCGTCAACGAAACACTCCGACTGGCCAAAACCGATCACAAAGACGCATTGGCCGAGCATGCGGAGCCTCAGGGCAAAGCGGCCGAACCCACCATGACGCTGGCCTCGCGTATCGATCGCGTGTTGGTGGGCGGCGGTTCCGACGACATTCTGCTCAAGACCTACCCGACCTTTGCCCTGAACAAGGTGACGGTCGCCGGCCCCAAGGGCAAGGTCAACATCCTCGATGGCGCGAATTTCTTCTGCTACTCCGGACACGCATACGCGCTGCTGATCAGCGACGACCCCGATTCGGGCATCACCGCCGACGCCAAACGTCGCGCGCTGATGGGCGTGATGAGCGGTTTGGCCACGCCGGTGTCTGGCACGGTGATGAACAAGAGCGCCAACATTGTTGAGCTCGAGCCCGTGGAACTGCGCGGCCACCGTCTGGGCATCGTACCGCAGCTGCACGCCGTGCAGCCGAAGCTCGACGCCGAACAAAACGTGCTGTACGCCATGGATGCGTCCAACCGCAACTTCCTGAAGCCCAAGCCGGTGATCGCCCGCGAACTGCTGGCCAAGGTCGGCTTCTCCGAGGCCACCAGCGGCGTGGCCGTCGGCACATTGCCTTTGGTGCAGCAGCGTTTGGTGGCCATCGCCCGTGCAATCAGCACCGAGGCCGAAGTGCTGATCCTCGACGAGCCGACACGAGGGCTGAACGCGGATGACGAGGTGACCGTGTTCGCCGCGCTGGCCAAGCTGGCGCACACCGGCGACCCGAAGCATTGCGTTATCGTGCTCACTGCGTCACGCGAGATCGCCGAAGCAGCCGACACACTCTTCGAAATCTGATGTTCAGACCATAGAGCCCCCTGTGATTCGTATTGCCGAATCACAGGGGTTTTTCAATGCTGCGGCTCATTGCCGCGCTAATCTGAGGATAAATCTGACCGTACGAGGCGAAACCTGATAATCATGACCGGATATATTCCCACACTGGAGCAGATCGACGAATTGCACCGCAAAATCGCGCCGTCCAAGGCGGCGTACGAGCTGGTGCACACGCATTGCGTGATTGTAGCGACCATCGGCTGCCAGATCGTGCGCCGGCAGAACGCGCTGTTCACGCGCCGCTGCACATTACCGAAGGACGCGGAGGTACCGCCCACCGCAGGCGTCACCGGCGGCCATGTGCCGCCGCGTCTGCTCGACGAGCATTTGGTACTCATCGGCGGACTGCTGCATGACATCGGCACCTACCGCGTGTTCAAGCATGACGGCTCTGACGACGAACCGCTCAAATTCAGCAAGAAACGCTACATTCTGCACGGTCTTAAGGGCTACGAGTATCTGCTCGACGAGGGCGTGGACGAGTCCATCGCCCAGTTCTGCCGCAACCATACCGGCGTGGGACTTACGCGCGAGGATGTGGTGCGCCAGGAGCTGCCATTGCCACCAGCCGACTATGTGCCGATGAATCTCGAGCAGGAAGTGGTGATGTACGCCGACAAGTTCCATAGCAAGTCAGTGCCGCCGAAGTTCCTGCAGGTCGAGGCGTATACGGCCCGAGCCGAGCGATTTGGCGGAGAGAACAAACAGCGATGGCTGGATCTGGTAGCCAAGTATGGCGTGCCGGATATTCCGGCGTTGGCGGAGAAGTATGGGATGCGGATGATTTGAGGCTCTAGGGGTCTCCCCCCAAGTCAGCCTGTCGGCTGACAGCCCCCTCGTCAGAGGGGGCTTATGAAGGTATTTCAGATGGAACGGAGACGGTAGGTGCCGTTGCGGTTGGAGACGATGATCATCTGGTCGTTCTCCAGCACGTTCCAGCCTTCCTGCTTGTAGCCGGAAGAGGAGACCACCACACCGGCGGAGTCGCCGTTGTCGTCGCGCAGCTCACGGTAGCGCATCACACGGTAGTCGGCGGCCTGCTCGCCACGGCCGTACTCATCGTAGATTTCCACGATGCGCGGGCTGGTCTTCTCACGACCGGCGGCGCACAGGGCGATGAGCTGGTCCTCGGACTGAATCATGCAGTTGTAGCTGGACTTCGGGTAGGCTTGGCGCAGTTCGCGCACGGCCTGGGCCACAGCCTCGTCGAGCGAGAAGCCGAAGCCGATGTATTCCAGAATCACCGCGAAGAAGATGGCGGAGTCGGAACGGCCGCCGGTGGAGAGGAACACGCTGTGGTTCACCGGGTATGAGCGGTTGGTGACGATGTTGCGGCCATTGGCGTCCGAGATATCGCCGTTGTGGATGAAGCTCAGGCCGTTCGCATAGAACGGGTGCTGGTTCTCCATGATGAGCGGCAGATTGGAACTTGCCAAGCGCAGGTGCCAGATGGCACCGCGAGACGGTTCGTCGGCCAGCGCCTCAAACGTGCTGTCATGACGGGCCGCGATGGTCGACTTGTAGATTCGGGTGCCGGTTTCCGGGGTGGGTGCGCCACCGTCGCGCACGTGCGGTGCTTCGGCAGGATCGGAAAGCTGGGCTACACCCCAGCCATCATTGTGGATTTCAGACAGTTCACGGAAATCCTCGACATTGTCTTGCCCCAACACAGCGTTGAGACTCAGGTTGAAGCCTGCCGTCGCGTATCCCAGTAATCTGCACATGGTATTTCAACTTACCGAAACCGTGTGGCGACGTGCGGCGACCGTTATAGGCATTCTTTATAGAGCGCATCAGCGCCGCTGCAAACTGGTATGTTATCGCTTCTGTTTGGCGGAGCGCTGAGGCTTGGCGGCGGGTTTGCCGTTCTCGGCCTTGCCCTTATCGCCCTTATCGCCCTGCTCAGCGGGCGCATCGGCGGCAGCGGCCTCAGCGGTCTTCCGCGCCTCGGCCGATACGGCGGCATCGAGCTCCTGTACCAATCGCCCAAGCCCGGACGTGGTGTCCATCGGGTCAGGGACGGCGGCCGGGTCGGCCACTGCACGAGTCGGCGTGGGCGTCGGGATGGTCTTGGCCGTATCGGTGCGCTTCAGACGCGGTGGGCGGCGGGTGGAGACGAACAGCGGCTGCACCTCGACCAACGGGTTGTAAGGTGCCAGACCGAACCACTTAACCGGCGAGCCGGCCATGTGGCGGATTGCGTACTTGGCTTGCAACGACAGGGCACCGCGTGCGGAAACCTTGGATTCCGGCATCAGGGCCTTGTGAATCAGCACGTAACGGATGGTGCCGATGTCCGGATCGGCGTCGACCTTGGGGTAAATCGACTTCTGCTTAGGCAGTTCGCCGGTTTTGGACAGGTCGTGCATGATCTGGTGGATGTACGCCGGGATGGACTGCGAAACCTTGAATCCCAGACGGAAGCGCACGCGGTAGATGTAGTTCGTGCCGAAGTCCTCCACCGAGTATTCACGGGTGAACGGCTCGTCGGTGGTTTCCACGCTGACTGCCCACCAAGCACGGGCGCGCTTGGGGTGGTCGGCGAAGATGGAGAAGAAGATGTCCGTGTCGAGTCGCTTGGTCTCCGAGTCGGAGGTCAGGTACACGATGTTGTCCGCAAAATACGGGATGCGGAAATCACTGTGCAGCTTGTCGAGCGCGGGTAGGAAGTCGTTGGGCCGCATGTGACGGCGTTGCGCACGTTCGAGCTTGGTGCCCTCATTCCACGTGTACATGACGAACAGAATCGCGGCGGTCAGCAGCATGGTGAACCAACCACCATGCAGGAATTTGGCCATAGACGCGATGAAGAACATGGCCTGAATCGCCAAGAACAGCACGGTGAACACGATGGCACCGACCCGCTTGCCGGAATGCCATAGGTAGACGCCGAGCAACACGGTGGTGGTGATCATCGTAATGGTCAACGCCAGTCCATATGCGGCAGAGATGTGTTCCGAATCCTTGAAGATGGCGAGTACGGCCAGTGTGGAGACGCACAGCACGCCGTTGACCACCGGAATGTACAGCTGGCCACGCGTGCGGGCCGGGTACCGCACCTGCAGATGAGGCATCCAATTGAGGCGGGTGGCTTCGGAGACCATGGTGAACGCGCCGGTAATCAGGGCCTGGGAAGCGATCACGCCGGCCGAAACAGACAGAATCACGGCCAGATAACGTACGTTCGGAGACATCATCTGGAAGAACGGGTTGAGTGACTCCATCGCAGTGTATTGCGGGTTATCGCTATTGGCCAGCATCCACGCACCTTGGCCGAAGTAGTTGAGCACCAGCGCAACCTTGATGAATGGCCAAGTGAAGTAGATGTTGCCGCGCCCCACGTGGCCCATGTCGGAGTACAGCGCCTCGGCACCGGTGGTCGAGAGGAACACGGTGCCCATAAGGGCGATGCCGGCAGCATTGTTCGGGCTGAACAGGAATTTGATGCCGTACACCGGGTTCAGGGCCTCGAACACAGACCAGTCGTTAGAGAGATTCGTGACGCCCACGATGGCGAGGAAGCCGAACCAGACCAGCACCATCGAGCCGAATACTTTGCCGATGCTTTCGGTGCCGCGCGACTGCACGGAGAAGAGAATCACGATGATCACGACGGTGATCATCAGGGTCAGGCTTGGGTTTTCGTCGAACAACCCTTCCAATGGCGGCAGGGTCTGCAAGCCTTCGACTGCGGAACTGATGGAAACCGCCGGGGTAAGTACCGAATCCGCGAGGAATGCCGCGCCGCCGAGCATGGCGGGAATCGCGAGCCATGCGCCGTACTTGCGAATCAACGAGTACAGTGCGAAGATGCCGCCTTCGCCATTGTTGTCGATGCGCATGGCGATGAGCACATATTTGACGGTAGTGATCAGCGTAATCGACCAGAAGACCAGCGACAGCATGCCGAGCACGGCCTCTCGGTCTACGCTGCCAAGCCCTCCCTGACCGGCAAGGAAGGTCTGCGCGGTGTACAAGGGCGAGGTGCCGATGTCGCCGTACACCACGCCGAGCGCCACGATTGCCATGCCCCAGGTGACCTTGTCTGGGCTGGATTGCAGGCGGGCCCACCATCGACCGAGGCCGCCTTTCGACCATGCGCTGGCGATTTTCTCGGCTTCTTTGGTTTCAGCTTCCCTCTGCTTGGCGAGTGCCTCGCGCTCCTCCTTGGTGAGAGTGCGGCGGGACACCTTGGGAGCATTGGTAAAGGTGTCGGCCCTCAGCAGTGCTTCTTCTTCCTGTCGGGCCTTGGCTTTGGCGGCACCAGACTGGGCTTTCTGGGCCTTTGAGGCTTTTTGGGCACGTGCGGTCCTTTGGTTCGACTCAGCCATACGTTCAGTCCTCCATTGAGGTGGAGATCATCCCCCTCGCTTATGTCAAACACATCATGATAGACCTCGTTCACAATTCTGACAAATTTTACAAGTCAACACATCGCCGCGACGGCCGCACACCCGGCCCTCACAGTCCGTATACGGCGCGGGCGGTATCGCGGGTGCCGCGCGCCACATCCGCGATGGGCAAGTCGAGCGTATCGGCCATGGCCCGCAAGGTGTAGGGAATCATGTACGGCGCGTTGGTGCGGCCACGATACGGCATGGGCGTCAGATACGGCGCGTCGGTTTCGACCATCGCATGGTCCAGCCCCACAATCCGTAGCGATTCGCGGATACCGTCATTGCCTTTGTAGCTCACGGTGCCGGAGAAGCTCAGATACCAGCCATGTTCGCGCGCGATCTCGGCCATCTCACGGTCGCCGGAATACGAGTGGAATACGGTGCGTTCGGGCGCGCCGTCGGCCAGCAGGGTTTCGATGACCTCGCGATGGGAGTCGCGGTCGTGAATCTGCATGGGCAGGCCCAGTTCCTTGGCCAGGGCAATATGCGCGCGGAAAGCCTCGCGCTGCAGTTCCTTGGCACCTTCGCCGGTGCGGAAGAGGTCCATGCCGGTCTCGCCGATAGCCACCACTTGCTCGGGGTATGTGGTGGCGAGGCGATGTACTTCGGCGAGCGCGTCCTCGAAAGACGTGTCATGGTAAGGCTTGTATTTGAGGGGCAGACCATCCGGCCCCGGCACACCGCGATGCCCGTGGAGCACGGACTCATTGGGGTGTATTGCGAGCGCCGCGTGCACATTACCTGGATGATCGAGGGCCATCTGGAGGGCGGTCATCAGGTGCGGCAGCTCGCAACCGCAGTCGATAATACCCCCAATGCCGACAGATTGCGCCTGCGCCAGCAATTGGTCGACGTCGTACACCGGGACTTCGGGCTGTCCCTTCTCCTGCGCCTCATGGCTCATAGCGCGCGCGAAAGGGATTACGGAGGCCACGTGAGTGTGGTTGTCAATGGTCTGGGCGTCGTCCGGCAATGCTTCAGGTGCCGGGGCCCAGCTACGGTCG
>BABE01000055.1_pt1 | contig 14112 bp, 8 predicted proteins | sample 270308 | NCBI WGS metagenome assembly BABE01 (sample SAMD00036534, study PRJNA27875) | human gut metagenome | isolation source: feces from healthy human sample In-E, | reverse complement strand
CGTGTCCCGAACTTCGGGAACTTGGTGGCCAGGGAGAGGTAGCCGCCGTAGCCCATGCGGCTGATCGGCGAGCGCAGGATCGCGCGGCGGGCCTTGCGCCAGTTGTCGAGGCCTTCGATGCTCGGATCGTTGCCCTCGTAGAACGTGTCGGGGAAGAAGTACGGCAGGAAGCGGCCTTCGGTGTACTTGACGCCCGGAATATCGGCGATCATGCGGGTGGTGGTGCCGTCGCCGATGGAACCGACCACGGCGTCCAGGCCGAGTTCGTCGAATCCGTCCTTGTACGGTTCGGTGCCGATCCACTGGTCGCCGAGGAACATCATCGCCTCTTTGCCGGCGGCGTGGGACATGTCGGCGAGCTGCTTGACGTTTTCGCGCACGAAGCCGGAGAGGAAGTCGATCCAGTCGCGCTGGGCTTTTCTGGGCACGCGCCATGCGGAGTTGTAGGCACCGCCGTCCACGAAGTCCTCCGGGCGCAGGCGGTAGCCATACTTGGCTTCGAAATCATCCAGCGCACGCGGGCTTACGGTGCAGGCGCAACCAAACCAGTCGACGACCTTTTCGCGGCGCTTTTCATCGAACAGGAGCGTGAACTGGTAGAAGAACGTGGTGAATCGCACCACATCGGTCTGCGGGCTGTCCTTAAGCCACTGCTCGAACGTGTCGAACACGAACTTGCGGGTGGCCGGATGGTAGATGTCGAACGGAATCTCGTGTTCCTTGTCTCCCCAATCATTGGTCAGGTGGTTGTACATCTCGACCGGGTCCCAGATGATGTAGGCCAGGAAACTCACCGTGTATTCGTGCATCGGCACGGCAGCGGTCACGTGCACGGTGTCCTCGCCCGGGTCGAGCGTCCAGCCGGACGGGTCCACGACCTCGCCCGTGGTGCGGTCCACGACTTCCCAGTACTTATGAGGGTCGGCGTCACGGTTAGGCTTGAGCTGTTCCTCGAAGAAACCGTCCATCAGCGGCACATCCACCGCGTTGGACTCGGCCAGGATACGGGCGGTCAGCAGGTAGACCTGCGGGGTCTCGTCCATGTGCAGGGTGATCCACTCGTTGTGGGCGCGGGTCGGGAAGTAGGCGCTGTAGATTTTCTTGCCAAGAGCGAGCACTGCCTCGTCCAGATGCGTGCCGTCGGAGTTGCGGATGGCGTCCGCACCCCACAATTCGGCGAGTTCCTTGGTCTTTTCGGCAAAATTCTCTTCACTGGGCAGCGTGAAGCGGCCGGTGCTGGTCATGAGTGCTCCTTTGTGGGGTTGGTCATCAAAAAAAAACTACAAAGCGACGAATTCGTCGCATACAAAATGACCGGCGTCATCGCGGGCCCTGGGACCCTGACTGCGTAGATCCTTGACGCTTACGGTGACGCCGGACGATTGGAATCGTGTCACTGAATATGGGAGGGACGTTGCCCGGCACCGGAAGGAGTGACACGACATGCCGGGCAGCGGATTGGTTAGCCCTTGACGGCACCGGCGGCGAGGCCGGACTGCCAGTAGCGCTGGAGGCCGAGGAACAGCACGATCACGGGCAGCACGCCGAGCAACGCACCCATCATCAGGGCGCCGCGATCGGTGAACGTGGCCAGCGAGACCATGCCGTACAGACCGAGGGTCACGGGCTTCAAGGTGTCGGAAGACACCATCATCAACGGCAGCAGGAAGTTGTTCCACGTGGCCACGAACAGGAACAGGAAAATCGTCACCATGGCCGGGGCCAGGAGCCTCAGCACGATGGTGAAGAAGATCCTCGCCTCGCTCGCGCCGTCGATGCGGGCGGCTTCAAGCAGTTCGTCCGGCACCGAACTCTGTGCGTACGTGCGGCCCAGGAAGAAGCCGAACGGCGAAACGCAGCACGGGATGATGATCGAGAGCATAGTGTTGGTCAGGTGCAACGTGTGGAAGATCGAGTACATCGGGATGGTCAGCAGGGCGGACGGCATGAGCATGCAGGCCATAATGATGCCGATGGCCGCGTTCTTGCCGCGGAAGTTGAATTTTGCGGTGGCGTAGCCAGCCATCACAGACACGATGGTGCCGATCAATGCCGAGACGCCCGAGTAGATCAGGGAGTTCAGCACCCAGCGCCAGAAGTTGCCACGAGTCCAGCCAAGCAGCTTGGAATAGTTAGTGGCGATGGCATTGGGCAGCTGGTCAAGCGGCACAGCAAACCACATGCCGTTGCTACCGGTCATCTGGGCCGGCGTCTTGGTGGACGCGATGATGGCCCAGTAAATCGGGAACAGGAAGTAGATCAACACCAGTACCAGCAGCACCACAGTGAAGGTCTTCACGGCCGCGGACGGTCGCATGGAGCGAGGCAAATCGTGTTGCGCAGCCTGACGCTGCTTTTCGAGCTTGCGCTCGGCCTTTTTGCGGGCGCGTGCTTCAACGGTTGCGGAGCTCATTACTCGTTCACCTTCCTTTCGGCCAAGGTGTACAGCACGGCAAGCACACCTGCGATCAGAGCCATGACAATGGCGATGGCCGAGGCCGGACCGTCACCAGACGGGGTAATGGTGCCCTGAGAAGTGTTCATGGCCATCATCATCGGTGTATACGACTTGGAAATACCCGGATCAGCCGTAGACATGATCTGCGGTTCGTTGAACAGCTGAATGGTGCCGACGATGGAAAGCAGCATGGCCAGCAGGGCCGCGCCACGCACGTTCGGCAGCTTGATCTTCGTGGCAATCTGCCAACCATTGGCACCGTCGATACGGGCGGCCTCATAGAGGTCATGCGGGATGGCCTGCAGTGCGGCAAGGAAAATCAGCATGTTGTAGCCGGTGAAGGTCCATGTGGTGATGTTGGCCATCGAGCCGAGCACGATGTTCTTGTTGAAGAAGTCCACATTGACGCCGATGGCGGCAAGTCCCTTGACGATCGGCGAGATTTGGCCGTTGTACAGGTAGACCCAGATAATCGAGGCCACGACGCCGGGGATGGCGTAGGGCAGGAAGTAGCCCAGACGGAAACCGGTGACATGCTTGACCACGAACGAGTCGATGACGATGGCCAACGCCAGTGCGGCGATGATCATGATTGGCACCTGAATCAGGGTGTAGATCAGCACCCTGCCGACGCCGGACCAGAAGTTGCCGGAAGTAATAGCATACTGGAAGTTCTGGAATCCTACGAATTTATTGACCAGCTCGCCACCGCCGTATGCGCCACCGCCCTCGGTGACCTGACGGAAGAAGCTGGAATAGATGGCCCAGATGATGGGCAAGATGAACACGAAAGTGAACAGGACGGCGAACGGTGCCATGAACGCCCAGCCGGTGCGGTTCTCGCGCTTCTGAGCGCCGGACCGCTTCGGCTTGGCGGCGGCACGCCTAGGTGCTTTGCCCTTCGCCTGAGTAGTGGATGCAGTCATAATACAAAACCTGTCTTTGCAAAGAACAGTAAAACAAATGACAAGGGCCACAGCGCCCCTGCAGCAATACCCCCAAACAATACGGAAGGCCGGAGTATGTGCCCCGGCCTTTCGCTATGGTGATGCGAGGCATCGAAGGTCTTGGACGGCCGGCTATTTCAAGCCGGCCCGTTGACAAGACCTAGTGAGGTCACTCCTTGACGGACAGACCGAGGTTCTTCAGCGTATCCACCGAGGTCTTCTGAGCGGTGTCGAACACATCCGAAACCTTGGCAGAACCATCGGCAGCCTTGGCGGCGGTCTGTTTCATTGCAGCGCCGACTGCGGAGAAGCCAGGCATGTAGGTGAAGTCACCCATGTTGTCGTTCGCGGTCTTGAACTCAGCCATGACATCCTGTCCGCTGAAGTAGTCGGACCACTTCTGCGGGGTCTTGGCATCCGCGGTGGTAGCGGCCACGACAAGGCCCTGGGAGACAAGGTCATCAACCTGGGTGTTGAACCAGTCAAGGAACTCCATGGCTTCGGCCGGGTGCTTGGAACCCTTGAGCACGGCCACACCGGAACCACCATTGGCGCCGGTCTTGGTGCCATTGCCGAACCAGTCACCGAGCTGGGTGACCTTCCACTCACCAGCACCAGTGCCACCGGCAGAATCGATGAACAGTGGGGCTTCCCAAGCGGCGGCCACGGTGCCGATCAGCTGACCGGACTGGATGGAGTTATCAAACGATGCATCCCAACGCGGGTTGGTGAGGGCGGCCTTGTTGTCGATCAGCTGCTGGTAGACATCGGCCACGGCCTTGGAGCCCTTAGTCTGGGTGTTGACAACCCAGGAGTTGCCGTCGACCTTGTACCACGGACCGGAAGCGCCGGCCTGGCCGGACATCATCATCATGGCCTCATCAGGTGTGAAGGTCATGATGTACTTGCCTTGGGCAGCGGTCTTCTTGGCGGTCTCAATGAGCTCGTCAGCGGTCTTCGGCACGGTGATGCCGAGCTTCTCAAATTCAGCGGCGTTGTAGAAGTAAGTCAGCGGGCCGGTGTCCTGCGGCAGACCGTAGGTCTTGCCGTCCACCTGCATCAGTGCGAACGGGCCGGAAGCGAAATCATCCTTGTACTTGGCGGCCTCATCGGTGACATCCTGCAGAAGGCCCTTGGTGAAGACCTCAGGAACCTCGGCGTAACCGACCTGAGCCAAATCCGGCGCATTGCCAGCCTTGACGTCGGTCTCGAGCTTCTTGATCATGTCGGCGGCATTGCCATCGAACTTGGTGGCCTTGACCTGAATGTTCGGGTGCTCCTTGTTCCACTTGGCCACAATGTCGTTGACCAAGGTCATGCCTTCGGAATCGGGCAGACGATGCATATAGGTGATGTTGACCACACCGCCATCGCTGCCGGACTTCGTGTCGCCGGCAGTGTCGCTGCCGCCGCAACCGGCCAAACCAATACCCATTGCTGCTACCGCGGCAAGAGCAGCCACGATGCGCTTGTTGTGCGATACCATATCTCTACTCCTTCCTAGTGAAATCATCACCTCAGCGTGATGACTGATTGCTAATTTAGGCCTTTGCTCTTTTATTGTCAACTTAGCTAACAATTACCGCGCGTCCCGTTGAGGTGAGTGGCATTAAACCGATTCGATGCTCGATTGTGCGGGTTTGTTCATTTCATTAACTCCCCTTACAAAGCAACGTACTTTTGGTACACCGGTAGACCTAATGAGATATTGGATAGCGGCAACAATCCAAGACGTTAGCTTGCAATCGTCCACCACAAATTGCAAGCACTTGCCAACATTATCGGTTTTCAGGTTGCCGGCGCGATACCCGACTAGGGGGGCACCGCGCCTTAATGAGACGCTACACGAGCAGTCTCAGCAACTGGTAGAGCTGCCACAGGCTACGCACGTTGAAGTGCGTGCCGTCAACCGTGGCGTTCGCCTCGCCATCGCCCACATGGACGATCACGGTGCGCCCGTTCACGGTCAGACTACCGTGCATCGTGATATGATTCATCTTGCAACCTTGTTGATTAAAGGCGCAAGCCGGTAATCAACGCAAAGGCCCGATGCTGCAAACGTCGGGCCTTTTCTTATCGGCTCACGCCGATTGGCCCGTCATATCAACGGGGACACCGCATGTTACGGCATCACAAACCAATATATCAGCACCCCGGTGGCGATCAAGAAGACAGGTTCCAGAAAAAGAAAAAGGGCCTGGGCATGTTGCCCAGGCCTCGGTTCGCGGACAGGGCGAGATTCGAACTCGCGGAGGGTTGCCCCTCAACGGTTTTCAAGACCGTCTCTTTAGGCCGCTCAGACACCTGTCCTGATGCGCGTTCACACGCGCAAGTATTCATTATACAGAAGGGAGGGATGTTGATATTCGGCAGTGCGGTCGGTCTTGGATTCGCCTGCTGGCTATTAGCGATCTCTCCCTCAGTCAGCTACGCTGACAGCTCCCCCATTAAAGGGAGCTAAAGCACGATGAGACTCAGGCCTCCCACTTAGTGGGCTCGATGACTTCCTTGCCGCCCATGTAGGCGCGCATGGCCTGCGGAATCTCGATGGAGCCGTCCTTCTGCTGGTGGTTCTCCATGATGGCGACCAGCCAACGGGTGGTGGCCAGCGTGCCGTTGAGCGTGGAGACCGGACGGGTGCCGCCATCTTCCATACGCTCGCGGATGTTCAGACGGCGAGCCTGGTACTCGGTGCAGTTCGAGGTGGAGGTGAGCTCGCGGTAGCGGCCCTGGGTCGGGACCCAGGCCTCGCAGTCGAACTTGCGGGCGGCGGAGGAGCCGAGGTCGCCGGCTGCGGTGTCGATGATGCGGTAGGGCACTTCGACCTTGGCGAGCATCTCCTGCTCCATGGCCAGCAGGTGCTCGTGCTCCTTGTAGGAGTCCTCCTGCTTGGCGTAGACGAACATCTCCACCTTGTCGAACTGGTGGACGCGGATGATGCCGGAAGTGTCCTTGCCTGCGGCGCCGGCCTCGCGGCGGTAGCAGGAGGACCAACCGCAGTAGCGCAGCGGGCCGTTGCCGAGGTCGAGGATCTCGTTCTCGTGCATGCCGGCGAGCGCCACTTCGGAAGTGCCGACCAGGTACTGGTCGTCGGGCTCGCGCAGACGGTAGATCTCGTCGGCGTGGGAGTTCAGGAAGCCGGTGCCGCGCATGACCTCGGGGCGCACCAGCGTCGGGGTGATGGCCAGCGTGAAGCCGTGCTCCTCGGCCTGGTCCACGGCCATGGTGAGCATGGCGATCTGCATACGGGCCACCTGGCCACGCAGGAAGTAGAAGCGGGAGCCGCCGACCTTGACGCCGCGGCGCATGTCGATGCCGGCCACGCCGGTGCCGAGGGTCAGGTGGTCCTTGGGCTCGAAGCCTTCGGCCGCGAAGTCGCGAATCTGGCCAACCTTCTTGACGACCACGTAGTCGTCCTCGCCGCCTTCGGGAGCTTCGGGCTCCACGATGTTGGAGAGCTTCCACATGGCGGTGGTGTATTCCTCGGCGGCGGAATCGGCCTTGGACTTGTATTCGGAGACCTTCTGGGACAGTTCCTTGGTCTCGGCGATGAGCTTGGCCTTCTCGTCCGCCGGGGCGGAGGCGACCTTCTTGCCGATTTCCTTCTGCTGGGCGCGAGCCTCTTCGAAGGCCTTCAGCGCCTCACGACGTGCGGTGTCGGAGGAGAGCACTTCGTCGACGAGTTCCACGGACTCGCCGCGCTTGCGCTGGGATTCCTTGACGATATCGGTGTGTTCACGGATGAATTGAATATCAAGCATGGGCACCAGACTAGCCGCGTAAGCAGACACCGACAATGGCCGAATGCGCGGGAGTCACGCGGAAATCACAGGGAAGCCCGGGAAAGTCCGCGGACGGGTCCACCCGGCCAATTTTTCGTCAGATGAGACGCGATTGAACCATAATCGCGCCCCACGGGGCTGTTGCGTGCAGGAAATGTTCACGTACGGCGCACCATGGCCGCAAACGACCTCCCCACCGATAACAATAGGAGCCATGCCTCAGCCTGCCCTCACCGTGTTTCTGATCATCGCCGCAATCGCCATTGTGGTGGTGCTCATCGCCGTCATCGTCATCGCTCTGCGCGCGCAGCGCCGCCGCAAGCTGGCTCAGACGCTGGAGAAGCGCCGGGACGACGAGGTGCAGTACGCCTTCATCGTGAATCCGTCCAAACCGCAGGCCGAAGCCCGCCGGCTGCATATCCAGAGGTTCTGCGAGGCCAAGGGGCTCAATCGCATCCGCTTCTACGACACCCAGCTTGACAAGGACGGCAGGGTCTGCGCGCTTGAGGCGCTGGAGGACGGCGCCGACGTGGTGATCGCGGTCGGCGGCGACGGCACGGTGCGCACGGTGGCGAGCGCCGTCTCCGGCACCGGCCATGCGCTGGGCATCATCCCCATCGGCACCGGCAACCTGTTTGCCCGCAATATGGGCGTTCCCGTGGACGATATCGACGCCGCGCTGACCGTGGCCACCTCCCACGGCTCCCGCCTGGTGGACATGGGCCGTCTCACCCTGCTCGACCACCCGAAGGACGACCACGGCCACGCCTTCCTCATCATCGCCGGCATCGGCTTCGATGCGGCCATGATCGACGACACCAACCCCGAGCTCAAGGCGAACATCAGCTGGCTCGCCTACTTCGTGGGCGGCGTGAAGAACCTGTTCGCGCCGAAGTTCCGCGGCACGCTGACAGTCACCAGCGCCGACGGCTCGACCCACACCATCAAGAATCTCGATTTCCGCACGGTGATGGCCGGCAACTGCGGCCAGATTCCCATGTTCTCGCTGATGCCGGCGGCATCCTATGACGATGGTCTGCTGGACTTCGAAATCATCGACACCACCGGCGGCATCCTCGGCTGGGCCAACCTGTTCGGCGACGTGGTGCACCAGACGATCATCGGCAAGCCCGAACAGAACCCGCTGTCCACGAACTCGACCATCGAACAGGTCCAGGGTGTCAGTGCCGAAATCACATTGGAAAAGCCGGCCAAAGCGCAGGTGGACGGTGACATGCTGCCGGAAACCCGCCACATCCGTTTCTCGGTGGATCACCGCGCGCTGATCGTGCGCGTGCCCGACGCCTCCGCGCTGGAAAAGACCGCGCAGGCCGCTGCTTCAAATGCCACCTCGAATTTCGCCGAAATGACCGGTACACTCGAGCCGATTCGCTGATTCGCCAATCCGCTAATCCGTTACTACGATGCGTGGCCGGTGACTCGGGCGACATGCATCGCCAAATAAGCGATTTCGTCGTCGCTGATATCCGTGTCGAGGCGCAGTTCGAGCAGGGAGGCGATGGTTCGCGCGCATCGCAGCGCAGCGGGGTAGGACTCACGAATCACCTTCATCACCGGTGCCGGCTCGTCCGTCAGTTGCTGGTGCTGGTGGATGCGTACGAACAGGTAGCGCAGGTGGGTGATGAACCGGCCCACGTTCACGGAACTGCGGTCCAACGTGATGCCGTAGCTGTGGTCGATGATGTCAAGCAGTTGCTGGATCACGCCCGTCATCGTGTACGTATAGGACAAGTCGCCGGTGGCGAAGCCGGCGTTGACCAGATGCATGGCAAGCGCGGTGGCCTCGCCGTCCGGCAGCGTGACGTCGAGCCGTACATTGAGCGATGCGAGCATCGCACGCCCCTGCGCGTATTCCTGCGGGTACAGGTTGCTCACCTCGCCGAGCAGCGGGTAGGTGATGTCGATGCCGCGCCGCACCCGCTCCACCGCATTCGCCACGTGGTCCGACAGGGCCATGACCAGCGTGGTGCTGCCGGTCTCGCGCTCCCCCAGTCCTGTCTCCTGCATGGATTCGACGACCACGCGGATGATTTCGGGCGGAATGTCCGCCAGCATCTGCGCCAGATGGTCAGGGTCGCGCCCGTCCGATGGCACGAAGGTGCGCACAACTTTCGACTCGTCGACCGTCTGCCCCGGCTTGGCCTGGAACCCCAGTCCGCGGCCGGTGAGAATCACCTCGCCGCCGTCGCCGCCTTTGGCGAGCACGACGTTGTTGTTGAACACTCGCAGTATTTCCATGGCATCCTTTCGCAACGTCATTGTTCCACATCGATGATCGGGCTGCCGGCTGATACGGTTTTGCAGTCGCCGCCGTTGTCGTCGCTGCTACCGTCGCCGATCAACGGCGTGACCACGGTCAGTTCAGCGGCGTTGACCACCGTCACCACCACCACAACGCTGTGCCCGGCCGCCGCGACTTTGCCGAAATCCACGGTGGCCAGTGGCTCTCCCGCCGCGATCCGCTCGCCTTTGCCCACGGCCACGACGAATCCCTCGCCATCCATATTGACGGTGTCAATGCCGACATGAACCAGCACTTCGATGCCGTCATCGGTTTTAATGCCGAAGGCATGGCCGGTCCGGGCCACGGTTTTCAGCGTGCCACTGACCGGTGCTAGCACGGCCGTCTCGCCGGCCGTCTCCGGCACGACGCCTACACCCTCCCCCAGCGCGCGGGAGGCGAACACCGGATCGCCAGTCGCTTCCAGATTCATCAACCGGCCGGCGACCGGCGACAGGATGGCGTTGGAGTCAGGAGTCCGATCGGAGGCAGGCCTCGATGGGGAATCTTCCGCAGACTCCGCATCCGACGATGTCGCGCCAATCCCTCTCACCGCATCCTGCGAGCGTACGTTCTCGCCCGCCGAGACCATCTGCGCCTCCGTGGCGCGCGGCGGCGTACGGTACCCGAACAGCACCGTCAGCACCATCGCCATTACAAACGCAACGGCGATGGACAGCGCGTACACCCACATTCTGTCAAACACCGGAATCGTCAGCAACGAGGAGAAGGCGAACGCCGTAGTCGTGACGCCCCGGACCATCTGACCGGATGGCAGCACGGACGGGAACAGCCAGCCAAGCACCGCGCTGGTCACGCCGCCGGCCGCGCAGCCGGCGAGCAGCCAGCGGTAGACGCGGCGGTGATGCAGATGGATGCCGTACAGGCTCAGTTCCGAAACGCCACCCAGCAATCCCGCGAGCAACGCCCCCACCGCGGTCTGCCGCATGGCCGAATCCTTGCCGCGTACGGCCAGCACGAGCACGCCGGCGGTGGCACCGAAGCAGGCGAAGTTCCATACACCCATCGGACCTTGGACGAAGTCGTAGCCGAGCGTCTGAATGTTCATCAGTATCAGGGCGTTCAACGGCCAGTGCAGACCGAGCGGCACGAGAAACGGGTAGAGCATCGGGATGATGAGCGCGAACAGGAATGGCACGTGCGCGTTAAGCCATGCTGTGGCCGCTCCCAGCCCGCTGCCGAGCCATATTCCCAGAGGCCCGATAACCAGTATGGTGAGCGCAAAAACGACGACCAGTGAGAGGAATGGCACGAACACCAGCTGTACGCTGTCGGGAATGACGCGCTTCAGCCCGCGGTAGACCACGGCGAGCACGGCGGCCATGAGCAATGGTACGAAGATGTTGCCACTGTAGTCGTTGAGTTGAATCGGTATGCCGAACGCCGACACGGTGCAGGTTTCGGCGCCGAATACGGCGGTGGCCGAGCATTGAATCTCCCCGGAGAGAGCGCTGGATACGGACGTCCCGGACATTCCGGACATCACGCCAGTAAGCTGCGGGGTCATAAGCGCGGCCATAATCGCACCGCCGAGCCAAGGGTCGACGTCCAGTTTCTTGGCCGCATTGTAAGCGATCATAATCGGCAGAACGGTGAACACACCCTCCCAAATCGCCTTGAGTAGTATCCAACCGGTGGACGTCTCGCCATCAGGCACAATGCCGAGTGCAACGATCACGTTGACGATGGCGATGACCAGCGAGGCACCGAGTAGCACGCCCAGAATCGGGCGGAACGAGTCGGACAGGTAGTCGAAAAACGCGGCAGCCCGGGCACGGGCGGCACTGCCCCACTCGCGGATGGTACGAGGCATGAAGTGACGGGATGTATTGGCTGGGCCGTGACTCTGCTCGGTGTCGGTATCGCGCAATGGTGCGACGTCGTCGGAAAGGTTCGGCGCGGACTGCGTAGGCTGCGTAGGCTGAGTGGATTGCGTTGACTGAGTGGATTGCGTTGACTGAGTGGATTGCGCGGACTGCGTTGGCCGCGACGCCGCCGATGGTAATTGCGTTGCCGGAGTCAATCGCGCTGCCTGCATCCGAACGATCTGCTCGTACACCGAGGCGACCGCTCCGCCGATGATGACCTGATAACGATTGCCGGTTCGCGGGAATGCGCCGAGGACTCCGGGGATGGATTCGAGACCGTGCTGGCTGACCTGGCCGGCGTCGTCCAGTTCGAAGTGCAGTCGCGTGGCGCAATGGGTCAGGTTGGTGATGTTCGCGGAGCCGCCGACGGCATCAACGATGCACGCCGCAATCACTGCAGGCGTTGCGTTCGATGCGTTCGCCACGGTTCCTCCTTGCTGCCGTATGCCACTGTGTTCCATTATCGGCGCTGGGTGCCCCAAAAGCACGGCAATGCCGGCAAAGCATCGCGAAACGGCAACTATGCGCTACGGTGCTCCGCGATAGCGTTCCGCTATGGTGTTCCGCCGCACCCGTTCTCCGTATTTGCCGCAGCGCCCATTCCGACTTCATTCCACCATGCAGAATCCTGCAATCGTTGTCAAAAATCATCGTTTTTTGCCGCCTATTCGGAGTGTCGCGACCGAGAAAGTCGTATCCTATCTTTCACACACGTTGCGTAGCAGGGTTGTTACTCAAAATGAGGCAAGACCTGGAGTGACGTGGAATTTGCGTATCGTAATATGCGAATTCCACGTTGTTCCAGGTCTTTTTTGTTTTCGGGCGACTTCAGGCAATCGAAGCCTGACCTTGCATGCGGCAGAGGGGCCACGCGGCAGGCGCGGCCCGTCAACGGCGAAAGGACAAGGCAATGACGACGACGGCATCACCCGTATCGAAGCAGACGGCATCCGCGGCACAGGAGACCGGCGCAACCGGTGCAGCGGCCACCGCAATCGAAACCATCGAAACCGGCGTGGCCGGGGTGGCGGACGCGGCCACAAACGCGGCAGCAAACGCAATCGAGGACCTCGAAGCCGCCGAATCACGCGGCTTCTCCACGCGCTTCCCGCTCAACAGCGCATTCATCTTCACCTTCGGCGCGCTCGGCGGCATGCTGTTCGGTTTCGACACCGGCATTATCTCCGGCGCCTCCCCGCTTATCGAATCGGACTTCGGCCTGAGCGTCTCCCAGACCGGCTTCATCACCTCCTCGGTGCTGATCGGCTCGTGCGCAGGCGCGTTGTCGATCGGCGCGCTGTCTGACCGGTTCGGCCGCAAGAAGCTGCTCATCGTCTCCGCGCTGCTGTTCCTGCTCGGCTCAGGCCTGTGCGCCTCCTCCACCGGATTCGCGATGATGGTGTGCGCCCGCATCATCCTGGGCCTCGCGGTCGGCGCGGCTTCTGCCCTGACCCCGGCGTACTTGGCCGAACTGGCGCCGAAGGAGCGTCGCGGCTCGCTGTCCACGCTCTTCCAGCTCATGGTCACCTTCGGCATTCTGCTGGCCTACGCCTCCAACCTCGGATTCCTGAACCACAACCTCTTCGGCATCCGCGACTGGCGCTGGATGCTCGGTTCGGCGCTGGTGCCGGCCGCCTTGTTGCTGCTCGGCGGCCTGCTGCTGCCCGAATCCCCGCGTTATCTGGTGAACAAGGGCGACACCCGCAACGCCTTCAAAGTGCTTACGCTGATTCGCAAGGACGTGGATCAGACCCAGGTGCAGATTGAGCTGGACGAGATCAAGGCCGTGGCCGCACAGGACACCAAGGGTGGTGTGCGCGAACTGTTCCGTATCGCTCGTCCGGCGCTGGTGGCCGCCATCGGTATCATGCTGTTCCAGCAGCTCGTGGGCATCAACTCGGTGATCTACTTCCTGCCGCAGGTGTTCATCAAGGGCTTCGGCTTCCCTGAAGGCGACGCGATCTGGGTGTCGGTGGGCATCGGCGTGGTGAACTTCGTGAGCACCATCGTGGCCACGCTTATCATGGATCGTTTCCCGCGCAAGGGCATGCTGATCTTCGGTTCCATCGTGATGACCGTTTCGCTCGCGGTGCTCGCCGTGATGAACTTCGTGGGCGACGTGGCCGTGCTGGCAGTGCCGACGATGATTCTCATCGCTTTCTATATCCTCGGCTTTGCGGTCTCGTGGGGCCCGATCGCCTGGGTGCTTATCGGCGAGATCTTCCCGCTGAGCGTGCGCGGCATCGGCTCCTCCTTCGGCTCGGCGGCGAACTGGCTGGGCAACTTCATCGTCTCCCAGTTCTTCCTCGTGCTGCTCGATGCGTTCGGCAACAATGTGGGCGGCCCGTTCGCGATTTTCGGCGTGTTTTCGGCCCTGTCCATCCCGTTCGTGATGCGCTTGGTGCCCGAGACCAACGGCAAGTCGCTGGAGGAAATCGAGGAGGAAATGACCAAGCGCTAGACAACCGGCACACGATTCGCACAAAAGTTGACAACTCTTAACATAATCGTACCCAACGTGGCGAAAAAACGTGGCAGAATAGGGAGCATGGTAGCAAACAATGCGGGTCAGCCCGCCACCCCAGCAGATCTGATCAATGTCGATGAGGTTATCGGCAAATACTATGACCTCGTCCCCGATCCCGAAGTCCCCGAGCAGCGTGTCATCTTCGGCACCTCCGGCCACCGCGGATCGTCCCTGAAGACATGGTTCAACGAGGCCCACATCATCGCC
>BABE01000192.1_pt1 | contig 14871 bp, 17 predicted proteins | sample 270308 | NCBI WGS metagenome assembly BABE01 (sample SAMD00036534, study PRJNA27875) | human gut metagenome | isolation source: feces from healthy human sample In-E, | reverse complement strand
CCGCCAACCCGACTGCTACGGCGACCCGTTAGCCCCCGGAGCGTTCCTCGACAGCATCACCCACTGGAAGGAAAGCGGCAACACCATGCCTGTGCTCTACGGGCACCGCATGGACGACCCCGACTACAACATCGGAGGCGTCACCGACATGGGCGAAGACGACCACGGCTGGTGGATGGGCGGCAGCTTCGACATGGACTCGCCCAAGGCCGCGCAAACCTACCGGCTTGTGAAAGCCAAACGAATCTCGCAGCTCTCCTTCGCATTCGACGTGGACGACGAAGGCACCGTCACCCTCGACGACGGCACCAAAGCCAACGAGCTCCGGAAACTCACCGTCTACGAGGCCAGCTTCGTCCCCATCGGAGCGAACCAGGACACCAGCGTCGTCGCCATCAAAAGCATCAGCGAACAATTCACCAAAGCCGGCCGCATGATCAGCGCCGCGAACGTGGACATGCTCACCAGCATCAGCGAACAACTCGCGCAGGCCTCCAAACAAATGAAGGATTTTCTGGCATCGGCGACGGCCAGCCAGGAGCAGGAAAACACCCAGAGCGACGGTGCGAAGGCATCGGAGCCGGACAAGGCCAAGAACGAGGAGCCCCAAGGGGCCAAGTCCGAGGAGCCCAACCGGAAAGCCGAAGCGGAAGCGCTCGACCTCGCCATTCGAATCGCCCTCAAAGGGCAGAAAGGAGAGTAGACATGTCCACTCTCATCGAAAAGCGAGCCGCGCTGATGGCGCAGCTCAAGGAGAAGCAGGCCGGACTCAAGGCCGGGGAAATCAGCGACGATGACGCCACCGCCATCAAGCAGCTGCTCGACCAGGTCGACCAGCTCGACCAGCAGATCGGCAAGGCCGAAGACCAGGCGCAGATGATCGCCAAGATCGGTGCGCTCGCCGCCGCATCGACCCCCACCGGCAATGACTCCGGTGGCCAAAACGATGACGCTCCGGCCAAAAGCGCCGGCGACCTGTTCGTCAAGTCGTATGCGAAGAACGTGGGCACCCGTCTCAAGGCCGGCTACGCGGTCGAATTCAAGGCCAACACGGACACCCAGACCGTGGGGGACTCCACCGGGGCGTTCGCACCTTATACGGTGCAGACCGACACCCAGGCCGTGTTCCCGTACCAGCGTCCGCTCGCGGTGGCCGACCTGTTCAGCCAGGGCACCATGGGAGCCTCCACGAACGCCGTCAAATACCCGGTGTTCGGCGAACTCGAAGGCTCCGCGGGCACGGTCGCCGAAGGCGGCCTCAAGCCCCAGCTGCACTTCCCGGATCCGAAGTGGAAGGCCGATGACCTCAAGGAGGTCGCCGGCTGGTTCGCCATCTCCGACAACATGCTCGACGACCTCGACTGGCTGCGTGGCGAGATCACCGACTTCGCCGCCTACAACATCCAGCTGCTCGAGGAAACCCAGCTGCTCTCCGGCGACGGCGCGGACAACAACATCGACGGCCTGTTCAACCGAGAGATCCAGACCCTCGGCCAGGGCGCAGACTCCGACGCGGACCGCATCTTCAAGTGCCGCAAGCTCATCGCCACCGCCACCGGCTTCCAGCCGGACGGCATCGTCATCAACCCGACCGACTACGAGGCCATCCGCCTGTCCAAGGACGCGAACGGCCAGTACTTCGGTGGCGGTTTCTTCACCGGCCAGTACGGCCAGGGCGGCATCATGCAGGATCCGCCGCTGTGGGGCGTCAAGACCGTGGTCACCGAAGCTATCGCACCCGGCACCGCGCTCGTCGGCGCTTTCAAGGCCGGCGGCAAGGTGCTGCGCAAGGGCGGCCTGCGCATCGAATCCACCAACGCGCATGCCGACTACTTCATCAATGACAAGGTCGCCATCCGCCTCAAGGAACGCCTCACCCTCCAGGTGAAGTACCCGAAGGCCTTCGTCAAGGTCACGCTCGGCAAGCCGACCCCGGCCACGAAGTAACCCCGATCACAGGAAGGAGAGCCCAGATGGCAGAACCCCCCAAAGGCACCCCGGACATCATCGAGAACCCCGGAGAGTTCACCACGGACGGGCTCTTCTTCCTCCGTGCCGCACAAGCCGCGATCCGTCGCGAATGCGGATGGCACGTCACCCCAAGCTGGACGCACACTATCCGCGTCGACGGCTACGGCGGCGGCACCCTCATACTTCCCAGCATCCGCGTCACCGACATTGGCGGCCTCGAATTCGACGGCATCGACCATGCCGATGACATCGACTGGTCGGAGAAAGGCACCGTGGTGCTCCGCCACGGCACGCTGCCGGATAGACCCGGAGCCATAAGGGTCACACTCACCGACGGCTGGGAACCCGAAGACGTGCCGGAACTACACGCGCTCATGCTCTCCCTGGCCAAACGAGCCGCCACGGCACCGGCGCCGATGATAGCCTCGCAAAGCACCAACGGCAGCAGCATCAGCTACATCACCAACGGCGGCGCCCCAATAGGACTCCAACTATTCGAAGCGGAAAAACGCCAGCTCGACCCATACCGACTCACGTGGGGAGCACGGACGGCATGAACGCGCTCGACTACATCACCAAAAGCTCAAACGGATTCTCACTCTCCGGAGCCACCGACTTCCAGCGCCTGCGAGCCAGACGCACACCTCGCGCCATGAATCCGAAGCAAACCGATGAGGACTGGCAGCATCCCGACATCATCGAACTTCGCGGCGCTCTCGCATCCTCCACCAGCACGCGGCTTCCCGACGCGCTGGATATGCAGACCACCAGCACCGCCGTGCTCACCATCGACAATCCCAAAGCCGATGTGCGCATAGGCGACCGCATCAGAGCCATGCCGGATGACGGCCGCCTATGGGAGGTCAGCGGCTTCCCCTCGAACGACGTGAACGCGTTCAGCGGCTGGCAGCCCACACTCGAAATCCAACTCACCGAATGGAGGGGATGACACATGCCGGCGGCAGGACAGACCACGGTCGACTTCAACAACTCGTTCTTCGACGAGATGCTCAACTCGGCCGGGGTGCGGGCCCTGACCAGAGGGGCGGCGGAGAAAGCCCTCAACATCGCCAGGGCGAACGCCCCGGTGGATACCGGAGCCTATCGAGACGGGCTCCAAGTGGAGGCCGTGCAGCATGCGCACCGCACCACCTACAGGGTGGTCGGCACCGACGCGAAGACAATGCTCATCGAATCACAGACCGGCAACCTCGTCAAGGCATTGAAGAAGGCGAAATCATGAGCGTGATCTCACCGGACATCGAGCAATGGCTGTGCGATTATCTGCGAGACCGGGTCTACGACGTGGAAGGCCTGCAATTCGACAACCGGAAACCGGAAGCCTATCGCGGCGATTATCCGCTCGTCACCATCCGCGACGACAGCGGATCCGGAGACGGGCTCGCGCAATTCGATCGCAGCATCGGCGTCAACATCTACGGATGGACCCGCGCCCATGACAAACCATGCAAGGACCTCGCCCGCCGAATCCAAGCTCTGCTCATGGACGATGCCATCGCATCCGCCGAGAACTCTCCTGTCATCGCGGTCGACCACTCCCAATGCAACGGCCCCTACGTGGTGCCGGAGAACGAACCCACCGCCCACTACTACCTGATCATCGCCTATTCGGTGATCGGAGAAATCCAATAACCCAACCAACAAACACCGAAAGGAACCATCATGACAGCAGACGCTCAGGGCAACGACCTGACAGCGGTCAAGTACGTAACCTCATCCAAGATCATCATCGCCCCATACGATCCAACCGCGAAGCTCACCGCATCCATGATCGCGAAGACCGTGGCCGACCCGATCACCACGCTCAAGGACATCTTCAGCAAGGGGCACGCGGTCGGCCTCATCACCAGCGACGGCGCGCCGCAGGACGCGCGAGACTCCGATGACGCCACCGAATTCCACCAGCCCGGCTACATGCTCAACGCCGACCCGAACCTCACCCTCGCGTTCACGGTCGCCGAAGACAACGAAACCGTGCGCGGCATGACCATCGGCACCCCCGATGCCGACGGCGTCTATCACGTGAGCGACACCATCCAGGATTCCAAGTGGATCGCCTACCAGGAAACGCACTACAAGACCGGCACAATCCGCCGCCGCCTCGGCGTACTGCAGACCACCGGCAGCGAACCCGCGCAGGACACGCGAGGCGAAGTCTCCGGCATCGCGCTGACCACCACCTGGCAGAAGGACAGCATCGTCGACAACGGCAACAGCCGCTACCTGCAGTCCTACTACATGCCGACCACCACCGCCACCGAGACCGGCAAGTAAACCGAACGTCCCTCGCATGAGCTTCTTCTCCCATCGGCATGCAAGGGACCTCCCGCCGATGGGAGAAACCGATAGGAGAACACCATGACCGCAACCGAATGGACGCCAACCCTCGAAGACTTCGAAAACTGGACAGACGACGACGAACAATCCGCGCTCGACGCCATCGCCTCGCGGATGAAGATCCGCCACATCATCAAGAACGACGAATACTGGGCGCTCGCCCCCGGCGGAGTCATCTACAAGCTGCCAATGTTCCTCAGCATCCACGATTTCGAGGCCCTCTCATCCGCAGCCGATGATTCCGAAAGCATCGAACAGATCAAACGCATCCTCACCCAGTTCGCCGGCGAGGAACAGGCGAAGAAGCTCGAAGACGGGCCGACACAGATCGCGTTCAACCTGCTTCAGGACTACGGGGCCACCCTGATGAAGACCCAAGGCGTCGAATTGGGAAAATCGCAGGATTCTGCAGAACCCTCAGCTCCAAAGAAGGAGTGAAGATCCGCGCCGACTTCGCCAAAGCCGGATGGAGCCTGGAACGCGACCTCGGCCGACGACTGCGCTACGCGGACGCGATAAGCCTCCACGAAGCCATGAGCGTCGACCCGTCAACATACACGGGAGCTTCCGCCCTGGGGCTCGCGTTCCCCATGACCGCCACCGACATCACCATCCTGCACGCCATCGGCGCCAACGGACTGGTGGACACAAGTGACGACAGCGGGAATCCGGATGATGCGGCGGCGCCGACGGAAATCCGCGACGCCGAGCCCCACGAGAGCGCCCTATTCAGCATGTAACACCTAGCAAGGAGGAATTCCGATGGCGGGAGGCGCAGAGGTCGGCACCGGCCACATCTCCATATTCCCCGTGATGAACGGCTTCAGAAACGCCGTGAACAAGGAGATGAAGAACGCCGGCAAAACCGGGTCGAAAACCTTCGACAAGGCCTTCGGAACCGGCAAGAAGATAGGCAGCCGGTTCGGCACGTCCTTCAAGAACGGATTCAAAGGCAGCGCAGACCAGCAGCTCGCCGACGACGTGCTCAAGCCGTTCAAGAAGGACGTGGCGCAAGCCACCTCCAAAGCCTCCGCCGTCCTTCTCAACTACAAGCAGTCCACCGTGGCCGTCGCCGCGGCCCAGGACAAACTCAACGCCGCCATCGCGAAATACGGTGCCGACAGCACCCAGGCCCAGGCCGCAGCCATCAAGGTCGAACAAGCCCAGCTCCGTCAAGCCAATGCACTAGAGAAATCTCAGGAAGCCTCGGAACGGGTCAGGGAGGCGAAAAGGGCGCTTAATGCCACAGAAAACGAGTTGAACACCGCGACCAGCAAAACGACGGGTGTATTCAAATCGTTCGCGTCCGGGCTCAAAACCTCCGATTCCGCACTGCTTGGCGCAAAAGGCATAGTCGAAAACACATCCGAGGCATTCGGTCTCCTCGTGCGCAGCCTGCTCGGCGTCGATGCCATCTGGAAACCGTTGGGCACGAAGATCAGCGGCTTCGCCAGCACGGCAGTGGCTAAACTCAGCGGCTTCGCCGTACAGGTCGGCGCGAAAATCCAAACCGGACTCAAGGGAGCCATCAGCGCCGCCCAACAAACCCTCAAAGGCTGGGGCAACAGCATCGCCACAACCGTGTCAAGCATCGCCAAACCAATCGGCGCGGCAATCAACGCCTGGACACAACCAATCCGCGACTGGGGAAGCAGAACCGGCTCCGTCATCAAAAACGCGGTCACCACCTGGACCGCACCCATCCGCTCATTCGGAGGCAAGATCGGCTCCGCCATCGGAAACGTCGCCGGAAAAGTAGGACAGAAACTCGCGCCTGTTGCCAACGTAGCCAAGAACTACTTCGGCAACATCGCCACCGCCGCCGGAGCCGTATGGTCCAAACTCCCAGCCGGAGCACAGACCGCCGCCGGGGCAATCGGCAGCACGCTCGGCAACCTCGCCTCCAGCGCGGGCAACGCATTCAAGAGCCTCGCCTCCAGCGCCGGCTCGCACCTCAAGAGCCTCGCCACCGGAGCGGTCGCCGCAGTGGGAGCGGGCATCACCGCCATCGGAGCCACCGTGCTCGCCACAGGCAAGCAGGCGCTGGCCGCCTACGCCACGTGGGAGCAGGCGGTCGGTGGCGTGGACACCCTGTTCAAGGATGCCAGCGGCACGGTGCAGAAGTACGCGTCCGAAGCGTACAAGACCGCGGGCATCGGCGCGAACGACTACATGAACCAGGTCACGAGCTTTGCGGCAAGCCTCGTGAGCTCGCTGGGCGGCGACACCGCCAAGGCCGCCGAGATGGGCAACCAGGCCATCATCGACATGTCGGACAACGCCAACAAGATGGGCACCGACATAGGCAGCATCCAGCAGACCTACCAGTCGCTCGCCCGCGGCAACTACGCCATGCTCGACAATCTCAAGCTCGGCTACGGCGGCACCAAGAGCGAGATGGAACGCCTCATCTCGGATGCGAACAAGCTGCCCGGCGTGCTCAAGGACGGCAACGACCTGAGCATCGATTCATTCTCCGACGTGGTCGAGGCCATCAGCCGAGTCCAGAAGGAGATGGGCATCAGCGGCACCACCGCCAGGGAGGCAGCGACCACCATCGAGGGATCCGTGGACTCGATGAAGGCCGCATGGCAGAACTGGCTCGCCGGCCTCGGCAACAGCAACGCGGACATGGGTGCGTTGAGCCAGCAGCTCGCCGAAAGCATCGCCGCCGCGCTGAAGAACATCCTGCCCCGAGTGGGCCAGATCGCCAAGGGCGTCGTGAAGGCGATACCCGCATTGTTCTCCGATCTGGTGACGCTCCTGCCCAAACCGTTCCAGAACGCGATCAACGCCATCGGCAGCGTGTTCAACGGATTGGGTGACATGTTCAAACCCGTGCGGAACGCCATCGCCCCGCTGATAGCCTCATTCGTGGCGCTCGGGGCCGGAGGCATAGCGCCGCTGCTGTCCAAGATTCCGCTGCTTGGCGGGGTCCTGGGAGGATTGAGCGGACCGCTGGCCGCATTGGGCGGACCCATCGGCATCGCCGTGGCCGCCATCGGCGCGCTCATCGCCACCACGCCGAAACTGCGTGACGCGTTCGGAGAACAGGCCTCCGCCCTGTTCACCCGGTTCAAGGCCGAGATCGCGAGCATACAGCCTGCGTTCGACGCGTTGGTGAAAAGCATCCAGGGCATGCTCAAGCAGATCATGCCGGTCATCACCGATGCCATCGGCCAGTTGATACCGGTTGTTGGCTCCATCATCCAGACGATGCTGCCGCTGATCCCCACGATCATCGAGCCGCTCATCAACGGACTCACCGGCCTCATGCCGGCAATCAGCCAGATCGTGACGAGCCTGCTGCCGCCATTGACGGACGCCATAGCGGCATTGCTGCCATTGGCCGCGCAGATCATCAGCATGATCACGCAGATATCCGGACAGGTGCTCGCCGCCCTCATGCCCGTCATCCAGCAGATCGTGGACTTCATCGGCCAGATGGCAGCCGCCATCGGCCCGGTAATCCAGCAGCTGATCCCGGTAATCCAACAGGCCGTGGCAGGCATAGTCGCGCTGCTCCAGCAACTCATGCCGGTGATACAGGGCATCGTCTCGGTGGTGGGAACCGTGGTATCCGCGATCATCGGATTCATCACTGGCTCGCTGCTGCCGGCGGTGCAGGCGATGCTCCCATACGTGTCAGGCGTGATCAGTGGAATCAGCGGCGTCATCCAGGCCGTCGTCGGCGTAGTCTCCGGCGTCATCAGCATGGTCACCTCACTGATCAACGGCGACTGGCAAGGCGCATGGAACGCGTTCAAGAGCATCCTCTCCAACGCGGCAAGCGGCATCGGCAGCGCACTGCAAGGCGTCATCAGCGCCATCAAAGGCGTGTTCGCCGGAGCAGGCACTCTGCTTCTCAGCGCAGGCAAGGCCATCGTCCAAGGCCTTATCGACGGCATCACCGGCATGATCAGCAAAGCCGGCAGCGCCATCAAAGGCGTCATGGATACCATCAGCTCGTTCATCCCGCACTCGCCAGCCAAGCGAGGCCCCTTCTCGGGAAGCGGATGGACGCCGCACCGCGGCCGCGCCATCGTCGAAGGCCTCGTCGAAGGCATGGACAAGGCAAGCCCAGAAGCAGCCAAATCCATCCGCGGCGTGATGGCCGGCATCAGCGGCGCCATGACCACGAACAGCCAGATCGACACGACAGCCGCAGCCATCGGAACAACGGCGCTCGCCACCGGATCCGGCGCCAGCCTCGCGGATCTCATCACCGAGATACGCGGCCTGCGCTCCGACCTGCAGTCACTGCACGCCGACCTCGGCCCGACCATCGCGAAATACGCGCCGGCCATGACCATCCGCGAAAGCAAGCGCAAGCTCGGCATAGTCCAAGGAGGGAACCGATGAGAACCATGACCTACACCTGCGGCACCACCCAGCACCGCGTGGTCGACCTCATCGCACCCGACGGCATCATGGTCAACCGCATCGAATCCCTGCGCACCCACGCATGGGATGTGGAACTCGCCGCGCACGGCATCGACTCCGCAGCACTCAACGCCTCCACCGTGCAACTGGAGGCGAAGTGCGCGGATCTGACGATGCTGGACACGGCAAGCAACCTGTTCGACGCCGACATACGGGCCCTAGCCTCCACGGGAAACCGGAACAAAGCCGGAACCATCACCGTGGACGGCTGGGCCCAGGCCGCACTCATCACCGGCATCGAACCATCACAAGACCTTCCAAACCCAGCGAAATACGCGCTCACCGTAGCGCTCCTCGACGGCGTATGGCGCAAACCAGCCGACACGCAGCACTTCCTCCCCGACGAACTGCAATCCGGCCTCTACCTTGACTACCCCTACGACTACCCCTACGACTACAAGGCGCCAACGCGCGGCGCCAACGCCATCAACACCACCGGCGCCCCAATGCCGTTCAAAATGGTCATCTTCGGCCCCTGCACGAACCCGTCAATCACCATCGGCGGCAACCGATACGAACTGACCATGACCATCCCAATCGGCGCATACGTCACCATCGACAGCCAAACCGGCCACAAAACCATCACGATGACCGACATCAACGGCGGCACTACCAACGTCTTCGACAAAGCCACACGAGGCACCGGCCTAGACGGCGGACGCTACATCTTCCAACCGATACCAGCCGGTGAAACCAACGTCCAATGGAACGGATTCGGCTGGGACCTGACCATCATCATGGAAAGGAGCGCCCCAGCATGGCTGACCTCATAATCACCGACAGCGCTCGCAAGCCCATCGCATCCCTCGACGACTACGAGCTCGACCTGGCCTACGGCAGCGATGAGAACGACTTCAAACTCACCTGTCTGCCACAACCGGCGGCCGGCTCTCTCATCATGATGGACGGCACCGAGTATGGCGGCATGGTCACCGTCCGTAACACGGACGGCAGCGTGGAAGGCCCCACCTGGCATGGCATGCTCTCACGTCGAATCCTCCAGCCCGATGCGGGTAAGGACTACCTCACCGTGAGCGGCAACGCCGCGACAATCCTCAACACGTTGTTCAAACGCATCGGCCTCGATAGCTTGTTCACCGCCGATGCAAGCACCGTGACCATCGGCGGCTGGCAGTTCGACCGATACACGGATGCGTATACGGGCGTCACCAAGATGCTCACGGCAAACAACGCGAAACTCCGACTCACATGGCTTGACGGCCACGTGCACGCCATCGCCAAACCAGTCGATCATTACGGCGACACCATCGACAGCGACCTGCTCGTCTTCCAGGCGTCGCTCGACTCGCAGCCGGTGAACCACCTCATCGGCTTGGGGCAAGGGGATCTGCATGAACGCGTGGTCGTCCACTGGTACGCGGACTCCAACGGCAAGGTCAGCCAATCCAAGACGCTCACAGGGCTCGCGGAATACACAGCCATCTACGACTACAGCAATGCCCAAGCCGACGAACTCAACGAGAAAACCAAAGAGAAACTCGAAGAGCTCCAGACACAGGGCGGCGTGAGCGTCACTCTCAACGACCGTAGCCTCTCGATGGATGTGGGAGATACCGTCACCGGCCGAGACAACCGGCTCGGCATCACGATTACCGTGCCGATCTCCAAGAAAATCGTCAAGGTCAACAACGGCATCATGAGCGTCGACTACGAATGCGGCACCGCGGACGGCGTCACCACAAGCCTCAGCGGCACGGCGGAATCCGGTGGTTCCGGTGCTACGTATTACGCGGATGGCACGACCATCACGATGAAGAACAACACGTTCTCGGCCGTGGTGACTCCGAGCCGCGTCGACGGGGTGGAGAAGACCGCCACCGACGCGTACACGCTCGCATCCGGTTTCTCGTCCGAGATCGGCAAGGCGCAGCAGACAGCCACCGAAGCCAACGCCATAGCGGCGGCGAACGTGGCGGCTATAACCGCGGCCCTTCCCTTATCCGCGAGCAGAAATGGTCAGGCCGTGCACCTCACGGCAGCGGAGGCCACAGTCAACGGATCAGGACTCATGAGCGCTGCGGACAAAAAGAAACTCGACGGATTGGAGAACTACACGCTTCCAGCCGCCACCAACGGCACAATCGGCGGCGTCAAACCGGACGGCAGCACCATCACCGTCAACGATGATGGCGTCATCACCGCGCACGCCACCTCGGCCGGAGGTGGACCCGTGATGCCGATTGGCTATGTGGTGATGAACACCACCGGAGCCAATCCGGCTAGTGACTTCGGCGGCATCTGGGAGCAGCGCCCTTCGCTGGGCGCATATGTGTGGGAAAGGACGAAATGAGATGACGGCGACATTAGGCAGGCTCGGCCTGCTGGAGGCGAGGCTGCTGCTCGTGGCCGGCGTGACCAACCGGATACGACTGCTATGGGTGCGCAACATCCTGCGAGCGGACGGCTCTCGCGCCGCGGTGCCGGTGGATCTGACCGGCTGGAATCCCCGGCTGCAATTGCGCAGGGATGGCAAGGTGCTGGCGGATCTGAGCGACTGCGTGACGCTGGACTCGCACGGTCATGTGGACGTGAGCGTCACAGACGAACGCTCCTCGACGCTTATGCCATGCGCGGGTGCGTGGGACCTGCTGCTGGAAAGCCCGCAGGGGGAAGTGACGCGCCTCGTATACGGCGAATGGGTGGTCGCCAGCGCCATCAGCAGAAAGGAGCTCTCATGATCCGCACACTGGACGGCTGCTCGTGCGACGAGGGGCCGGTAATCATCCTCGAGGACGCGATCATCGGCGACGTGAGCATCGTCTACGCCACCGACGACGACATCAACAACCTGTTCAACCCCAGCAGCAAGTAACGAAAGGAAACCATCATGGCCACGAAAATCATCAACCTGAACAACCTCGCCACATTCCTCGCCAAACTCAAGACCCTGTTCGTCGCCAAGGAACTCAAGACCGGCAGCCCCAACACCTACAAGGTGCTCTCCGACAACAACCTCACCGACGAACTCGTCACCAAGATCCAGAACGCGGGAGACTCCACGTTCTCCGGCGCATACGCGGACCTGACCGGCAAGCCTTCCATCGGCGGCAAGGAGATCGCCAGCGGTAACCAGACCGCGGCCAGCCTCGGCCTCGCCACCCCCGCGGACGTGACCACCGCCGCCAACAACGCGCGCGCCGGCGCCATCAACGACGTCAAGAATCTCGGCTACCAGACCGCCGCCCAGGTCGACACCATCGTCACCGGCAAGGGCTACCAGACCGCCGCCAACGTGGACTCCAAGGTCAACGCCGCGAAGACCGAACTGCAGAACTCGCTCGGCTCCGCATTCCGCGCCAAGGGATCCACGGCATTCGCCAGCCTGCCCGCCCCCGCATCCGCCACCAAGGGCGACGTGTGGAACATCACCGACCAGTTCACCACCGACGACCAGTTCGTCGACGGTTCAGGCAAGACCCTGCCCGCCGGCACCAACGTCGTCGCCGTGGCCGTCACCACCGGCGACACCACCGTCATGAAATGGGACGCGCTCACAGGCATGATCGACCTGAGCGGCTACATGCGCAAAACCGACCTCACCCCGGCCAGCGACGCCGAAATCGACGCCCTGTTCGCCTAAGGGACCCCGGCCATGGCGGAAACATACGTCACCCTCCACGGCCTCGCACGGGCGGTCACGAACCTGCTGCAACGCACCAACACGCGCACCATGTTCACGGCCGCCCACCCCATCGGCGAGATCATCGAAACCACCCCCAACCTCGACCCCAACACAATCGGCGGCACATGGACACGCCTCCCCGACACCATCGGCCGAGGCCGCCTCTGGAAACGCACCGCATAAACGTCAGGAGAACACATGACAGTCGAACTCATCACCGGCTTCGCCGGCACCCCACACATCGGCAGCGACGACATCGGCGCATTCCAAGCCGGTCTCGTAGGCCCCGGCGACTACGCGCTCACGACCGGTAATCAGCTCAAGGCCACCATGAGCAACGCGAACACCATCGCCGTCCAATCAGGCGACGCCGTATTGAACGGCCGCCATGTGCACCTGACCGGCACCACCACCGCCACCGTGCAATCCGGCACCCAAGGCCAGAAACGCAACGATCTCGCGGTGCTTCGCTACACGAAGAACACCACCACCGGCGTGGAAACCTGCTCAATCGTGGTCCTCAAGGGCACCCCCACCACCGGTACCCCGGCGGATCCGGCCCACAACACCGGCAGTATCCTCGACGGCGTCGCCACCCACGACATGCTCCTCTACCGCATCCCGATCAACGGCATCACCGTCGGTACCCTCGTCCCGCTCTTCAACGTGCTGAAACCAATGAAGGACGTGTGGGATTCGCTAACCCCCACCGTCCTATGGGAGGGCGCCAGCGGCAAAACCGGCACCCTCCCGCTCGCCGAATCGATCACGGATTTCCGCGAGCTGATCATCGAGGGTAATGATGATGACCATTACCCGAGGCTGTTCCACACTGCCGCCGAAGCAGGATCGATCGTCCTCTCATTCGTCGGCATGAATTTCGTGAACGGGCTCGCGTCAGGCAAGGCCACTCTCGTCCGGATCGCCGACACGAGCGTGCAGATCATCGGACACCGAATCCACGTGATGGAAGGCAACACGTCAGACACGCAGTGCCTGACCATCACGAGGATTCTCGGCGCGCGTTAGACGGCGGGGATCACCGCAAACCGGACATCCATCGTGATGTTCTGCTGGGTGCCGACCTGGATGGCGCGGACGACCTTATGGGGCACGTCGTAGCATGCGACCAGCGCCGTATCCACGCCGGTGGTGACGGGCGTGAAAACAACCACATCGCCACCAGTGTAGCTCCGGCCGACCAGGGCACGGTATTCCGCATCGGACAGGACGTTAGCGACGCTGCCGGTGAACGTCGCGTTTTTTTTGCCGGACCGTATAGGGGTTAGCGAATCCCTATCCGCGCCACATGACGGCCCAGTTGACGCGGATAGGTGCCGTGTTTTTACCGTCGAACATGACATCGATGCGGTTTCCGGACGGGCTGACACGCACAGAGGTGACCTGACGGCCGTTCGCGTCCCAGTCACCGTTGATGGCGGCAACGACCACGTCATTGTTCCAGTCGCGGCCGAACTGGGTTTTGAACTGGCCGAACGTCCACAGGGTCGCGTAGCCGCCGCTACCGGCATCCTTATAGACGCCACTGCCAGTGTAGAGATGCAGCGGGGTTAGCGAAAGCTAGGCGGTCAGCCAGCAGCCAGTACAGGTTTGGTAATATCCTTTATCCGCTTTGCCGCGGATGGTGATGCTTCCATCAGAGCTTATATACCAGCTACCGACAGCGCCGCCATTGTTCGATGCAAACAGAATCGACCCGTAGGAAGCTGGCCTGTATCCTTCCGGGATTTTCTCTATAGCTTTCAATTCTCCGGTCGCATAACTAGATGATGGCGAAGGTTGGCCGACCGCTATAACGATGCGACCTATGCGCATGAGTAGTACATTCATCGCGTAGGGGCCAGTAAACGATACAGACGATTGGGTTAGCGAATCCCTATCAACGTATGAGGGCGTGCTCCCATGTGCGTTGCGCTTCGCGGAGTACTTCACTGTCTGGGCGCAGGTAGTAGCGGGCTGTTGTAGCGATGCTGGAGTGGCCGAGTGCTCGACTGACCACCGCCACATCTACGCCGGCGCCTAACGCGGTGGACGCCCAGCTATGGCGCAGGTTCCGTCTCGGCACATACGGCAGGTTCTGCGATCTGCACCATGTGGCGTAGCGACGAGCGACCTGGCCGGGATTCAACGAGCCGATGAGTCGGCCACCGTCTCGTGGCCTGATTTCACGGAGTCGAAGTACCGCGAATCGCGGCAGCACGATGGTGCGACGGCTCAACTCGGTTTTTGGATCTACGATTACCTCGTGCCCGTCCACCCATTGCAGGCCGCGCTGGACCCTGACCTTGCCGGTGTTGAGGTTCAGATCCTGCCATTCCAATCCGAGGGCTTCTTCGGTGCGCAATCCGAGGCATACGCTGCAGATCAGCCATGCCTCGAGCTCATGCCCGTGGAAACCCTGCAGCAACAGGCGTATCTGGCGGATATCCAAAACC
>BABE01000047.1_pt1 | contig 14904 bp, 10 predicted proteins | sample 270308 | NCBI WGS metagenome assembly BABE01 (sample SAMD00036534, study PRJNA27875) | human gut metagenome | isolation source: feces from healthy human sample In-E, | reverse complement strand
GGCGATGACGCGGCCCTTGAGGTACAGTGATCGCCAAGGTCGACGAGCTGCTTGAACTGCTTGAGCGAATCGGCGCCAATCTCCTTCTTGGAGATCATGCCCTGAATCTTGGTGCCGTCACCGGCGGACAGCTGCACGAAGCACAGGCCGCCCGCGTTGCGCAGGAACAGCACGCGGCCAGCAATGCCGACCATGTCTTCGGTCTCTTCGCCAGCCTCGAGCTTGCCGTCATACTTGGCGCGGACCGCCTCGATGGTGTCGGTGACGTCCAAGTGCACCGGGTAGGGGGCGATGCCGGCCTCAAGCATCATCGCGCGCTTGGCCACGCGCATCTGCACCTGCTCGGGGTGGGCCAGCGGGCCGAACTCCTTGTTGGAGGGGTCCACGGCTTCGTCCAGCGTGGCACCGGACTTGATCTTCTCGCGGATGGTGGCGTCCTGCTTGAGCAGCATTTCCGCACGTTCGACGGTGCTCATCTGCGGGACGGCCGGGGTTTCATTCTCAGTGTTTTCGGTATTTTCGACAACTTCAGCCATGATTCATCAGTGTACGCAAGGCCGGCGATTATGAGCCCGGCAGACCGCACGGCCATCTGAACACCCGCTCACATGACGCAAAACCGGCCCTGCACAAGGCTTGAGAGACCTGTACACATGGCGAATCCACCATCACGCAACACTCGCGACATGCCGATTTGCATTGTCCACCACCACAATGTAGTATCTACATCTGTTGCCAAACGGGCTGTAGCGCAGCTTGGTAGCGCGCTTCGTTCGGGACGAAGAGGCCGCGGGTTCAAATCCCGCCAGCCCGACAACTGGACCGGATTGTTGAGAAATCAGCAATCCGGTTTTTCGTTTCCTGTCCCAACAATCAAACCAAGCGATCGAACAGCGGTAAACAACCCGCCGCACACAGCGACAAACCACATCACGGCAAGCCCCCGTATTTGTTGGCGGACCACCGTAATATATCGCTCGAATCAATCGATTGCCGCACTGTTTTTGTAAGTAATACTGAAGTAATTAGAGGAACCATGAAGAAGAGTCTGCTTGCACTGGCTTCGGGCGCGTTCATTCTCGGTGCCGCCGAGTTCGTGATGATGGGCATTCTGCCGCAGGCCGCGGCCGCCACCGGCGTGGACATCCCCACCGCAGGCCATTACATTTCCGCGTATGCGATCGGCGTGTGCTTCGGCACACTGATTCTGGTATTCGGCCGCAAGGTGCCGCCGAAGGACCTCATCATATTGTTTATGGTGATTGCCTTGGTGGGCAATCTGGCTTCCGCATTCTCCGTCAATGCCGCCATGCTGGTCGTCGCACGATTCGTCGCCGGCCTGCCGCACGGCGCATTCTTCGGCACAGCCACACTCATCGCCAAGACTCTGGCGGAGGAAGGCAAGGAGGCGCAGGCCGTATCCGTGATGGTCACCGGACAGACCGTGGCCAATATGCTCGGCGTACCGGCGGGCACCTTGATGGCCGAGTTCCTTTCCTGGCGTCTTGCCTTCGGCATTTTGGCCGCTTGGGCGGCAATGACGATTGTGCTGGCGTCGGCGTGGATTCCGTACGTTGCACCGATCAAGGACGCAGGCATCGCCGGTCAGTTCAAGTTCCTCACCCGCCGTGGCCCGTGGGTGATTTTGGCCGCCGTGTTCACCGGCAATGCCGGTGTGTTCTGCTGGTGGAGCTACGTCTCCCCTTGGCTGCAGAAAACCGGCGGATGGTCGTCTTCCCTGGTGCCGATGCTGATGATGCTTGCCGGCTTTGGTATGGTCATCGGCGGTCTGCTTGGAGGTCGTCTGACCGACCATTGGAGGCATGCCGGCGCGGCCGCAATAGGTCAGTCCATCTCCTGCCTCGGCTTGTTGCTGGTGCTTATCACTCCGGGTAATCAGCCGATGACCGCTGTACTGACGTTCTGGATCGCCATCGGATTGTTCTTTACTTCCGCTCCACAGCAATTGCTGATGACCGAAGCCGGCCAGGGCGGCGGCGAGCTGATCGCCGGCGCGGCTGTACAGGTGGCGTTTAACTTCGGCAATGCCATCGGCTCGATTGTCGGCGGCGCGATGCTCACCACCTTCTCGATGAACTATCGCTATACCGGCCTGGGCGGTATGCCGCTGGCTCTGCTTGCCGTAGGGCTGCTGGCCTTCTACTCGTGGCGCTGCGAAACCGATACCGACGCCATTCACCGCTTGCGCGAAACCAAGGTGGACTGAGACCAAGCTCACAGCAAACTCCCTGACGTGTTTGTTCACAGTATTAATAGACTGAAATCAGACACGATTCAGGGAGGTCTGGCGGTATGGATGAGGAAGCACTGCTCAAACAATTCGCCGCGCAATTCGCGCATGGTCCAGACGATGCCGACGACACCGATGCGGCGGCCGCAGCACAAGGTGCCGATTCCACGGCGAACCAGGTTGCGGACGATGCCGATCAATCGCCCGCAACCTTTGATACCCAACAATTCCTGAACGGACTGGACGCGATTTTCGATCGCCACACGGCCGCCACCGAAGCCGGCCCGTACTTGGAACAGGCGATGGTGGACGCGGAAAACGCCGGCGACGAGGCCGGACTGCTCACCGTGCTCAACGAAACGATGGGCTTCTATCGCTCGCAAGGTCGGCACAAGGAGAATCAGTGGATTGTGCAGCGAGCGCTGGAACTGGCCGCTCGTATGGGCTTGACCACCGGCACATCCGAGGCGTGGGCCACCACGCTAATCAATTGCGCCACCTCGATGCGCGCGGCCAAACAATACGATCAGGCCGAGGATTTGTATCATCAGGCGCAGAGTGTCTGCCGGCATTCGCTGGCACCCACCGACCGTAGGCTCGCAGCACTGCACAACAATCTGTCGATGCTCTACAGCGAGACGAATCGGCCCGACAAGGCGGAACTGGAGTTGCGTGAAGCGCTGCGCATTATCGAAGCCTCGAGCGTGAACCCGGACGCGGATATCGACGTGGCCAGCTCGCACACGAATCTGGCGTTGACTCTGCTGACCGAACACAAGTTGGAGGACGCGCATTGGCATGCAGCCAAGGCGCTGGAAATCTATCGCACCGGCCATCTGGAACATTCCGCGCATTATGCCTCCGCACTGGCGGGCTTCGCGCAGGTGTGCTTTGCCGAGAGACGGTATGCGGATGCGGTTACTGGATACCGGCATGCGCTGGCCGTGATCGAGGAATGTTACGGCAAGGACACCGATTACTGGCGTATCACCGCCGACAATCTGCGGCAGGCCGAGGAAGCGGCGGCGCAGGCCGGGGTGACGGTTGACAATGCGGGTGTTGCTGGCGATGCAGGCGCGCTGCCCCAGTCCGGCTCGCGGCTGCCGAACAGCCCGGCACAGGGCAAGACCGGTGCGAACGCGGCATCTTCCCCATCCACCGTTTCGGTGTCGACCGGTTCTGCGGGCGCGGCCGAGGCCGTTTCCGCATGCCCGGTGTCCGGACTGAAGCTGGCCCGCGCGTTCTGGACGCAGATGGGCAAGCCGATGATTGCGGCGAAGTATCCGCAGTATACCGGGCGTATCGCCGCCGGTCTGGTGGGTCATGGCTCGGAATGCTACGGATTCGATGATGCGTATTCGCAGGACCACGATTTCGGCCCGCGCTTCTGCCTGTGGCTTACGGATGAGGATTACGCGGCGATCGGCGAGCAACTTGAGGTCGATTACGAGGCACTGCCGCGCAAGTTCAGCGTGGATGCGCAAGGCCGCGTGACGTTCGAGGCGCATGCCAGGTCCGATGCTTCCGGAGCATTCCCCTCCGCAGGTGCAGGCTCCACCGTCATACCCGATGCGGCAAACGCACCCACCCCCGGCACCGCTACGGACGATACCGCCACTGCCGAGTCAGGCGCGGCGTCCTCTGATGTGGCGGAAGCGATGACGACTCCGATTGATGCACCGCTCTCCCCCGTCACGCCGCGCGCACAGGGCGCGAATCGCCGTGACGGCGTGTTCCGCATCGGTGACTTCTTTGAGTCGATCACCGGGTATCGCACTGCGCCGGCGCAGACCGCGCCGCATGAGTGGCTAATGCTTCAGGAATCGACCTTGGCCGCCGCCACCAATGGCGAGGTGTTCGCCGATCCCACCGGTCTGTTTTCCAAGACGCGCCAAGGGTTCAAGAACATGCCCGACGATGTGCGGCTCGCGCTGATCTCCAAGCGACTCGGCATGATCGCCCAGGCCGGTCAATATAATCTGCCGCGTTCGTTGAAGCGCGGCGACGGCGCGGCCGCATGGCTGTCCATCCACGAGTTCGTGCAGGCCACCGCCTCGTTGGTGTTCCTGGTTAACGTGCCGATGGTGGTGGGCTATATGCCGTATTACAAGTGGCAGTTCGCAGCATTGCGCAAGCTGTCTGGCTCGATGTTCGCGCTGTTGCCGAACGTGGGCGAACAGTTGGAAACCGTGATGCGATTGAGTTCGGCAGCCTGCTATGGCGGGGCCGGATTTGGCGAAGGCGGCAAGGGCGCGGCTCCAGCAATCGAGAAAATCAACGATATTGTGGAGCAGATTGCGGTGGATATCGTCAAGGAACTCAAACGCGAACACCTGACCACGTCCGGCGAGACCTTCCTCGAATGGCAGCGCCCGTATGTCGAGGACCACATCGCCTCTGATGATCCGGTGCTTAAAAGTTTGTAGATTCAAGCTCCCTCTGCCACGGCTTCGCCGTGCCACCTCCCTCATCAGAGGGAGGTATCAGTGAAAGGAACGTCGATGACCAACGAACTGACTGATGATGAACTGCGCGAGGCTATTGTGCGTCATGAATGGGATCAGTTCCAGCGCACCAACAATGAGGGTGGACGCGCGGCATGCCAAGGCAACTGGCCGGTGTTCCACCAGATGCGGTTGGCCCAGTTCCTCACATGGGAGCGGCCATTACTCACCAGCTATGCCGCTGATCTTGACGCGGCCGACCACGTGGGCCGCAACCTCGTGACCGAAAAATACGGCCGCATGATGGCCTCCACCGCACCGGAAAATTTCACGAAGAACATAGAGCCGTATATTCCGCGTCTCTCTGAAGAGCGCGCGGCCCGTCAGGAACAGGTCATCGCCCAGCAGGTCGCCTGGGCCAAGGATTTCCGCGAGCGCTACCCCAAGCTCGGCGAGGCGATGCGCGCACTCACCACCACCGAAGACACACCATCTGCCACCTCATTCGAAACCTATCTGCGCGGCGAGCTTGGTACGTATTCCGACCAGACCTTCGAACGTTACGAAGCGATGATTGGCGAGCGCGCCGCAGCCAGCCCGCAACGCAATATCACTGAGGAAACCTTGTTGCACACAGTCCAGCTCGGCGGTTTCGACACCTTAGAGGAGGCCGAAGCCTCCCAAGCGTAATACTCAGCCATTCACTGTGTATCGGACACCCCGACTGATGTACGTCGGCCGGCCATACCCAGGCCAACGCAATCTGCCGATCGCCCCACACCCAGACCACCAACGCAGCCTGCCCGCCAGGCCCCATTTACCAGCGCACATCGGCAGAATTACAGCGAGAATAGGCCCCAAAATGCCAGTGTCATCAGTGTGGCGAGAGTGCCGAGCGCTACCATCACGCATATGACGCGCCGCACACCGACGATATCGGCGCGGCAATACCAGACACGTTCCATTTCCCAAGCAAACAGCACCACCAACAGCATGGTCGCTATTCGCAGCACCACCCATCCGACGGCAAACAGCCGCGGTTGAGGCATAACCAATACAGCCGATACGCCTACGGCGCTCATATAGCCGTACAACAGCCCAGTAATCACCATCACCGCTGTGCCGATACCGGCAGATAAGCCGGCAATGCCGTGCAACATGCGCCGCTGGGCGGCCCCCAGCTCACTCGGCGTCGCATGCACGGCCCGCACAGTCGCCACACTACGTCGCCCGGCCAGCAACGTCTGTAGCCAAGAAAACACAGTCAAGCCAATACCTAATATCGCCGCCATCACGATCAGCACGGGCCCTGCCACCATCAGACCGGCCAGCACGCCAAGCGAGCCGACGATACCGGATCCGGTACGTTGCGACGCGGCGAAGCGCTGGTGAGGTGTTGCACCGGCGACTTGAGGCGTTGCCCATCCATCGGCTTTGGTTCCGGCAGTCACACCGTTCACCCAATTTTCCAGCGCTTGCGTATAGCCTTCGGCCAATGGCAGGTTCGGGGTGAATAAGCCCTCACCAGCCCGCATCTGATGGTTGCCGGCGAAATAGCGTACGGTGACGTTCTCGTTGCCGGACTTGTTGGCCGTGGCGATGATCCGCTGCGCCCCCTGTTCGATGGGCATGGCCGTATCGTAGGTGCCGTAGTTCACCAGCACCGGCATGGTGAGGGATTTCAGATACCGGTCGGCATCAAAGTCGGCATAGGCCAGATCGAATGGCGCGTAGTCCAGCGACATCAATTTGGCCAGGTCTTTGACCACGGGCTTGGGCGCACCGGCCTCATGCGTATAGGCGCTGACAGCCATGGCCATTTGCTCACGTCCATTGAACACCGGTGCGGATGTAAGTATGGCAAAGGCAATGTCTTGCCGTTTCGAGGTTAGAATCGTGGCGATCCAGGTGCCTTCGGATTCGGCGTAGATGCCGGTTTTGGCGGGGTCCACGCCGCTTATGCCACGCAGCACGTCGAGCGAACGCCCGTATTCGCGAGCAAAACGCGGGTAGTCGCGATGCAGCACGGTGTAGTTGTCGTTGCGCTTGGCCGGCACCAAGGTCACGATGCCGGCAGAGGCCATGGCGTTGGCGATATCGCCGAAATCCTCGGCACCGCTGGTACCGGACCCGTGAATGAACAGACAAGCCGGGCGTGGCCCGGGAGCGTCGACCGGTTCACGTAGTACGGCGGGTAGCGTGACGCCGTCGCCGGTCTTGATGGATAGTCGGGTTTCACGCGTACGATATCGCCCCTCGTGGGGAATGTTCGCATGGGCAGGGGTGATGGTGGTGTCGGCAGAAGCGATAGCGATGTGCTTGGTGTAGGGCCGTGTGTTCCATTGCGGCATCATCGCCCAGCCAAGTGTGGCGAATACCAGCGTCATCGCCATCGCGGTGGCGATGACGCTCGCTACCCGCCGCGCCGAAATCCGCTTCATAGTTACTATGCCTCCCCCATCAGCATAGAACGGTCGGCTCCCGTCATAATGTGCTTCTACTGGGACCGTAATGCAATGGTTGTAACGCTATTTTCTCTTCTTGACGGCACCGACTATGGCCCATACAACGGCCACTATTACCAGAATAAGTCCCACTACGGCGCAGATAATAGCCGTCAGCAATTGCGGATTCGGCGAGAACAGCGAAATCATCCGATCCGGAGATATGCACCCGAAAACCAGCGCGATCACGCCGATAATCACGCCTAATAGTCCGAATACCACAGTAGGCGCGCTGGCGCTCTGTTTCTGGATGTTCTTGGCACTCTTGACATCCTTAGCATTCTGGACGTTCTTGGCGATCCCCTCAGTTTGGCGTGGTTTGTCGGCGGTCTGAGACTGCTCATAGGAAGGTTGCGCTGAAGATGCTGCGTACATCGGTACATCATCGGCAGATGGAATCGGCCCGCCATCCCCCTCCACGGCATCGGCAACTGTTTCCAGGGCAATCCGATCTGTGGATGGTTCGATGGGCGATGGAGAGGCAGTTGTCACCTGCGTATCCACATCCGAGACCGACGCATCCGCATGATCGTCGGGGACGGGTAGCACAGCCGTTTTGTCATCATCCGCTGCGGATGGCAGCACCGTGGTATCGGTTCGGTCATCGACGGTCACCATGGTTGTTGTCGCGGTGGTCGCGTCGGTTTCGGAAGGTATGGCCGTGGTCGGTGTCGCATCCTCGATGGAGGCGAATTCCTTGGTTTCATCAGTCATGATTCCATCTCCTGGTTGTAACGGCTTGATCATTCCGATTGTTCGGTTGTGTTCTTGCTTGTGCTGTTGCCGTCGTATATATCGGCAAGCGGCTGGAACGTGGAGCCTTTCCAATCGGAGGCGTACACCACGTTGACGCGTGCTTCCACCGCATAGGGAATATTGATTTTTAGTTCTGGGCCGTTGTCCGGCATGGCGGATTCCTTATACAACCATTCGTAATCAGGCCCATTCATGGGATTGGTGGCACTTTCAGCTTCGAAGAAACCAAAGCTTATTAGACCCATGTAGTTGTTGTATACCATCTCGTATTTGCCGCCAACGTCACTCGAAGTGGAGTAGGAGTCGGCGGTGCCGAAGGCGTAAGTGCAGGAATCCGGCAGAACGATATGCACTTGCGCCTGTGTTGCGGCTATGGTGATGGTACCGACCGGGCAATTACTGATGAAAGTTTTGCCATCCAGCATCTTCACCGTGTGCGGCCCATGTGTCTTGTCCCAATCGGACCAATCAATGATCGCCTGATCGGTGTTGTAGTTTTCACCGCTGAACGCCACACCTTGCTGCAATGTTTCGAACGTGGCATCGCTGGCATCGGCAACGAAGATGCCATCCTTTTGCACATCGTTCATGCCATCGCTGTTTCTCGCACTGACAGATTGGCTCAGTGAAACAACAGTATTGATGCCGCTGGCACCAAAATCACGGTAGTACACGCCATACGTGCCTGAAACGATGGTCATGCAGAGCGCGCATCCACCGGCAACCAGTCCGAGAGGAATCAGACCACCGGTACGCCGCCCTCTGAATCCGAGAATGATGACCACCAGCCCCATCACTATGCATACTGCGGCAATCCAGATGGTGCTCAGACGCATAATGCCGATAATGCCCATGTCGTTTACCCAAATCAGTCCCATCAGACCGGCAAAGGAGAGGAAGGTAAGGCCCAGTATGCTCAAGACCACGATTGGGCCCGCCGGCTTGCGGCGCTTGGACTCGGTGGGGGCATAAGCCGTCGCATTCATACGGTCGGGGGCAAACGGCCCGTTGGGTACTGTGCCGGGCATCGCGCTGGGCACTGTGCCCGGCATCACGCTGGGCATCGACTGATAGACAGGCTGTGAAACAGGCTGTGAAACACTAGTCTCGGTTCGTGAAACAGGTTGTGAAACAGGTTGCGGAGCTGAATACAAAGGAGATTGAGGGACCGGTTGCGCGGCTGGATATGAGACAGGCTGTGGAGCTGGATATGACACAGGCTGTGAAACCGGTCGCGGCGCAGATGCCCCGAATCCGTACCCTTCCTGCTGGCGAATGCCGCTTTTGGCCAACAACCAAAGCGCTAAGGCGGCGAGCGCAATACAAACCCACCCCGCACCTGGAATCACGATTGCCACGGCGAGGAACAGGAAGCATCCAAGACAATTCCAGTCCCATTGGCCGGCAATGAGGTCCTCGGCCAAGATGTGCCCATCGCGTACATCCGGCATCAGAAACCAGCCGAGTGCGTACAGAGCTGCGCCAAAACCGAAGAACAATGTACATACAATCACCAACGCACGTACTAATGTGGGGCTCCAGCCAAGCCGTAAAGCGATGCCGCTGCATACGCCGCCGATCCACCGGTCATCGCCGCGAACCAGTCCACTGGATCGCACCCAAGTGAAGAAGCGTCGCGATGTCTTGTTTTTTTGCGGACCAGGCTGCGGTTGTGGCTGATACGGATTCGCGTTTGGATTGCTCATGATTCCATTACACCGCCCGACCACTGCCACAACGCTCGGGGAACACCCTGATTGTTCCCTGAACACCGGGTAAAACCCCGGCCGCAACGCCCTGAGCGCGGCACAATAGGAGTATGACGTCATCTCCCGAACCATTGCTGCCCGCGCGCATGCCGCTGATGCGCCCCCGGCAGGGCCGTTGGCTCACCGGTGTGTGCAAGGGCATCGCCCTGCACTTGGGCATCGGCGTGGCATGGGTTCGGATTGCGTTCATCGCTCTGACCTTCCTCTACGGCGCAGGCATCATCGCTTATGTATTCCTGTGGGTGTTCATGCCCGCCGGAGACCCGGTGACGGCTGCAGCTCGCACAGTGCCCGTTGATCAGGTGCCGCTTGCGCGAGGCAATCAGCCACTTGCCGCTCATGACGACGAATCGGCTGCCGCACCGGAATCATTGTCCGAGGCCATCCAACGTGCTCCGAAACCGGCCGTCGTGGCATTGGCCGGTTTCGCGTTGATGGCCACCGGACTGCTGCTCACCAGCACCGGTGCGGATCTCCAGATTGTGCTTCCGCTGCTGGTAGGGTTGGGCGGCATCGCACTGGCATGGATGAATCTTAGTCCGCGAGGCACGCAGCTGTTGTCTATGTTGGGCGGCATCGCACTGATTTTCATGGGATGGGCATTGTATGTGCATAATGTCAGCATTCCCGGGTGGGGCAGCTCTCCTCGACGCATTGTTGCCAGCGGATTCGTGATGATCGTCGGTATCGTGGTGGCGGTGATGCCGTGGGCGAACGCGATGCTGCAACGACTCACCCACGAGCAGGCATTGAAGGAACGCGAAGAGGAGCGCGCGGACATGACCGCCCATCTGCATGATGGCGTGCTGCAAACGTTGGCGCTGATTCAGCTGCACTCCGAGGAACCGACCACCGTATTCGCCCTGGCGCGTAGCCAAGAGCGCGAGCTGCGCGAATGGCTGTATCAGGAACGTTCCACATCGGATCGTTCGGTGGGAGCCGGATTGAAGCAGATCGCCGCCGAGGTGGAGGACGAGCACGGCAAACCGATTGAGGTGGTCACCGTGGGCGACGCGCGGCCGAGCGCCCAGACCGATGCGCTGCTGGACGCCACCCGTCAGGCGTTGGTCAATGCGGTCACGCATGGCGGCGAGCCGGTGTCTTTGTATTGCGAGGCCAGCGACACGATGGTTGAAGTGTTCGTGCGCGACCATGGCGAAGGCTTCGATATGGACGCCATTCCGCCCGACCGGCTGGGCATCCGCGAATCGATTATCGGCCGCGTCAAACGGCGCGGCGGTACAGTGGAGATAGTGTCCAGAGCCGGCTGGGGCACCGAGGTCAGAATGCATATGCCGATCGCGCTGAAAGCGGCGCAGGGAGAACATCGATGAGCGAGAACGAGACAGCCAAGATTCGTGTGGCCGTGGTCGATGACCATGAGATGTTCCGTGCGGGCGTAATCGCCACATTGCGCGATTCCTTCGATATCGTCGGCCAAGCGGCGGACGTGCCCGGTTCGGTGGCGATGATCGCACAGACCAAGCCGCAGGTGGTGTTGCTGGATGTGCATGTGCCCGGCGGTGAAGGTGGCGGCGGTGCCGAGATCCTCGCCAAATCGCGCCCCTACTCCCCCACTACCGTGTTTCTGGCGTTGTCGGTTTCGGATGCGCCGCAGGATGTGGGGGCGGTGATTCGCGCCGGCGCCCAGGGCTATGTGACCAAGACGATCACCGGCGCTGATTTGATTTCATCCATCAAGCAGGTGCATGAGGGCTATGCCGTGTTCTCGCCAAAACTGGCCGGTTTTGTGCTTTCGGCCTTCCAGGGTGCGTCGGCGGCGGGGTCTGATGGCGGCGCTGATGGTGCGGCACGGGCTCATGATGAGGAGCTGGACCGGCTGTCCGCCCGCGAGCAGGAGGTCATGCGGCTGATCGCGCGTGGTTACACGTATAAAGAGGTGGCGGCCGAACTGTTCATTTCGATCAAGACGGTCGAAACGCACGTGAGCTCGGTGCTGCGAAAGCTTCAGCTTTCGAATCGCACCGAGCTCACCCGCTGGGCCGCCGATAGGCGCATTGTGTGATAAACGACAGATGAGCTCCCTCATCAGAGGGAGCTCATCTGCTCATATCACTCCGCGTCGCGGAAACCGTTGGGGTTCTTGGTCTGCCAGTTGAGGGAGGAGGCGGCCATGTCGTCGATGGTCAGCTCGGCCTTCCAGCCAAGCTCCTTCTCCGCCTTGGAAGCGTCGGCGTAGCAGGCGGCGATGTCGCCGGGACGACGCGGCTTGATCGTGTACGGAATCGGATGACCGGCGGCCTTCTCGTAAGCCTTGATGACCTCAAGCACGGAGTAGCCGTGGCCGGTACCCAGATTGTAGACGAACACGCCTTCCTCGTCGATGTGGTCGATGACGGCCACATGGCCCTTGGCCAGATCGACCACGTGGATGTAGTCACGCACACCGGTGCCGTCGGGCGTGTCGTAGTCGTCGCCGTAGACCTGAACTTCCTTCAGCTCGCCGACCGCGACCTTGGCCACATACGGGGTGAGGTTCGCCGGAATACCCTTCGGATCCTCGCCCAGCAGGCCGGACTCGTGTGCGCCGACCGGGTTGAAGTAGCGCAGCAGCACGATGGTCCAGGACGGATCGGCCACATGCACGTCGCGCAGAATCTGCTCCTGGAACAGCTTGGAGGTGCCGTACGGGTTGGTGGTGCCGCCGGTCGGCGTCTCCTCGGTAATCGGCAGTTCCTTCGGCGTGCCGTACACGGTGGCGGAGGAGGAGAAGATGATCTTCTTGACGTTGTGCTTCTTCATCACCTTGAGCAGCACAAGCGTGGAGTACAGGTTGTTGTCGTAGTATTCGATCGGCTTGGCCACGGACTCGCCCACGGCCTTGAGACCGGCGAAGTGAATGACCCAATCGATGTTGTTTTCGGTGAAGACGCGTTCCATAAGCGCCTCATCGCGCACGTCACCGTCGTAACGCTTGACCGGCTTGCCGGTGATCTGCTCGACGCGCTCAAGCGCCACGGGAGACGAGTTGCCGTAGTTATCTACGGAAATAACGTCGTAGCCCTTGTCGAGCAGTTCGATGTCGGTGTGGGTGGCGATGAATCCAGCACCGCCCGTAACCAGAACAGTAGTCATATCTCCTCCTTTGGAAGGACTTGCCTTCGGTTTTCCTTCAGTATTGAGCTTACTTCACTTGACCTGTTTCACCTAGCGGCAAAACCAAGACTTTCGAGGAATGTTTGCGTGGTGGCTTTCTGCTTGAAGACGGCCGTGTTGCCGAGGATGCGGTAGCAGACGCTGCCGAGCTCGTCACGTACGGCTTGGTGGATGGCCTCGCGGTCGCGGTTTCCGGCCAATGTTTCAGCGAGTTCGCCCCATTCGAGACTGAATTCGCTGACTTCATCGGGCAAATCGCGGCCTTCGGCGAGCGCCTCCTCGACGATGCCGAGCTGGTCGACGAGCCGTCCGGGCAGGATGAACAGGCCTTGGGCTTCGATCAGTCCAATCGGCTCCTGCTTGACCGGCCAGTATTCGGGGTGTGCATGGAAAATACCTTCCGGGTACTCGTCGCTGATCGCATTGTTGCGGAAGATGAGACTCATCTCATAGCCACGTTCGGTGATGATCGCGCTGGGCGAGAGGGCGGATTGGCGGTTGCCGTCCGCGTCATGGCTGGCGATGCCGTTCGCCGCGTCGTCATAACCGACCCATGCCTCGCGGATGATGTCGGATACGTCGATGATGCTCTGGCGGTTTTTCGACACCACACGCACGGCGGTACCGGGCCAGTCGAGGATTTCGACCACAGCGTCCGGATAGTCGGCGAGCGTGAAGGCGGCCCAAGTGGCGGCCTTGTGCATCGGCAACAGTTCGCCGCCGCCCTGGTAGTGGTCGTGGGCGAGCACCGAGCCGCCGATGCGAGGCAGCGCGGCGTTGCATCCGAGGAAGTATCCGGGGAAGCGGTCCACGAAGTCGAGCAGATGGCCGAAGGTGTCGCGGTCCACATGCATCGGCGTGTGGTCGGTGTTCACGCAGATGCCGTGCTGGTCGAAGTAGCCGTAGGGCGAGAACTGCCAGAACCATGACTCACCGCCGAGCGTGACCGGCAGGGTGCGCAGCGTGCGCTTGTCACGTCCGGCGAAGCCCTCGTTCTCATGGCAGATCGTGCACTTCGGGTAGCCGCCGGACACGGCGTTGCCGGCCGCCGCCTTCTTCATGTTCTTGAATTCGGGTTTGGCGAGGTTGATGGTCACCGTCAGCCCGTGCGAGTCGAAGCGCGGGTTCCGGTCGAGCTGGGCACGCTTGACATAATTGTTGGCCACACAGTAGTCGTAGAACCATTGCATGGCGGCCATGCCGCCGTCCCTGTGCTCGATGAGCAGGAACCGGTCGTCGAGATCGGCGGGGTTGGCGGAGAGGATGCCCATGATGGTGTCGGCGTAGGCCGGGCCTTCCTCCGGATCGAAGAGGCCGGCGGTTGTGGCGGCGGCGCGGAAGGCGGCGAGTAGGGGGTCGGGGGTCTTTTCGTCAGAGGGGGCCTGGCTTCGGCTGCCGACAATGTCTTGGACTGCGTCTGACACTGACGCCGCCGACGTTGTGGTTTTGGGTCCGGGGTAGGAATCCAGGTGGAAGAGGGCGAAGATTTGGTTGCGGGTCCAGTCTGCGTTGCGTGGATCGAGGTCGAGATGATCCAAGGCGTAATCGACTAGGGCGTCGATGCTGGCGTATACCTCGGTCAGCTGATCGCTCATTGCTCGGCCCCCATCATGCTGGTTCGGGTATGGTTCGACTGACGGCTCACTTGGCAGCCTCCATGATGTCGGCTACGATGGCGTGGGTTTCACTGGCCTTCTGCTCCATCTCCTGCACGAGTTTGATCTGGGTGCGGGTGCGCACCAGATTGTGCTCGGGGTACTTGGTGGCAAAGTAGATATCGCCTTCCAAGTAGTCGGCGAGAAAGCGCATGCCGCATTCCATGGTGAGCAGGTTGCCGCTGAACGGCAGCAGTTCGGCCTCGCGCGCGGTGATGCTGCCACGTAGTTCGCCCACGAATCCTTCCGTGTAGGCACGGAACAGCTCGGTGCTGAAATGCACCTTGCTGAGGTCCTTTTCGTCTTCCAGAGCAGTGGACGCACCAAAGCGTATGGAATCGCCGAAGTCGAACAGCATGGAGCCGGGCATGATGGTGTCGAGATCGATGATCGCACGCGCCTTGCCGG
>BABE01000026.1_pt1 | contig 15052 bp, 9 predicted proteins | sample 270308 | NCBI WGS metagenome assembly BABE01 (sample SAMD00036534, study PRJNA27875) | human gut metagenome | isolation source: feces from healthy human sample In-E, | reverse complement strand
TTCGAACGTAAAGTCGTTCACGATGTGTTCGGGAAGAGGGGCTGAAGTCTCGCTCGCACGGTGAGGAGCCTCATCGTTACGTGACGGTGTATCTCAAGAATAGAGTCGAGGATACCGCCCGAAGACGACGAGCTTGATCAAGGGTTAATTGTTCGGCGAGGTTTTTTTGAGATGACAGGGACCTTTCGGACGGAATTTGTTCTTTGAACCAAACTTAAATTGCCCCCCTTGGGGAAAGGGTTCTTTAAAAGAGGGGGCCCTCTTTTCCCCCCCGGTGATGTTTCACGTGAAACATGGTGAGGGAGATGGCTATGACGGATCAGCTGCAGGGGTCACCTGTACTTGCTGAGGTCTTGGGTGATGCGTTGCCGAAGTTGGAGCGTTTCCATGCCAAGATTGCCGAAGAGGGTGAACCTCGTGGATTGATCGGCCCCCGTGACGTCGATATCATTTGGGAACGGCATATTCTGAATTCCGCTGCGATTGTGCCGTACGTTCGGAATGCGACGAATGGTATTCGCTTCAAAACAGTTGCCGACGTCGGCAGTGGTGGTGGTTTTCCTGGATTGGTGGCTGCCGCGTGTTTGCCGGATCATGACTTCACGCTGATTGAACCGATGGAGCGGCGAATCGAATGGTTGCATGAATGTGTTGGCCTGATGCAACTGCAGAACGTTGAGATTATTCGTGGACGCTCCGATGCCGTCATCCAGCAGGTACGGAAGCGGGAAATTCATCCGTTCGCTGTTGTCACGTGTCGTGCGGTTGCTCCTATGACCAAACTCTCTGGCTGGACGTTGCCGTTGCTGAAACCGTCAGGACAGTTGATCGCACTGAAGGGACGGTCTGCTCAGGCTGAAATCGACAAGGCTGGCAAGGAGATTGCAAAATTCGGTGGTTGTCGTCCACGCGTCGTTGAGACGGCTGTCGGACCGGATCTTGAGCCTACCCACGTGGTGATTGTGGATAAGCGATGAGTGGAGTACTGATTGAGTTATCCACATTTCCATATGTGCGTAAAAGTTATCCACATTTTTACGGGACGATGTGCAGAATGATGAAAACACTGATTTTTCAATGTTTTTCGTCTGCGAATACATAATCTAACACTCAACGTCATTCACACTTATCCACACTTATCCACATTGCATATCGCAATTGTGGATAACGAGCATCATGTCCATACGAATGAGAACACTGGAACTTACGTCTGTGCAAGGAGGAGCGATGTCCACCAAGGATCATCAGTCGGAACCTATAGAATCGGCTTCCGAAACGCTTCAGCGAATATTCGATGGTCACGGTTCAGTGCTTGGCAGCCAGATGGCTGATGAAAGCTCACGCTACGATGTACTCAAGAAAACCGATTTCCCCAAACCTCAACGTACCCGTCGTATTGCCGTGGCCAACCAGAAGGGGGGAGTGGGTAAAACCACATCCACGGTAAACACCGCTGCGGCGCTGGCGAACAAGGGCGCGCAGGTGTTGGTCATCGATATGGACCCGCAGGGCAATGCCTCTACGGCGTTGGGTGTATCTCATGCATCGGGAGAGCCCTCGGTCTATGACGTTATCGAGGGGCGTTCCGATCTGGGTGATGTTATCACGGTCTGTCCTGATTTTCCCACACTTGATGTTGTGCCTGCATCAATCGATCTCAGCGGTGCCGAGTTGGAAGTGGCTGATCTGCCCAACCGAAACACATTGTTGAAGGAGGCCTTGGACCTCTACCTGCGTCAATCAGATAAACACTATGATTACGTGTTCATTGATTGCCCGCCCAGCTTGGGCCTCTTGGTCATCAACGCCATGTGTGCAGTGACCGAGATGCTGATTCCTATCCAGGCTGAGTATTACGCATTGGAGGGTCTTGGCCAGCTGATTAACACGATTGGTTTGGTGCAAGAGCATTTCAATCCCGTACTGCTGGTGTCCACCATGCTCGTCACGATGTTCGATCGCCGAACGTTATTGAGCCGTGAAGTATATAACGAGGTTAAGGGACACTATCCCAGCATTGTGCTGAATACCACCATCCCGCGTTCAGTCAAGATCTCCGAAGCGCCGAGTTTCTCCCAATCGGTGATTGCCTATGATCCTCGTGGCATAGGTGCCATATCGTATGGTGAAGCAGCTTTGGAAATCGCACAGCGTTCGCAACAAGTCCTTGACACCATTGATGCGAGGAGGAACAAGTAATGGCATCAAAATCACGACTTGGTAAGGGCCTTGGCGCTTTGTTCCCCACATTGCCAGGGGAGGAGCCGGTGGCGGAGCAGCCCGCAATGATTGCGGAGGATTCGTCTACTCCGGAGGCCACTGCTGACATAACCCCCGCCAAGAAGGCTACTGCCCAGCAGGAATCAAAACCTGCCGTGCCTCAGACGATATCGTCCAGCAAGGCAGTCAAGAAAGCCGCCGGTAAACGCGCATCCATGCCCGCATTGGACACCATTACTCATCCTAGCGACCTGTTTTTCGGTACGGAGAAACCTCAAACCGGTAAGGTCGCCGCACCTCAGCAGGGCGGCAAGTCGTCTGCGTCTCAGACGGCACATCGTACATCCGTCACTGTCAAAGATGTTTCACGTGAAACATCTTTGACTGCATCGGCGGCAAAGACCGCTGACACAGATAAGAAGGACGAGCTCAAGCCGGTAGCCGGTGGTTATCTGGCTGAACTCAAACTGTCTGATATCGGGCCCAATGCACATCAGCCTCGTACCATCTTCGACGAGGATGAGTTGAATGAGCTGTCTGCTTCCATTAAGGAAGTTGGTGTGCTGCAACCGATAGTCGTGCGCAAGCGTCCGGCAAGCCAGATTGCTGCGGCCAAAGCCGCCAAGCACGACGAGACGGAATCCAGCACGAATCCGTTTGCCGGTCATTTGGACAGCCCGTATGAGCTCATTATGGGTGAACGCCGTTGGCGTGCTTCTCAGTTGGCTGGGTTGGAGACGATTCCCGCCATCGTCAAAACCACTGCGGATGATGATATGCTCCGCGATGCATTGCTGGAAAACTTGCACCGTGTGGCCTTGAATCCGCTGGAAGAGGCGGCTGCCTACCAGCAGATGATTGAAGAGTTCGGGTTGACACAAGTACAACTGTCCAAGTCGGTGTCCAAGTCTCGCCCGCAAATCGCCAATACCTTGCGACTGCTGAACCTGCCGGCTTCTGTGCAAAAGAGAGTGGCTGCCGGTGTGCTATCGTCCGGTCATGCGCGTGCGCTATTGGGCCTGAGCGATCCGGAGGAAATGGACAAGCTGGCTTCTCGTATTATTGCGGAAGGTCTTTCTGTACGCAGCACCGAAGAAATCGTCGCCATGAAGATTGCGTCGGGGGAGCAGCCGAAGAAGCCTAAGACGTCTAAGACCAATCCTTGGGTTGGTTCCGCCATCCAGCAGAGTTTGGAAAATCATTTCGATACCAAGGTGTCGATTAAGGGCAGCACCAAGCATGGTCGCATCGAAATCGTCTTTTCGTCACCAGAGGATATGGATCGCATCCTGCAGCTGCTGGTGCCGAGCCAAGGCGATGCCGATTCCAAATGGGTGTAACACGATAAGAACATTCGTGTTGTCGCCGGCATTATTGCTGTGCAGTGCGTTGTATGCGCAAGACGTTATAGCCTCTGCGTGATTCCTGGCAGGGGCGTATGCCCGCGCTGTAGCCCCTGTCGCAATAGAAAACCCCTCAGGCTGGAGGGACAATCACACATCGTGATTCTCCGTCGCCTGAGGGGTCTTTCTATGCCTTTGACCGATACGTACTATCCAAGGGCGGCATGCTGTAACACTGACCTAGCGTTGCTCCTATGTCACAGGCAGTAGCCAGAACAGCAAGCCACCATCAGTCCGCCACCATCAGTCCGCCACCATCAGTCCGTAAGATAAGCCTGCGCATCCAGCGCTGCACGGCAGCCCATGCCCGCTGCGCTGATCGCCTGACGATAAGTACGATCCACGCAATCGCCTGCAGCAAAGATGCCTGGCGCACTGGTCACCGTGCTGGCACCCTGCACCACGACATATCCATCATCGTCACGGTCCACAACACCGGCCGCAAAATCAGTGGCTGGCGTATGACCGATAGCCACGAATACGGCGTTGGTGTCCAGCGTGCTTTCTTCTCCGGTCACCACATTACGTACGGCGATGCTGCTGACACTGGCCGGTGCTACAGCCGGTCGTTTGAGCGTCAAGCCAGGAATGGCAATAGGTGCACCGGTGTTCTGTGTGGGGGAGGAGGTGCCGGTAATGGAGGTCACCACTGTGTTGGTCATCAGAGTGATGGTCGGATTGGCTTTGGCTCGGTCCACCATGATCTGCGAGGCGCGGAAGCTATCGCGTCGGTGAATCAAGGTGACCGAAGAACCGAACCGGGTCAGGAATAATGCCTCTTCAAAAGCCGAATCGCCACCGCCTACGACCACGATAGGCTTGTTCCTGAAGAAGAAGCCATCGCAGGTGGCGCAGTACGAGACGCCATGTCCGGACAGCTCCTGTTCGCCGGGCACCCCAAGCTTACGGAATGACGACCCTGTGGCGATGATAAGCGACGATGCCTCCAATTGGGAGTCATCGGAGAGTGTTACACGATAGGTCGGCTTGACCGAATCACTCTCACACGCCTCGATGGAAGAGACATCGTCTGCGATATAGGTTGTACCGAAGCGCTTGGCCTGTTCCTTCATGCGATCCATAAGATCCGGGCCAAGAATACCTTCCGGGAATCCGGGGAAGTTCTCCACCTCAGTGGTGTTGACCAACTGTCCACCTGGCGACAACGCACCAGTGACCATAACAGGATTGAGACCTGCGCGGCCAAGATAGATGGCGGCCGTGTAGCCAGCGGGACCAGAACCGATAATGATGACGTTATGTTTCACGTGAAACATTGTCACACCCCCATACGATATTCCGTGTCATTCAGCCAGATGCGAAGAAGGGGCGGTACCGTCGAATGTATGCGAACGGTACCGCCCCTTCTTGGGTCAGTTATCGGCATAGATGCCGATTAGAAGACCTCCACCTTTTCGATGTACAGCTGGTTCTGCGGCAGGCTATCCGATGGCACCCACAGCAGCAGATCCTGCGTCTTGACGGCTTTGGTGAACTTCACCTCAGTAGTGCCACCTTCAGCAAAGGTGAATTCGGCCACCTGCTTGCCTTGAGTGGGGTCCCCAGTGGTATTTGCGCGAATATAGCCCTTACCACCGGATGTGCGGATGGTGATAACCATGCGGTACGCATCCTGCGGCTGGTCAAGGTGCATGTAGTATGCGTACCCGGATTGGCCGCCAGGATTCGACAGGAAGTTGGCGCTGGAAATCGTAAACGCCGTGTTGTTCTCATGGCTCGGTTGCGGAACAGCGCTGGAATCCTTATCGCCGGACTTCTTGGCCTTGGTCTTCTTGGACGACGAATCAGCAGTCTCGGACTTCTTGGACTTGTCTGATGCCGAGTCCTTGGATTCGCTCTGAGTGGCATCACTCGATTTTGAAGAATCGTCAGTGGTGCCACCGTTCGTCGCGTTCTCGCTGCCACCAAATGGCACAGCGTCAGCATTGATATCAGGCCAGTCACCTTCACTGGAGTTGCTGGAAGCATCGGCAGGATTGTCTCCGGAGGATCGGAACGCATGCACTGCCCAAACAGCCGCTGCCACTACCAATATCAGAGCCACAATGATGGCAACGACCTTGGTCGACAGTTTGCCGAACAGATGTTCATCGGGCAGCTTGCTGTCAACCTCGTCATCCGGCACATCCTTCGGTGTGAAGCTCGGAGGAATGGCGCTTACTTCGGCAATGCGGGCCTGCTCCTCTTCCAAGGCACGCAGTGATTCCTCACCGGGAGCCACAGCACGGCCGCTGGCGTCGAACACGGGAATACGACTGGTTGTCTCTCCCGCGGTGGCATCGGAAATACCGCCGGTAACAATAGGCACTGTCAACCGAGTATTATCACCCGGACCGCCGATAGGGGCCGGATTCATTTCGCTGTACCAGTCACCGGTGCCTTCACCGGAAAGATTTTCGTGCTCCCAGGCGTCAGAAAGGTTGAAGTCAAACAGACGGCGGGCATCAGACTGAGACTGGTTGCCGTCAGCAGTACTGGACCCATCAGGCAGAGGAACCGGTGACATCGCGTGCGGAGCGGGGACGGCGGCCGGCTGAACCGGCAGGGAAGGGGTAATAGACAATTCCGGAAGACTGTTGCTGTTAATCAACGTGCTGGGAATAGGCACGATATCAGTCTCGTTGGCAGGCTTCAGTATCGCCTTGGTAATCGAGCAATCGCTTTCCACGCTCGGCAAAGCAATATCAGCATCGCTCAGTTCAGAGAGCGGCTTCCAATTACCCAACAAGGCGTCGAGTTCTACAAGGGCTGCCATTGGCAACGTATGCTCGTCGGGCTCGCTCAAGGCCAATCCACGCTTGCAAATCACGCGGAATTCGCCAGGGGTGTCTTGCGGCAAGGCACGCAGATTGAATGTGGGTGTCGCTTGGCTTGGCGTGCGTGTCAGCAGGGTATAGAGTAATGCCGCAAGCTGGCGAATCGCATACCGTTCAGGACCGTCCGTACGCAGATCGGTAGCGGACGTATCGGCCAGCATCGTGGCACATGGTGCATCGGCAATTTGCACACCGGAGGTAGTCACTCGAACGGTGTCGGTTGTGATGACGATGCCGCTGGGAGTATCCGCAATGACCTCGCGCAGCACGTTGGCGCATTCTCCGATAATCGACCGGATGGCGCTGTAGCTGAGCGGCTTGGCGGTATCCACCATGTAGTCAGTCAGGCATTGGCCGCTATCCACCGGCATGACAATGAGAAGTACGTCGGATTCCATACGGTATTTCAGTACGGGAATCACACGATCAGGGCGAGTGGCGGCCATGCGACCAGCGAGCTCATCGATTGCGGCGAAAGCGCTGCGATTGGTAATGATGAACAGCTGGCAATCCTTTGCCAGCACACGGTCGTTGGCTTTCCATGCCTGAATGCCAGGCTCCTCACGCAACGATGACACCAAGGTGTATCGGTTGAGAATCGTGTCTCCGAGTTGCGGTTTCATAGTGCGTTCGGCTCCGTGTGATTGGTGTTCGAGATTGGTCTTAGATATTCTACGTGCGGGGCTATCCTTGACGGGCTCCGTCTCAGGATTGATTTACGTAGCGTCGACTTTTTTCCGGCTGGGCTGTCACAGCAACGTCCTCACTGGCCGGAGTCTTGTGTAGACGGGCCAGTATCGAGTGATAGGCGCTGATGAGTTCCGGGGTGTGTAACACCCACAACACAGCCACATATACTACGGCCAGCACAATGGTGAGCACCACGCAGATGGCCAGCGCAGACCACCAGCTCATGTGCCCGCCTACTGGTCGAATATCCGCGCCGAGCAGTGCGACTACCGGTCGTTTGATCAGCCAGACCACAACTCCGGAAGCCAGTGCCGCCACAATGGCCTTGGCATATGTCCTCGTGATCTCCCGACCGCCAAGATTGCCTTCGAACTTGCGGCGCAACATCATCAACGTCAGCGGCAACGCCAGTAATCCACCGAGGGTCACCGAGCAGGCGATGCCGAGTACCCAATGCTCAGGAGGAAGTACCATCATGCCGATGATCATGAATATTGAGGTGAATCCATACTGCATCACCGCGGACAGGAAGGGGTGAAGGCCGTCCTCAAAGGCGTAGAACGTGCGCTGGATCAGCAGGAACGCCGACCCCAATGGAATGCCCACAGACAAGGCGATAAGCGCATAGGAGATCAACATAGTCTCGTCCATCGAGACGGACGGAAGCAATGCACGGATGATCGGTTCGGGGAACACGACCATGGCGGCGGCGAAGAACATGATGAGCAGGCCCACATTATTCAGTGCGCTGACCAGGTCGTGCCGTGCCTCATCCAGATTCGCAGCTGCGATGGAACGGGAGATTTTGGGGAACATAGCCGTGGATACCGATACGGCGATGAGCGAATAGGGCAGGATGAACAGTGTGTACGCATTCTGATAGGTCGCGTTGCCTGCCACGCTGAACAGGCTGGCACCCGTCAGTTCGTGGGCGCGCTGCGGTGCGGATGTGGCGATACGGGTAAGGATAATGCCGCAGATCTCACTGGTGATCACCACGCCCAAAGAGCCTAACGCCACGGGACCCATAGACCTGAGTCCAAAGCCGCCAAGCCCGAAGCTGGGTTTGTACTTGAACCCGATACGGGCCAGCGGCAGGAACAGTATCAGCGCTTGGAAGGCCACGCCCAAAGTCCAGGTGCCTGCGGTAAGCGCGATTTTGTCGGCGGTCCAGAATTCGAGGGGCTGTTCATTGGCCTTGCTGAACAGCAGAATAAAGCCAGTAAAACCGGCGCAACTAATAATGTTGGCACCGGTTGAGCTCCACGCATACGTGAGGAAATGGTCTTTGGCAGCCAGGATCTGACCCAATACCGTATACAGGCCGTAGAAGAACACCTGAGGCATGCACCACAGGGTGAACGAGGTGGTCAGGGCTATCATCTGGTGATCGTCGCTACCCACGTACAGGCGGGCAAGCAGAGGGCTGGCCGCCGCCATCACCACGGTCATGGCCAATAGGATGCCGATGGCCAACGTAATCAGGCGATTCAGTCGTTCTTGGGCGTCTTTTTCTTTCAACGTGCGCACGATCTGGGGCACCAGCACGGCGTTGAAGATGCCGCCGGACACCAGCGTGAACACGGATTGGGGAATCATGGAACCGGCCTGATAGGCGTTGGCCGCCAATCCGGTGGTGCCGATGGCCGCAGCGAGAAGAATCGTGCGGAGCTGACCGGTCACACGGGAAGCAGCGGTTCCCGTGGCCATGATCAGGGAATTACGACCTACGCTTGAACTCATTCGTCGGGGTCCTTCTTCCGATGGAACTGCCGCCACAGGCCGATAATGCCCAGTAGCACGGCGAAGCCGATGATAATGAAGCCGCTGGCATCACTGATGCGCATCACACTGGTGATCGCGGTGTCCTGCGTGTTGCCGAAGCTGTTGCCTTCCCGGTCGGTCAACGACACATGGGCCGTCGATGAGCCGGAAGTGGAAACGCGGATGGTGAAGGTCACCTGAGCGTCGCTATGCGAGGGAATATCGATGTCAGCGGTTCGCGAGGTGACGATCTGCATGGAGTCAGTCAGTGAGTTGACCTGCACGCTGACGGCGTAGGGAAGGTCATTGCTGACGGTGATTGGCATTTTCGCGGATTCGCTGAACACGGATATTGATTCCGATGGGTTGATGCGTACGCCGTTCAGAAGATCGCTGGCCAGTGTTTTCGTGGCTTTGACCATGGCTTTTCGCGTGGCTGTCGGCTGGGGGGAGCCAGACATGGACCGCAGCGCCATATCGTCATGCAGCGCCAGTAAAGAGCCAATCCATTGCGTCGGATCGTTGCTATGCGAGGCGGTGTCATTGGCGTCCTGCCGGGCCAGGGCCTGCGGGTCCAACGACGAGACCTCGTCGGAATCAATCTCGTTCCTCAATATGGAGGTGGCCATGCGCATGATGTCATGCCGGCTGTCGGCCAACTGTCTCAATGCCGACCGGGTATTGGCGGTGTTGGCATCATCGGCCTTGTCGGGATTGACCGAATCGCTGACATTGTACGGATCGGCCTTGGCCATGGTCTTCAGGTCCGTCAGATTCAACCAAGACGCCTGCTCGAAGGCGCTCATCACCTGATCGATCCAGCTGGCCTCCGTGGTGCGGGAGAACGTCATAAGCAGGTATCGGGATGTATAGGGCTGTTCCATCTGGTAGAACGCGCTCTGAGCGACCAGTCGGGCCAACCGACCGGCATCGCTGGACTCGGCCTGCGCGTCCGTGCTGGTGGCTTGGCCCTTGGCCAGCGTGCCCAAGGTCGATTGCTCCTTCAGCACGGTGACATCGCCGGCAGGCGTATGCACCACGTAGGTGCCTGTGTGTACGGCTTCAGTCTGGTCGGCATCGAAAGAGGCATCGGCAATCACCGTGTCATAGCCCTGCTCGCGTGCTGCGGTCAGCGCATCCAACGTCCAACAGTTGTTGCCCTGCCATGCGTACGCGGAGGGTGTTTCGGAGTCGCCTCCGTCGGCATACCATGCGGCCGCCTGCTTGGCGTTCCACTGCTCAGTGGTGATGCCGGCCTTTTCGTAGGCCGCGGTATCGTCCAGTGCGGTATAGGCGGTGATGTCGAAGTCGGCGGGCTGCATGATGCCGGCAATGGACGGTTGCACTGCGGACTGACGCCAATACAGAGGATCCGCGATCACTTGCAGCGAGCGGTGCTTGGCGAATGTCTGTCCAAGGGATCGCGCGGTATCGGCATCCTGTTCGGATAAGGATATGGCTTGCGTATCAGTGGCTTTGGCCGCGTTGCTGGCGTCGGCGTTATCGGACTTGTCGGCCTTGTCCGTGCTGTTGGACTTGGACGATGTTGATGTCGAGGAAGTGGTGGTTTCGGCAATGCGATTGCTGATGGTCTTATTATCGACCTGCCAGCCGCTGGCGGTGTAGGGCATGGCCACGGTCAGGTTCATGGCCGGTGTTGTCGCGGTGTTGAGCCCATCCGAAGATCGGGTCAGAAAACTCGGCAAATCGGCGAGTATCTGATTGCCAACGATATACGACAGCATCAGCGGTTTCGGTCCCCAACTCCCTATGGAGGCAAGGGTCTGCTGATTGGCGTTCACCTCGATGGTGACGGTGGCAGTGCCGCCGGCGGGAATCGATGGCACGTCAACGGAACCCAACTCGTTGGGGGTTGGGATGGGGGCGTTGTTCTCGGCCCAATTCTGAATATCGGTGCGCGAGACAAAGGTGAACAACGCATTGGTGGTCAGGTGCAGTGTGCCGCTTGACGTGGCCGTGCTGTCCGTATTGCTGATGACCGCGGTGACACGATAGCCCGATTTGGAGGTGACGATGGGGGTGCTTTGCGTGATGGCAATGCTCTGCTTGGGCTGATTCTCGGTCTGATTGCCCGTTGCGTCCGTCGTATCGGATGAATCAGTCGTGTCCGTCGTATCGTTCGCGTAGACGGTCAATGGAGCGGCCAGCATCGCCACAACGGCGACGCCAGCCGCCAGTGCGTGTGCCAGACGTGTGCAATGTCGTAAGACTCCGGGTAGGTTCACTCGTTTGCCTGCCTGTTCTTCTTCCTGGCGTAGAGCCACGCGATTTTGCGTTCGTTGGGATAGCTCAACACGCCATCCAAATCTTCAAAACGCACCCAGATGGCGTCTTCCGCCTCATGATCCGGGTCTCCTTCCACCGTCAATTCGCCGCCGGTCTGTTTGAGCGCGAAGTGATGGACCAGCTTATGCACGCGCTGCGTGGTACCGGTGAACCAGTAGTCGATGGTGGCGATGGAATCGATCACCTCGCCCAGGATGCCGGTCTCTTCGTGCACTTCGCGCACAGCGGTCTGCTGCGGGGTCTCGCCTTTTTCGATATGCCCCTTCGGCAAGCACCATTCGAGATGGCCGGAGCGGGAATGACGGGCGATAATGGCCACGCGGTTCTGGTCATCGAAAATCAGACCGCCTGCCGAATATTCGCGTACGACCGGCAGTTCCTGGGCATCCAGTGAAGCGAATGTGGTCGGACCGTCCGACGTACGGCGTTGCGGCATCATGGCCGGAGTCGGGCCGGATGGTGTCACCGGTTCTACCGGCACTGCCGGTTCCGGCGAGGCAACATCTCCGGACGGGTGCCGGCCGAAGACCGTGGCCGGCGTGGGATGCGCTGACGTTGCGGGCCTCACTGGTGCTGCAGACGGCGCTGAGACCGGCATGGTGACCGGCGTTGCGGCCGGTGCGGTACGTGCCGCAGGCGGCATCAGCACGTCGCGCGGAGTCGGTATCGCTGTGGTGTGCGCGGCGGCGGCCTTGGCGACCGCAACGGCAGCATCTACGGCCGCGTGAGCGGTCGCCGCGGGATCGTTCGTGACGATGGTTACGGACGTTTGTGCCGTGGCGATAATCGGCTCGACCTCGGCAATCGTCTCGGCACCGGCCTCGCCGGCGATACCATCAGCCTGCCCCTCGATAGTGCCGCTGGTAGTGGCGATGGTGACGGTGGCATGCATGCCGAAGACGGTGGCCGGTGTGGGCATCATCGGCTTCGGTGCGGGCATGTCGCTGGCGGCGTCCGATATTTCGGATTCGGATGGTTCGGGTGTGGCGGGCGTTGCGGGTGTGCCAGGCACACCGGAATGTTGCGCAGTCGGTACTGCGTCTACTTCGTCTTGATGAACGGCCTGATTGGTGGAGTGGCTCGCGGTGCCGCCGACATCGGAAGAATCGCCCGAATCGGCGGAATGATGCGGAGTTTCGGACGTATACAGCAGGTGGTCTTGGGTATGGCTATCCGCCGAATCTGGTGTTTGCCCCAGCATGCGGGCAAGGTCGGCGGGCGTAATCATATTCTCCACCTTACTCAACCCCGTGTGCAGGTGGGGTAACGGTATGCTGGTAGGGCAGAAAAACGTCGCACGCGGGAAGGTGCCCATTGGATTTCGTAGTATGGCCCGAAGCCATCGAACTTGGTCGACTGTTCGCCGAACAGGGTTACGAGCTGGCATTGGTCGGCGGCCCGGTCAGGGATTTGCTGCTCCATAGAAAGAGCCACGATTTGGACTTCTGCTCATCCGCACGGCCTGAGCAGTTCGAGCCGATACTGCGCCGGTGGGGGCATGACGGCTTCTGGGACATGGGGCGCAAGTTCGGCACGCTGGGTGCCATGCGCCGCCGCCCGGACGGCACCGAGGTCAAGGTGGAGGTCACCACCTATCGCTCCGACACGTACGACACGGACTCGCGTAAGCCCGAGGTCAATTATGGCGACACGCTTGAGGGCGACCTGTCCCGCCGCGACTTCACCGTCAACGCGATGGCCCTGCGTGTGCCCGACCTGCAATTCGTGGACCCGTTCGGTGGTGCCAGCGATCTGTCCAAGGGTGTGTTGCGCACGCCGGTGGACCCGCGACAGTCCTTTGATGACGATCCGTTGCGTATGATGCGCGCCGTGCGATTCGTGGCCCAGCTGGGCTTCCGTATCGCGCCGGACGCGGCCGAGGCGATTACCTCGATGCGCGACCGCATCGACATCGTATCCGCCGAGCGCGTGCGCGACGAACTGACCAAGCTGCTGCTCTCCGACCGTCCGCGCGCCGGCCTTGAGGCGTTGGTCGAATCCGGTCTTGCGGACATCGTCTTCCCGGAGATTCCGGCCCTGCAATTGCAGATCGACGAACACCACCGCCACAAGGACGTCTTCGAGCACACGATGATTGTGCTCGAACGCGCGATCGCCCTGGAAACCGGCCCGGACGGCCCGGTGCCCGCCCCCGACCTGACGCTGCGCTTGGCCGCCGTGATGCACGATATCGGCAAGCCGAAGACCCGCCGGTTCGAGCCGGGCGGCAAAGTGAGCTTCCACCACCATGACGCGGTGGGTGCCAAAATGACCCGCAAGCGTTTGAAGGCGCTGCGTTTTGACCACCATCTGGTCGAGGACGTCTCGGAACTGGTGAATATGCACCTGCGCTTCCACGGCTATGTGGACGAGCCGTGGACCGACTCGGCCGTACGCCGGTATGTCAAGGATGCCGGGCACCTGTACGAGCGGCTGAACAGGCTCACGCGCGCGGACGCCACCACACAAAACAAGCGCAAGGCGATGATCTTCTCCCAGGCCATGGATGAGATGGAGGAGCGCGTCCGCGAACTCAAGAAGAAAGAGGACTTCGACGCGATCCGCCCGGATCTGGACGGCAACGAAATTATGGAGTTGCTGGGCCTGGAGCCCGGCCCGATGATCGGCCGCGCCTACAAGCACATGCTGGAATACCGCTTGGATAACGGTCCGGTGGACCACGATGTGGCCGTCGAAGAACTCAAGCGCTGGTACGCTGAGATTCAGTAGTCCGATACTAGTCCGATACCAAAAAACCGTACGCTGAATACGTGTCAGCGTACGGTTTTTCGCGAAGATGAAGCTGTATGCGCCTTACTCCGCCGTGTATGCGTCGTGTTTGGTGTCGGCGGGCAGCTTGGTCATGCTATCGGCGGCCTTGCAACCCTCGATATTGGTGATGGTCTTACCGGATTGTGGGGAGGATTTGGTGTCCTGCAGATCGTTGAACGTGGCGCCGATGACCACATCGATGAGTTGATCCTCGCGAGCCGTCATGATCATGGTGGCGTCGGTGAAATTGCCGATCAGCGTATACGCCTGATTAATGGCGTTCTTGCCGAAGTAGATGGTGGTGCGTTCAACGCCGGTGCTGGAATAGTTATCGATTTTCTGCACGCTGAATCCACGATTGGCCAAAGCCTCACCCACGGCCTTGGCGAATTGGCCGTGAGAGGTGCCGTTCATCACGCGGATGCCGACCGAAGCGTTGGACACGTATTGCGCTTTGCCGCTGCTGTCCTTGACCGCGCACGGCGCCGCGTTGCCGTAATTCGGCTGGCGGGCCGGAGTCTCCACTTCGCCGAGGCCGAAAACGTGGAAATTGAACAGTAGGGCTATGACCAGCACTACTGCCAATACCGCGCCGCTGATGGAAAAGACGATGGTCTGGCGGCGGCGCACGTACGCCTTGCGGGCTTCACGTTCATCAACCTGATACGTCATCGGTGGACTTCTTTCATGGGTCGGGTGGCTGGTTGCTACCTTAGCGTCACTGTCTGACGCCGATATTGGGGTGTGCGGGAGATTTGGCTCGAATAATGCGATCGACCACAGCCGTATCGCGCCACCCATCGATAATGCGTTGTGCCGCTGCCTCGTCGGCGGCGAAAGCGACCACTGAGGGGCCGGATCCGGAGACGAATGCATGGCTGGCACCCGCCTGCGTGGCGGCGTCGATGGCCTGCCCGCTGCGGGGATGCAGGCTGATTGCCGCAGCCTGCAGATGATTGCGGTCGCCTTCTGCGGCTCCCACGATGTCAAAGGTGTGGTAGACCTCAGGAGTGCTGAGTTGCGACTGGTATGCGCCGAACAATACTTCGCCGCTGATCC
>BABE01000013.1_pt1 | contig 15468 bp, 9 predicted proteins | sample 270308 | NCBI WGS metagenome assembly BABE01 (sample SAMD00036534, study PRJNA27875) | human gut metagenome | isolation source: feces from healthy human sample In-E, | reverse complement strand
GTGGTGAGCGAGGAGCCGTTGCGCTCGGTGTCCAGTTGGTCACCCATACGGCCGCCTTATCGGAATCACCCAGGTCGGTCCGCCGATGGCGTCCAGGCCATCCGAACGAATCGATGCAGGCCGGCTTCGACATTGGACCTCTACCTCGACTGGCGCCGGGACGGCCACCCGAACGGCTACAACCTGTTGCTGCGCAATACCGACACGCCTATGGAGCACGAAGGCGATTCCAGTTATTTCAACGCCGATTCAGGTGCCTCAATCGCCTCATTCCTCACGGAATACCTGCCGGACGAGCTCTCTTCCGACGCCGACGTGCTGCTCAGTCTTGGTGAACCGGCCGTGAGCGGCGGGCAGCTGACGCTCTCCCCGCAATCGTTCGTCGTGTTTGGTTAAACCCGTTCGACCTCACCTCCGCCGGCGAGGCTGTCGGCAAAGTCGACTGGGGATAGTCAACGGGCCATCACGACAAACACCAACACCTCTAGCCTCGTCCAACTCACCGAATGTATTGCAATCGTTGTCAATATGAGTTACGGTAGAGGCAGAACAGCTCGAACATTGGTCTGTCAGGTTGCCGGAACCTCAACGCAGAGCGGCCCTCGAACAGCAATGCAAACGACTAGCAGTACCCGATTTGCAAGCAAGGAGTCATCATGACCGACGCATACGGCAACGACGCAGCAACCAGCACCGGCACCATCGCAGACACCACCAACAACGCCGCTTCCGGTGCCCCGCAGCGCGCGGAAAGCACGGAACGACTCGCCCGCCCGCTCATCAAGCTCGCCAAAGCCTGCGGACTTGCCACCTCATTCATCGACCAGCTCGGCACCTACACCGAAATCAGCGACGCGGCCTTGGTCGCCGTACTCAAGGCCCTCGACGTGGACGCATCCAGCGACGAGGCCATCGTACGCTCCATGACCCAACTTGAGGTGGAAAACAGCAAACGTTTGCTCCCCTCCACCATCGTCGCCACCACCGGCAAACCGACCGGCATCACCCTGAACTGCTCGTCGGACGCGGACATCACCGCCTCCATCGAACTGGAGGACGGCACCGCGTTTGGCCACTTTGCCCTGCTGCCGAACCTCAATTCCGGCAAGCCGGACTTGACCATCGCACCCGACCTGCCGATGGGTTACCACACGCTGACCGTCACGGTTGACGGGCGCGAGGGCAAGGCGGCCATCATCGCCGCCCCCGCGCGCATTCCCGTGCCGGAGGCGGTCGCCGAGCACCAGCGGTGGGGCTGGATGACGCAGATGTATTCCGTGCGGTCCCGCGAATCGTGGGGTATCGGCGATTACGGCGACCTGAAGCTGCTGCTGGCGGACGCGGCCGACAAGTCCAAGGCCGACTTCATGCTCATCAACCCGATTCACGCCGGCGCGCCGATTCCGCCGCTTGAGCCATCGCCGTATCTACCGGAATCGCGCCGATTCCTCAACGTGACGTACATCCGACCGCAGGATATCCCCGAATATGCCACACTGCCGGCCGACGTGCGCGCGCAGGTGGATGCGCTGCATGATTCGGTGGCCGCGCGCAACGACGAATCGACCCCGATGGACATCAACGCGGCGTGGGAGGCCAAGCGCCCGGCGCTGCGCCTGATCTTCGAAGCGGGCCGCAACAACAAGCGCGAGCTCGAATTCGAGCATTTCAAGACCACCGCCGGCCCGGACCTCGATTCCTTCGCCACATGGTGCCTGTGCTTCGAGGTATGGGGCGCGCCGTGGGGCGAGAACCGTTGGTTCTTCGAGAAGACCATCGACGACCCGGCCGTGCGCCAGCTCGTCGAGGAGCACCACGACCTGTTCGAGTTCAACCGCTGGCTGCAGTGGATCGCTGCCGAGCAGGTGAACGCCGCGCAGCAGGAGGCGCTGGACCACGGCATGACGCTGGGGCTGATGCAGGACATGGCCGTGGGCGTGCACGGGCTCGGCGCGGATGCCTGGGCCAATCCGGAACGCTTCGCCTCAGGTGGCGTCACGGTCGGCTGCCCGCCGGACTTCTATAACCAGCAGGGCCAGGATTGGGGCCAGCCACCGTTCAACCCGCGCTACCTGGAGGCCACCGGCTACCAGGTGTACCGCGAGATGGTGCATTCGATGTACGAGCACGCGGGCGCGGTGCGCATCGACCATGTGCTGGGCTTGTTCCGCCTGTGGTGGATTCCGCAGGGGCTCGGTGCCCGCAACGGCGCATACGTGACGTACAACCACGAGGCGATGTTGGGAGTACTGGCCATCGAGGCCACGCGCGCCGGAGGCATGGTGGTTGGCGAGGATCTGGGCACCGTACCGGATTACGTGCGCCGCATTCTGGCCGATCACGGCGTGCTCGGCACTGACGTGGAATGGTTCAACCGCGTGGACGATTCGCCGAACGCCGGCGACCCGTACCGCGCACCCAAGGACTATCGCAAACAGGCATTGGCCTCGGTGACCACGCACGATCTGCCACCCACCGCCGGCTACCTGAACTTCGCACACGTCAAGCTGCGCGAGGAGCTGCATCTCCTGAGCGAGCCGGTGGAGGCATTCGCCGCCTCGGCGATGGCCGAGCGCACGGCCATGATGAACCGTCTGGTGGAGAACGGCTATATCTCGCAGACCGTGGCGGATGATGTGGAAGGCCATGTGCAGGAAATCGTGGAAGCGATGCACGCCATGCTCACCGATACGCCGTCGCTGCTGCTGCAGGCAGCGCTGGTGGACGGCGTGGGCGAATGCCGCTCCCAGAATCAGCCGGGCACTTCCAGAGAGTATTCGAACTGGCGCGTGCCGCTGGCGGACAGCTCAGGCCACGTGGTACATACCGACGAGGTCTTCGACCTGCCACGCGTGCAGTCCCTAGCCGCCGTGATGCGCCGAGAGAAGCGGTGATCGATTCCGGCAATGGGAAATTGGTCTAAATCAGCCCCTCGTAATCGAGATAGCCGAAGACGGCGACTTGTTATGGGCATGTTATCGTTGTCATGACAATGATTGTTCGCGACGGTAAAGGAGCGACGGCATATGACCAAGGCAAGCATTCAGGCAGTGGCCCGCGAGGCCGGCGTTTCCGTATCCACGGTGTCCCGAACCTTCGCCAAGCCGGATCTAGTGCTTCCAGAGACTCGAGACCGAGTGATGACCGCGGCCGAAAAGCTCGACTACTCCGTCTCTCGCTCGGCCGCCGCACTGAAGTCCGGCCAGTCGTTCCGCATTGCGCTGCTGGCCAGCGAGACCATCACCACCTGGTTCAATGCAAACATCTTCGCCGGCCTTGACTCGGCGCTGCGCCCCTCCGGCTACGACACTGTGCCCTACCCCATGCGCAACGCCGCCGAGCGCCATGACTTCTTTGCGGATTTGCCCGTGCGACGCAATGCGGATGCGGTGATTGTCAGCTCCTTCGACATTGAGCCGGCTGAAGTGGAGCGACTGAAGCATATGCACGTGCCGATTGTCGGCATCAACATTCCCTCCACCGATGGGTTCGACGCAGGCGTGAGCATTGACGATTACGCCGCCACACGTTCGGCCATCGAGCACCTGATTGCACTCGGCCACCGGCATATCGCGTTCGTCGGCAGCGCCCCGACCGAAACCAACATGCGCTACAGTGCCGAGGCTCGTTTGCAGGGCGTCATTGATGCCGCTGCCGCCCATCCGGGGATCGAGCTAACGCCCCTGAGCATTCAACGCGGTCTTGGCGAAAGCAACGCGGCATTGAACGCCGTACTGAACGCCTCCCCCAGCATCACCGCCTTCTGTTTTGAGGATGATGAAATGGCCGCACCCGTGCTGTATCGCCTGCGTCAATACGGGCGGCGGGTACCTCAGGACATCTCCATCATCGGCTTCGACGATTCCACCCTGTCCGCCGCCGTGGGACTGACCACACTGCATCAGGACCCGTTCGCAATGGGCGTGGCCGCCGGGCACATGGTATTGGATGCCATTGCGGGCAAGTCAATCGAACCGGCATTCGTACGGCCGGACACTCCGCTAATACTGCGCGAAACCACCGCGCCGCCTGCCGCAACAGCAGCGTCCGCGCAGGCGTGACTACGTTACCACCGCAAAACGCCGATAAATCGACTTTTGCATGCGTAATTCACATGATATCGTTGTCATCATCAATACAACGGTTGGGCCTTCACACAGCAGTTCGAGCACAACCGGAACAACCCAACCACAACGCACCCGGAACAGGAAGGAATCGGCATGACCGCCAACAACCTCAATGACGACTGGTGGAAGCAGGCCGTCGTCTACCAGATCTACCCGCGCAGCTTCAAGGACGTCAACGGCGACGGACTCGGCGACATCGCCGGCGTCACCGAGAAGATGGATTACCTGAAGAACCTCGGCGTCGACGCGATCTGGCTCTCCCCGTTCTACCCCTCGGATCTGGCGGACGGCGGCTACGACGTGATCGACTACCGCAACGTCGACCCGCGCCTAGGCACCATGGACGACTTCGACGCGATGGCCGAGGCCGCGCACGAGGCCGGCATCAAAGTGATCGTGGACATCGTGCCCAACCACACCGCCGACAAGCACGTGTTCTTCCAAGAGGCCCTCGCCGCCGAGCCCGGCTCCCCGGCGCGCGACCGCTACATCTTCCGCGACGGCCGCGGCGAGCACGGCGAACTGCCGCCCAACGACTGGCAATCCTTCTTCGGCGGCCCGGCCTGGGCGCGCGTGGCCGACGGCCAGTGGTATCTGCACCTGTTCGATAAGGCGCAGCCGGACGTCAACTGGAAGAATCCGGACATCCACGAGGAGTTCAAGAAGACCCTACGTTTCTGGTCCGACCACGGCACCGACGGCTTCCGCATCGACGTGGCGCACGGCCTGGCCAAGGATCTCGAATCCAAGCCGTTGGAAGAGCTCGGCCGCGAATACAGCGTGGTCGGCGTGCTGAATCATGACTTCAGCCACCCGCTGTTCGACCGTCGTGAGGTGCACGACATCTACCGCGAGTGGCGCAAGGTGTTCAACGAATACAACCCGCCGCGCTTTGCCGTGGCCGAGGCGTGGGTGGTGCCTGAGCACCAGCACCTGTACGCTTCGATGGACGAGCTGGGCCAGTCCTTCAACTTCGACTTCGCGCAGGCCAACTGGTATGCCGACGAGTTCCGCAAGGCCATCGCCGCGGGTCTTAAGGCGGCGGCCGAAACCGGCGGCTCCACCACCACGTGGGTCATGAACAATCACGACGTGCCGCGCAGCCCCTCCCGCTACGGTCTGCCGCAGGTCAAGGGCGCGCCCTACCACCAGCTGCCGCACGACTGGCTGCTGCGCAACGGCACCACATATCCCGAAGACCGCGAGCTCGGCACCCGCCGTGCCCGTGCCGCCGCGCTGATGGAGCTTGGTCTGCCCGGCGCCGCCTATATTTATCAGGGCGAGGAGCTGGGTCTGTTTGAGGTGGCCGATATTCCGTGGGATCGACTAGAGGATCCGACCGCTTTCCACACCGCTCAGGCCACGATGGATAAGGGCCGTGACGGTTGCCGCGTGCCTCTGCCTTGGACCGCTTCCGACGAGCCCGCTCTGGCCGATTTCAGCCGTCCGGCTCCGGCCGACGATGGCACCGGCGAGAACCATGTGCCGCTGTGCGCCGCCGGCCAGTTCGGCACGGGCGCTTCCTTCGGCTTCTCCCCTGCGGTTCGCGCCGATGGCGTGACGCCGGCCGCCGACCCGCACCTGCCGCAGCCGCTGTGGTTCAAGGATTACGCGGTGGACGTGGAGCAGGCCGACCCGGATTCGATGTACACGTTGTATCATGCGGCGTTGGCGATTCGTCAGGAGTCGCTGACCGCCACGCGCGACACCACCGCCGAGCAGGTGGATATGGGAGCGGACGTGGTGGCGTACCGCCGTGCGGCGGTTGAGGGACGCACGTTCACCTCGGTTACTAACTTTGGCACTGCCCCGGTCTCACTGCCCGAAGGCTCTGTGGTGCTCACTTCCGGCCCGCTGACTCCCGACGGTCAACTTCCCACCGACACCTCTGCGTGGGTAATCAAGTAACTCTGTGGTTCACTGCGTGGTGGAAGTTTGGCTACGTGGTGGGACCATACTAGAAGGCCGCCGTTCCGAATGAATCGGAGCGGCGGCCTTTTGGTACGTGCTGGGTACTCCCCTCAGGCGCTTATGCGCCAGCGGGAGCTACAGGGGCTCACTGAACCTGAGCGCGGGCGATCTTGCCGGTGAAGGAGTTGGCCTCGTCGGCATCCTTGACGCCATCCTTGTTCCAGGAGAACATGGCGCGCAGCTTCGGGCCGACGGTCTCGATGCGCTCGTTGGAGTACTTCTCCTGCAGCTCCTTGAAGTGCGGGGCGCCGGCATCCTGATCGTCGATGAACTCCTTGGCGAAGGAGCCGTCCTGGATGCGCTGCAGGTGGTATTCCATGCGCTTGCGGCAGTCCTCGTTGATGACGGTGTTGACGTAGTCGCCGTACTGAGCGGTGTCAGAGCAGGACCAACGAGCCTTGTTCAGACCGCCCTCGTTCATCAGGTCGACGAGCATCTTGAGCTCGTGGCAGACCTCGAAGTAGGCGATTTCCGGCTGGTAGCCGGCGTCGGTCAGGACTTCGAAGCCCATCTCGACGAGCTTGTTCACGCCACCCATGAGCACGTTCTGCTCGCCGAAGAGATCGGTCTCGGTCTCTTCCTTGAAGGTGGTCTTGATGGCACCGGCGCGCAGGGCACCGAGGGCCTTGGCGTAGGCCAGGGTCAGAGCCCAGCCGTCGCCACGCGGATCCTGCTCGACGGCCACAACGACCGGCACGCCACGGCCAGCGGCGTACTCACGACGAACGATGTGGCCCGGGCCCTTCGGGGCAACCATGAACACCGGGTGATCCTCAGACGGCTTGATGTAGCCGTAGTGAATGTTGAAGCCATGAGCGAACGCAACAGCAGCACCCGGCTTGATGTTGGGCTCGATGTCGTTGGCCCAGATGGTGCGCTGGTACTGGTCGGGGGCCAGAATCATGATCACGTCGGCCTCGGCGGAAGCCTCGGCCACGGACTTGACCTCGAGGCCCTGCTCCTTGGCGAAGTCGACCGACTTGGAGGTCGGACGCAGGCCGACGACCACGTCGACACCGGAATCGCGAAGGTTCAGCGCGTGGGCGTGGCCCTGGGAGCCGTAGCCGATGATTGCGACCTTCTTGCCTTCGAGAACAGAGAGATCACCGTCGTTCTCATACCAGATCTGTGCTGCCATTATTGGCACTCCTTTTCAGTAGTGGGTTGTGGCGCCGCTGGGCGCCGGGGGTATCTACGGTGTGCAGATAAGTCCTGTTTTGCGAGGATTGTGTCCTTCAAACCGAGTTCAATCCTACCGAGAACGCCGTCGCAGCCCCGCTGGAGTCCACAACGTGAGCTAGGTCACTATTGGAGTATGGACAGCCGTGTGCAGAGAACGATTCTCGATAACAACTCTGCACCCTTTTGAACAGAATCGCACAATCCCACATATGGGGAAAGGCTGAGATATCAACGACCTTGCATATTCGGTGTTCGTTTGCCTGCAAGAAATCAGCGCATAGTTGTTATTGAGAATGATTCGCTGCGCGCAACAACACAAAACCGCCGCTCCCGTATGGGCGGGAACGGCGGTTTGCTAGCTTAAATCCCCTTCAGGGGCGACAATCACTGAACCTGGGTACGAGCAATCTTGCCGTTGAAGGACTCGGTCTCATCCTTGTCCTTGGCCTCGGCGTTATTCCAGGAGAACATGGCGCGCAGCTTCGGGCCAACGGTCTCGAGGTGCGGGTGAGAGTACTCTTCCTGCAGCTTCTTGAACTTCGGGGCGCCAGCAGCCTGGTCATCCATGAACTCCTTGGCGAAGGAGCCATCCTGAATGCGCTTGAGCTGATACTGCATGCGCTTCTTGGTCTCCTCGGTGATGACGGTGGAGGTGTAGTCGCCGTACTGAGCGGTGTCAGAGCAGGACCAACGAGCCTTGTTCAGACCACCCTCGTTAGCGAGGTCGACCAGCATCTTCAGCTCGTGGAACACCTCGAAGTAGGCGATTTCCGGCTGGTAGCCAGCCTCGGTCAGCACGTCGAAGCCGAGGTCGCACAGGTGGTTGATGCCGCCCATGAGGACGTCCTGCTCACCGAACAGATCGGTCTCGGTCTCCTCGGTGAAGGTGGTCTTGATGGCGCCTGCACGCAGAGCGCCCAGAGCCTTGGCGTAAGCCAGGCACAGCGGCCAGGTCTTGCCGTCCGGGTCCTGCTCAACAGCAACGACGACCGGGACACCACGGCCAGCGGCGTACTCACGACGAACGATGTGGCCCGGGCCCTTCGGGGCGACCATGAACACCGGGTGATCCTCGGACGGCTTGATGTAGCCGTAGTGGATGTTGAAGCCGTGGGCGAACGCCAGGGCAGCGCCCGGCTTCAGGTTCGGCTCAACGTCCTTCTTGTAGACGGCTGCCTGGTACTGGTCAGGCAGAAGAATCATCACAACGTCAGCCTCAGCGACGGCCTCACCAACCGGTTTGACCTCAAGGCCCTGCTCCTTGGCGAACTCCACGGACTTGGAGGTAGGACGCAGGCCGACGACCACGTCGACACCGGAGTCACGCAGGTTCAGCGCGTGGGCGTGACCCTGAGAACCGTAGCCCAGGATAGCCACCTTCTTGCCATCGAACACGGACAGATCGGCGTCCTTCTCGTACCAGATAGTTGCTGCCATTTTTGGCGCTCCTTTTATTTATTTGTTTATTTATGGGGTTGAATTTTTCTTGCGTTCTGCGGGGTTTCGCTGAGCGATATTCTGTTGTGGCTTTCCTTGTGGGCTTTTCCGATATGCAGGTTTAGTCCCGTCGCATCGGAAAAGCCCTGTAGGGGTTCACTTAGTGGAATTAGGGGTTTTCACGTTGTGAACATCGTCACTTGGTAAAGTCAACGTCCTTAGTCTCCTTGCAGGTGAGCACGGAGACGAGGCAGCACACGGCCATCACGGCAAGGTAGAGGCCCACGGAGTGGACGCCCCAGTGGGAGCTCAGCCAAGTGGCGATGGTCGGCACGAAAGCCGCGCCGACGATGGCGGCCAGATTGTAGCCGATGCCGGAGCCGGAGTAACGCACATTGGCGTCGAACAGCTCAGGCAGGAAGGCGCCGATCGGGCCGAAGGCGATGCCCATCAGGGCAAAGCCGACGCACAGGAACACCATGTTGGCGAAGAAGTTCTTCTGGCCGACCAGACCACCGTCCAGCAGGAACGGGAAGAGTACGGCGAACACCACAAGTGCGCAGGAGGAGAAGGTCAGCACGCGACGGCGGCCGATCTTGTCCGCGTACAGGCAGGACAGCACGATGAACAGGGCGAACACGCAGATGGAGATCATGAGCATGAGCAGGTATTCCTGGTTGGTGAAGCCAAGGTTGCCGCCGCCTTCGCCCTGCTCCTTGGTGCCCCAAGCGAGGGACCAGGTGGCGAGCGTGTAGAACAGCGTGTAGGTCACAGCCACAAGGAAGGTGGCCTGCAGCACCTGACGCCAAGACTTGCGGAAGACCTCGGTCAGCGGGGACTTGACAACCTTCTTCTGCTCCTGAGCCATACGGAAGATCGGGGTCTCCTCCATGTGAACGCGGACCACGAGACCGACGATCACCAGGATGGCGGACAGCAGGAACGGCACACGCCAGCCCCAAGCCAGCATCGCGTCCTGATTGTTGAAGGATTCGAGCACGAAGTAGGTGCCGTTGGACAGGAAGAAGCCGATCGGGGCGCCGAGCTCCGGGAAGGAGCCGTACAGTGCGCGCTTGTCTTCAGGCGCGTTCTCGGTGGCGACCAGTGCCGCGCCGGACCATTCGCCGCCCAGGCCGATGCCCTGGATGAAACGCAGCAGGCAGAGGATGGCGACTGCACCAACGCCGACCTGATCGTAGGTGGGCAGGCAGCCAATCAGGAAGGTGCCGACACCCATGGTCATCAGGCTGACGACCAGCGTGGTCTTGCGGCCCATGCGATCGCCGAAGTGGCCGAAGATCAGCGAGCCCAGCGGGCGGGCGATGAAGGCGACGGCGAAGGTCAGCAAGCTCATCAGCAGTGCGACGGTGGGGTTGTCCTTCGCGGAGAAGAAGATGTGCGGGAAGTAGTTTGCCGCGGCGGTGCCGTAGGCGTAGAAGTCATAGAATTCGATGGCGGTACCGACCATCGACGCGGCGATCACGGTCTTGACCGAATCGCGTACCAAGGTAGCGGCTTTACCTGCCGCCTGCCCTAAGCCAGTCTCTTCGACTGCTGCAGTCATTGTTACTCCTGTTTTGCTCTCGTTCACTCTCATCGGCGGGCGATTATTTCGCCCCACAGGGAGGTTGTTGTTCTGTCGCTGTGTTGTTGCCGTGTACTGTCCGCTACCGTTTCCGTCTGCGGGATTCTGCCGTAAGCCTTGTGAGCGCAACAAAAAAAGCCCCGCATCATGCAGGGCCGTGCCGATTGTGTCAGCTTGATTGGCCCTGCCTTCGTTGACGGGGCTTCAAGCATCAGTGCCGAATTAGTCCGCCAGCGAAGACGGGCTAATAATTCGTGCGGATACAAACGCAGAAGCATTGAATCCAGTCATCGCGTGGCCTCCTTTCGGTATTTCCTCAGGCCGTTCGACCTGAACTGGAATGTAAACATAGGTTTGTATGTCTTGCCAATCCAGCAAGGGTTCACATTGTGGACATTGTGACGTAGGAGTCATGTGAGATGGGTGACTGTGGGCGGCCGTGACTCGGCTCCCCTCAGTCGCCTACGCCGCCAGCTCGGCCGCAATTACAGACGGGCTACCGCCCGCAGTCTGCCTGCTCGCCTCCCGGCTCGCCTTCGCCTACAAACAGTCCACCGGACTGTTTGCTTCACAGCTCAGCCTCAGAGAGGGGAGCCAAGATAGGAGTCACCGGGTGGTTTCGCCGGGGATGAGGGCTACGGGGATGACTTCTTCGGGAGTGGGTTGGGCGTCAACGTCCGAAGCGCTATCGTTCTTGGACGGAGAGGCGGGGCCACCGTCGGCGGCGATCTGTGAGTCCATGCGGACGGCGAGCGCGGCGGCGATGGCCGGGAAGTCCTGTCGAATCGCGGTCAGGCGTTTGCCGGCGGTTTCGGCCATGAGAGTGCCGTCATAGGCGATGACTTGCAGATCAGCAGGCACCTCGATACCCCGTCGTGAGGCTTCCTGCAATGCCACGGATGCCACCACATCGGAGCCGACGATGGCGTCGACATCAGGATACTGTTCGAAAATGGCGCATGCGGTGGCTTCGTGGGCGGCGATGTCGGCCACGGTGCCGGCTTCGACATAATCGCAGGCAATGCCGGCCTCAGCCAGCAGACGCTCGACGGTGAGATGGTAGCGAATCGTGGGGAAAGTGGTGCCTTCCGCGAACTGGGAACGCGGGCCACCAACGAGCACCACGTGGCGCGCGCCGGAATCGATGAGCTGGCGCGCAATCAGACGGCCTCCCTGTTCATGATCAGACCGGACGACCGGCACACCCTCACCGAGCGTGCGGTCGAAAGCGACAATTGGCCGATGGATGGAGGTCCAGTAGTCGGCCGGATGCTCGGTGTGGGCCGCCATGATGATGCCGTCCATCATGTGCCGCTGGAGCATGTCGATGTACTCGCTCTCGCCCTTGTCTGTATCGGCGGTGGAGCAGAGCAGGGTTTTGAGGTCGCGCGCGGCGAACTCGCGCTGCAGATGCGCGGTGAGTGTGGAGAAGAACGGGTGGGCGATGGTCGGCATGATCACGCCGATGGTGTTGGTGCGGTTTCGGTAGAGGTTGCGGGCCAGCTCGTTGGGAATGTAGTTGAGCTGGCGCATCGCGGACTCGACTTTGGCACGCATATCGGCCGAGACGTAGCCGGTGTTGTTGACCACCAACGAAACGGTGCTTAAGGACACCCCTGCCGCTTTGGCTACGTCGCGCATGCCGACCATGGTTTTGCTCCCCTGCGAGTACTGGACTGGATCACTGCTGACCAGTGTACTCGAACCGGTTTATTATTCGGCAGATTTGGTGGTGAGGGTGACGATTCCGGCCAGCAGCACCATGACGATGGCGGACGGGAAGAGCAGGTAATAGCCGAAGCTATGCTCGAAGGCGTTCACCAGTAGCGCGCCGATGATGGCGGCGAGCGCCAGACCGGCCGAGTTGGCGAGCGCATAAATGCCGAGGTCGTGGCCGGCTCGGCGCGGGTCGGGCAAAGAGTCCATCACCAGTTCAAGTCCGAGCGAATCATAGACGCCAAAGGCGAATCCGGAAATCAACGCAAACAGCAGCATGCCGTTTTCACGGGCAGTGCCGGTGGACCAGACGCCAAGGCCCCATGCGAGCGCCAAACCAGCGGCATACAGCAGGCAGGCACCGGCCACCACACGGGCCACGGGAATGTTCTTTTCCTCGATTCGCTCGGAAATCGGCCCGGCGGCCCAGGAGGCGAGCGCGGCACCGATCAATGTGGCCACAGCCATACCGGCAATGAGGAATCCGGCCGGAATGGTCAGCGGCGCGGACGTAAGTACCACGGCCTTGCCATAAACCCAGAAACGTACGAGATACCACAGAAACACACCGGTCAGCCCAACACCGGCCATCATGCACGTACGGGCGGCGAACACCCGGGAGAACTCGGGAGCGTGGGCCGGCGGGCGCAATTGGTCAAGTACCTGACTGCGGTCAAAAAGCTGGTTCGGCTGCTCAGCGCTAGAAGGCTCCTTGGGCAGAATCAATACGGTGGCAATACCGGACACTGCAAATAGCACGGCGGTGTAACTAAACGGCGCAAACGAATTGAACATCACACCAAGCGCACCCATGCACACGCCAAGCGCTTGGCCGAGCATCACACCGATGCCATGCCAGCGTTCGATGCGAGGGCGGAACTTGTCGGGCACCCGTTCGCTGATGGCGCTGGTCAACGGCACGGAAAGCATCGCATAGGCGAACTGTAGGAACACCCAGAAAATACAAAGCACAATGATGCCGATATTCTGCCCCAGAATCAGCGTGATCAGCGCGCACAGCAGACCTCCGCCAACCATCCACGGGGTACGACGGCCCAATGGCGTGCGTGTGCGGTCGGACAACACTGAAATCAGCGGCATCGCAAACATGGAGGCCACTACGCCGACAATCACCAACACGGCCAGGGGCATCGCCAATTCGGTGGCGACGGGCAACGGGCGGCCAGTGTCCGGATTGATGGCGATATGACCGGCAACAGCAGTGTCATAGCCGAACGTACGCGCAATCGCGTTGGGCATGGCAATGGTGTTCAACGCCACCCAAGGTGCGCCGACCAGAATTGAAGCAGCGAAGAAACCCCAGTTGAGTCGGGAGACCTGACCTGCGGTAGGGCGTTGGCCATTGACGGCGACCATGGGATCGCGCATGTCGAGGTAGGCGGACGACATATCCGGCGCGGGAGTGTCCACACTGGCGGCTGCAGCAGCGGCTGCCGAAGAACCGGCGGAAGCCAATCGCACAGCCTGGGCCTCAGGCTGGTCCGCAGAGGCTTCGGGCGGGCGGCGGCGATTCTTGATGGCCAGTCTGGCCACGGCGGCTTTGTCTTCGGGACTTAGGACCTTGTCCAAATCCGGGCGATCATCAATACCCGGACGCACATACGGTTCCAACATGATGCTGCTCTTTCTCTGTTCTGCTGCTCGTCTCGTCGATTCCGGCGGGATGCTTGGGCCGCGCCCGCAGGAGCACGACCTTCAACCCCGCATACGCAAAACCGCCCGAGCGCACTGGCTTCAGTGCACTGCGGGCGGTTTGCTCTCCATGAACCCAGCTTACGCCGGGCGCACTACTTGGAGCGCGCACAGCGGAGTGGCGTTTATGGGCCAACGGTTAGTCGATATCGGCAATCGGCGGGTTGCTCAGCAGATCATCAGTCTCGTGGTCGCCGGCGGCATCGCTCCAGGCAAGGCTGGCAACCGGGGTGGTGTTGTCTGTGCCGAGGCCGCGTCCGGGCTCGAAGGTGAGGGCGGCCGTGGACGCGCCGTCGGCGGCGGTCCAGCGGAAGGTGATGGACGTGTCGCCATCGACCTCGTAGCTGAACTCGCCATCGAATGCAAACAGCTCGTTGCGGAACTTGGCCAGGGCGTTCAGGGCCTTGACCACCGGGCGTTCGAGGTTTTCATCGATTTCGGCGGTGGAGTAGTAGTGGCGGTTGATGTCGCGGCCGTTGTTGGTGCGGCGCAGCAGTTCCATGTCGTTGCGGCCGGCGAGCGCGCCCACGTAGTAGACCTGCGGCACGCCCGGCAGGAAGAACTGCACGGCGCGGGCGGCCAAGTAGTGCTGGTCGTTGCAGCCGAGGGCCGAGTAGTACGTGGAGTTGACCTGGTAGAGGTCGAGGTTGGACGCGGCGGCACCGGTGGCGGCCTGGGATTCGCCGTGGGTGTTGGCATGGATGGTGTTGACCAGGTTGTCGACGTCCTCGTCGGGCACGAGGCCCTTGAGGGAGCGGTCGAGCTGGTCGGAGCCGATGTCGATCACGCCGATGCCATCGTGCGTATCGAGCACGGTGACGGCGTTGTTCGGGCGGATCTCGGTCCAGTGGGCCACGGGTTCGACGTGACCGGTGAACAGCGAGTGCAGAAGCAGCGGCGGCAGGGCGAAATCGTAGACGCGGTCCACCTTGGAGGCGATCTCCACCTGCTTCTTGTAATAGCTGTGAACCTCGATGAGGATTTCAAGGCCGCGCTTGACGCCCTCCTCGCGCAGACGGGAGATGAGCTTAAAGGTCTTGGGGGTCATGAAGCAGCTGGTGCCGGCTTCCTTGGCGCCGTAGCCCACGGCGTCGAGACGGATGTAGCGCACGTGGCTGGCGGCCATCTGATCGAAGATGGACATCAGGTATTCCCAGCCCTTGGCGGAATCAGTGTCGATGTCCACCTGCTGCGGGGTGAAGCTGACCCATACCAAACGGGTCTTGCCGCCGAGGTTGTAGTGGGTGAACGGCAGGCCCGGGCGCGGGCGGTAGATGCCGGCCAGGTCTTCTTCGGTAGCGCCGTTCGGGAAGACGGAGCTCATGGTCAGAAACATCGGGTAATACTCGGATTCCTCACCTTTTTCAAGCACATCTTGGAACTGCTTGGATTCCCAACTCATGTGGTTGACGATGGCGTCGACCATGATGTTGTGGGTCTTGGAGAGTTCGGCGACGTCGTCCCAGCTGCCGAGACGTTCGTCGACTTTGGTATGGTCGATCGGGTCGAAGCCTGCATCCGCACCATCGAACGGAGTGAAGAACGGCAGGATATGCACGCCGTCATACACGCCGTCGAAGCGGGTGCGCAGGATGTCGGTCATCGAGCTAAGAGTGCCATCGCCGAGACGATCGGCGTATGTGATGAGTTGCACTTTGTTTTTCATGGGACCTCCCTTGGCTCATGGGCGCGGGTGCAATTTGCGTGCGCATGTGCCTGTTTGTTGTTTACGTATTG